>SDBS01005602.1_pt1 | contig 12219 bp, 13 predicted proteins | sample 2277091 | NCBI WGS metagenome assembly SDBS01 (sample SAMN10404972, study PRJNA504765) | marine sediment metagenome | isolation source: marine sediment core GS10_PC15, 163 cmbsf | place: Arctic Ocean: Southern Knipovich Ridge | collected 2010 | reverse complement strand
GCAGGTTCGTGGACGGAACAAGGATTCGGATAGCCGTAGGCGCCATGTCGGAGATAACCACCGGCTAGCTCTGCGGCAGGAACGGTCACCTCCCGGGGGGCGGCTCATATATCCGTGGCAGGATCTCCAGCGCCCGGACGGACGTAATGCTCCTGGCGGGTGAGTTCAGGGAGGACGTGATGGTGGGAGCAAGCCTGACCAGGTCCATCGGCGGGGCGACTGCGTGGCTGGAGTGTGCGTGGCCCCGGACGGGACAGTTCTCGGACGACTCACTCAACAGGGAGACCTTCCTCGCCCTTTCCGCGGGAGCGGACTACGGCTTCGGCGGAAACCCGTACGGTTTCCTCGAGTACCACCTCAACACTGCGGGCACGAATGACTGGGAGGATTACGCGGACGAGCTCTCGACACAGGCGTACGAGACGGGTGGGATATACCTGCTGGGAGTGCACTACCTCTGCCCGGGAATAGTCGTGCAGGTCTCTCCGCTCCTGAGCCTGAGCGGCAGTGCACTGGTCAACCTCTTCGATCCCTCGTCCTTCTTCATGCTCAGGGGGGAGTATTCGGTTGCTGAGGATGTTCAACTGGAATCGGGTGCCTTATTCGGCACCGGATCGACGAACAGCGAGTTCGGAAGCTACCCGGACCAGGTGTACGCCTCAGTCTGTCTTTACTTCTGATTCGGGGAAGGGTACTTTCATAACCCTGTGCTCTCAGCCAAGCTTCTCGACATCCATCACCGAAACCACATGCCTGTCCTCCGTGAGTGAGGATATCGAATCGGTACTGCAGCCCGAGAAATCCTTGCCGAACATCGAGAAGACATTCGATGAGATCCGTAATTCGGGCAGCCTTCCGAGGAATTTCTCGCCGTCGTGCAGATAGGAGAGCTGCACAGGCGTGGCGAAATCCCCTCCCGGCGTGAAGTCCCCGCCCATCGCGAACACGACGAATACCCCCGGTTCCCCCTCAAGCAGCTCCTTCAGGGTCTGGCCGGTGTCCTCTATCCTGAGACTCGACGGATAGAGGCTGGGAACCGAGTCGTACAGCGCACCGGCCGAACCGGTGAGCGGTAGGGAGAACCTGTCCGCGGTTCTCCTGTCAGTATACACTGCACGGAGGGTCCCATCTTCTACGAGGGGAAACCTGTAGTCATCGTTCACGACACCCTCAGCATCGAAGAATGGCCCGGGGCGGATCATGTGATCTGCGGTCTGTGTGAGAGAAAAACCACTGCTGAATAGCTTTTCTCCCATCCTTCCGGCGAGCAGTGAGCTCCCGGAGCCGAACTGATGACCGCTCAGGTCACTCCTGAGTTTCTTGAGCATCAGCGGGTCTTCTGTCGAGAATATCACGGGTATCCTGTCAGTCCCGGGTAGATCCACTTTCTTCCCGAAGGCTTCGCATTGCCGGTACAGATCCTCGAGCGCTCCGGACCTGGTGTATTCGAAGGCTCCATCGAACCCGGTGACACCGTCCATGATACCACTCGACTCCCTGTGCTTGAATCCCAGGCCAATGGAGACGTACCGGGTACCGTACTCGAGATCGAGGCCGCGGTCATTCTCGATGGCCACCAGAAAGTCGACCAGCTTCCCGTTGTTCGAGAATATCAGCTCCGGGTGCTTCTTCCTGAGTTCCCGGAGTATTTGTTCCATTTCCCCGACGAATTCGGTCTCGTCAGGGACATCCGTTGGAACGGTCACCTTCTCATATCGCTTTCCAGAGATTTCCCACGGGTAGGATACGCCTCTGCTCAGGGCCGCTTCTGCCCTGGTTTCGAGGTCTGCATCCTCGTAGCCGCCCAGAGCTCCCGCGACCCCGATGCAGGTTCCGTCGAAGACCCTGACCCCGGTCCTGACTATATCGCTCCTCTTGACCGACTCTATCCTGGTCCGGACCACGTTCACCGTGGTGGTCCTGCGCCTCAGGGTGTACTTCTCACGTTTCAAGGGATCACCTGCCTACTGGACGTTCATGCGGGCGACCCTGACAAAGGGCCCCCCGAAGCCTACCGGAAGCGGGGCCTGGTCCATCTTGCCGCACCCCCCGGAGGGTATGTCGAAGAGTTCAAGTGTATCCGACAACCCGTCGATATCGCGTAGAGTCTGCATCACGTTGCCGGAAATCACCGAAACGGATACGGGCTCTGCGAGTCTGCCGTCCCGTATCATCCATGACATCGAGGGAGCAATCGTAAAAGTAGAGAGACCGGATCCATGTCTGATCGTATCGATGAAGATCCCGTTCGCAACCTCCGAGAAGAGATCCTTCTTCGTCTTCGAACCTGGTTCTATCCAGGTGGTCGTCATCCGTGGTATCGGTTCGTATTCGAAGTTCACGCTCCGGGCATTGCCGGTGACTTTCTCGCCTAGATCGGCAGCTGTCGAGGCGCTGTGGAGCCTTCCCGAGAGTATTCCTTCCCTGACCAGCCAGGTTTTCGTTGCCCTTGTGCCCTCGTCGTCGAAGGGGACGTAACCTGTTCCCGGCACGTTGCCGTCGTCTACGATGGAGAGGATGTCGGAACCGACCCGGGATCCCATCGCCCATTCCCTGAGCATCGTCTCGTCGCCGACCATGAAGTCGGCTTCGCTCTTGTGCCCGAAGCTCTCGTGTGCAAAGATGCCGGCGGCGAATGGCGACAGTATCACAGTATGAGTACCAGGTTTCACGGGCATGGAGGATTCCAGGAAGTCCTCTGATGTTTCGAGCTTCTCCCGGAATGCCTCATGATGCCCGTCAAGGCCGTCGATGCCGGTTCCGCCCCTGTGGAAGGATTCGGTGAGCCTTTTCTCGCCTCTTGCCAGTCCGAAACCGAATGCGAATCCCGCAGTCTGCGTGTCGAACGTAACGTCAGCACCATTACTCGATAGAAAGCGCTTGACCTGGAGCCTGTCCCGGTAGAGGGCCGTCCAGGTCTTCACCCTGTCCCTGCCCGACAGCAGCGGGAAGTAGGAGCCGAGGAGGTCGACCTTGCTCTTCTCGTCTATCCCTGACACCGGGTTGTCGTCGTACCTGAGGTGCTTTCCCGTGTTGCACTGAAGCTTCTCCACAACCGGGTGGGTCCTGATCCTGCGGTCCGGTGACGCAAGCGCGGCGAGCGAATCCAGTTCTTTCTGTACACTGTCGGAATCCGACGTTGCGGCGAAATACCAGCGATGCCCGTCGAAGACCCTGATGAACGCGGCCCGGTAATCCCGGACCCTCTGCTCCTCCAGGTCGCCCAGAGCGAACCTGACGAGCGTGCTGTAGCTCTCTTCCAGCCTTACATCTGAATAGAGGCCGTCGGGAAACCTGATCATCTTGTGCCAAGCTCCTCTTCTGGAGACAGGCTCGTTGACATACTGGTCGAACATGCACATTGAGCAGTCTGACGACCAGAATGAAGCATGGAAGAAGGATGAATAATGTCCTCTGAGACTTCCTTCTCGTATGACCATACAGTCGATTTCTACGACCACGTCGTTCCCTACGGAGCGAGGAAGGACATCGAATTCTATATCGCCCTCGCGGAAGAGAACAAGGGATCGATATCGAGCCGGGGATGCTTGCGCAGTGCAGACGGAAGCTCCGTGGGGAACCGGATGAGGTGAGGGGCAGGATTACTCTCATCGAGGGAGACATGCGGGACTTCGACCTGGGCACGACCTTCGGGCTCGTGACCGTACCCTTCAGGGCTTTCCAGCACCTGAAGACGGTGGAAGAGCAGATATCCTGTCTGGAATCGATACACATGCATCTCGACGATGACGGGATCCTGGTCCGCGGCCTCTTCAATCCTTCGATGGCAAGTCTCCTTGACGAGAAGAGGCGGGAGGAATTCGGAGACGAGGACGAGTTCACGATGCCCGACGGGCGACGTGTCCTGCGGCGAGCAAGGGTTCCTTCCGTGGACAAGGCGAAGCAGCTCCTGCAATGCGAGTTCGTCTACTACGTCACTCACCCCGACGGCAGGGAAGAGAGGCTTGTACACCACTTCAGCGTCAGGTACCTCTTCCGTTACGAGACCGAGCACCTCCTCTGCCGGTGCGGATTCAGGATAGAAGCGATCTATGGCGGATTCGACCGCTCACCTTTCGGTTCAGACTGGCCGGGAGAACAGATCTTCATCGCAGGAAAGGCCTGACATGACCATCCTTTCCCTTCTCCCTCTCCTCTGCGCGGCAGGATCCGGTCTCCCGGAAGAGGTTCGAGCCGTCTGGAGCTCCTGGGGACAGCAGGCCGGCAGGTGGGCAGAGGTCGCTCCTGACCTGGCCGGACATTCCATCAACATGGTTCTTCCCAACATGATGTACGGGTGTGTCGCTGCCTTCGACACCGATCTCATCCCGGTCTCGCCCCTTTTCGCTGAATACGGCGACATTCTCGAGCAATGCATAGATGCCTGCGCCGGGCAGGGAATCCAGGTTCACGTATGGGTCGTCCTGTGGAAGCGCGGCAGGAACCAGGAGGCTTACATCGAATCCATGCAGGCCGCAGGCATGACTCAGGTCTCAGCGACAGGTGCGGAATCGGAATGGCTCTGCCCCGGAGACCCGGACAACAGGGAGCTGATGCTGGAGCTGATACGGGAGATGGCCGTGGAATATCCTGTCGACGGCATTCACCTGGACTACATCAGGTATCCGAATACCAGGCACTGCTTCTGCGACGGCTGCCGCCGGAGGTTCTCCGCCGAGGAATGCACCACTATCCGCTCCTGGCCCGCTCAGGTGCTCGAGGGCGGCAGGTACCGCGGCATCTACCTGGCATGGCGCACCGAGCAGATCACGAGCTTCGTCAGGAATGTGCATGAGATGCTGCTGGAGGAAGCCCCGGACGTGGTACTTTCGGCCGCGGTGCTCCCGGACCGCGAGAACGGCCTCGACAACGGTCAGGACTGGGTCTCGTGGACTGACGAGGGAATCATCGACTTCGTCGTTCCGATGAACTACACGGATTCGCTCGAACTCTTCGAAGAGTACCTTTCCAGTCAGTCAGCCGCTGCGGACGGATTCCCGCTGGTCGCAGGGATCGGAGCTCTCGCCAGCGGGCTCGACCTGACTCCGGAGGACATTCTTGCGCAGATCAGCCTCTCAGCAGAGCTCGGCACCAGGGGATTCTCTATCTACCACCTCAACAGAACGCTGATCCGGGACAGGCTGCCGGAAATCTTCCCGCTGCGATGAAAAGAAAGCGGGGAGCCGAAGCTCCCCGCTCTGTAGGATAGATGTCCTCAGTCTAGAAGCCTGCCTTGATCTCACCCCAGGTGCTCTGCTCGAGAGCGCCGGGGATCCAGTCGATGTTGAGCTTGTAGAGGTCGGTGTTCTGGGGGTAGAGCCAGAGGTACTGACCGTCGAAGTCGATACCTCCCGCACCGGTCATATCCTCTTCAATGAATTCACAGGACCATACCGGAGTAATGTTGACGCTACCATCCGGATTGATGTCGAAGATGAAGATGTTGTCCGCATCAACGATCTGGCAGCAGACGAAGAGGTTCATGCCGTAAACAGCCATACCGGATACACTGGCGTACGGTGCGGTGGTCCACGTTACAGAAGTCTCGCTTCCGGTGTAGGCTCCCCAGCCGATCTCGTAGGGTTCGCGGAAGGTGGAAGCGTAAATGTAGCCGTTGCTGGCGTCTACTCCGCAGACCCTGTCCCAGGCGACTGGGCCGTCGAGAAGCTTCATGTAGTTGCCGGTATCATCGAAGACACCGATCGCACTGGGCTCCCACTGACCGAAGAACCACTGGCTGCCGGCAGTGTAGTCCGAGCAGTATCCCGTATCGTCAGGGTCAATTCCGTCAGTAATGGCGAAGTCGTTTCCAGTGGCCATGCCGAGGGAGAGGTCGTACTCGAAGTTGAGGAGTGCACCATAGCTGCAGACCCAGCCTATGTCGGTCACATCGTCCTGCAGGGCCATGCCGTATGCTCCTGAGAGGTCGATTACTATGACTTCCTCGACCGTATAGGTGCCCCTGAGGGAAGAAGGAGGGTTCTGGCCCGGAGTGCCGGATCTGACTTCGGCAAACGCTACGATGGTCATACACAGTATGAGTAATGCTGCGATCTTCATTTCAAACTCCCTTTCAACTCGTCTCCAAACCTGATGACAGCCTGCATCAAGATTATACCAGAATATCTCAGAACGTCTATGTTTCGGGACCCGTATCGGAATATGAACGCGGTTTTCTCAGGTTGATGTTCATCCCGGGGGCGATCTCGCGAAGGCTTTGAGCCCGGAAGAGCGAGAGCATGTCCCCGTCTCCGATGCCCTCGACGCTGAGTCTCACGATGGAGTCGGGGTCGAGATTCCCCAGGGACCGCCTGAGCTCCAGTTCTGCCTGCTGGAAATCAAGCTCGCCCAGCCTCAGCTCGAGGTCGACCATGGGTCTGCAGTCGAGGGGGAGGAACTCCCACCGTGAGAGCATGCCCCCGCCGTCCTCCGTTGCCTCGAACTCGAGGATCATGCAACCCTTGGTCTCCTTCTTTTCCGCAAAGGAGGTCCGCTCGGTGGACCCCGGGTAGATGACCGGGGAAGAGCCTCCTTCGATAACCTGGTGAGGATGGAAGTGCCCCGAGAGCACGGCGGCGAACCCACCCGGAATGAAGCGTAAGGGGATGATGTCCTCCCCTTCCCTGAAGACGTAGCCGGAGGGACCGGCGGTCGCGCCTTCCACCGTCTGGTGCATGCACAGGAGGCGGATACCGGGCCTCCCGTCTGTCCATCCTGTTGACTCCACCAGGCGGGAGAAACGGCTCCTAATCCCGTTCCTGACGCTGGGAAATCCCGAGAGCGAGACTCGGGCAGTCCCGATGTCGAGTTCGTACGTTCGCGGACTGTCGAAGACGTGGAGAAGGGGATGGCTCCATAACAGCGGGAAGGGAAGTGCCGAGCGCTCGTGGTTACCTGGGACTACAAGGAAGGGAATTCCCCTGCCCGTTACCTCCAGGATCATGTCTATCGCCATCTGGACGAGGCCGACCTGAACACGGCTGCGGTAGAAGACGTCACCACCGTGGAGAACAACGTCGACCTCACCGCGGAGCGCCGGCTGGAGAGCAGCCCGGAAGCTCTTCCAGAAATCGGGTCCGCGTCTGCGCCTGGACGTGCGGGGCTTTGCCGGCATGTCGAAACCGAGATGGGTGTCGGAGAGGAAGAGCACCCGGATCACGGCGGGTCACACCATCTGCAGCAGCCGGGCGAGCGTTTCTCCCCCGAGCCTCTTTCCCGTCGGGAGGAGCACTTAAGATATCACTCCCCGACGCGAGTACTCTCCGCAGCTCGCCGGTGAGCACCCGGAGCGCCTCGTATCCTGTCCGCGTGCGCACCGGTAGCGAGCGGTCGAGTGGCGGAGGAACCGAGTCTTCGGGAACACCGCTGCCCGACCGGACGACTCCGCCGTTCCGGACCACGATGTAGCGGCACTCTCCCGATTCACTCGAGGGCGGCTTCCATGCCACCGTTGACCATGCGAGAAGCCTGAACCAGCGGTACCTCCTCTCAAGGAGCGCGACATCGGCTACCGTCCACCTCAGTCGGGAGAAGACATCTTCCGCCGTGAGCTTCCGCTCCACTTCCGTCTCTTCCTCCCCCGTGCCGGTCTCGTCTTCCTTGTCCTCTTTCTCCCTTTTCTCGAGCATCTCGAGCCAGAGATCACGGCCGAGCCGGAGCTGACGGTGCAGAGAAAAGAGCTGACCTTCGCAGGTGATACAGTCACGGAGCAAGGCAACACCGCCTTCGATGGCACCGGGCTCGAGCTCGCCCCGCTCCAGGTGGAACATCGATACGATTCCTGCATCCTCCAGGGAAATCCTGTCCGTCACCAGATCACTCAGAGCAGCCATCCTGTCATGTGCGTCACGAGTGACGAAGGGTCCGGCACCGAGCCCGTGAGCAGGGCTTTGCCCCCAGGTCGTACGGTCCTCCGAGCAGAACCAGAGGTTCTCGTCTCCGGACTTCATCGCCCTGTTGTAGGGAGGCTTCAACCTCCGTATGAGCCTGCATTCCAGCAGGGCGGCCTCGAGAGGGCTGCCGCACGGTGTGATGCTAAGATCGTTGACCTAGGTAACCAGCTCGAGTGTCTTCTCGTCGGCTTTCTTCTTCGTGAAGTAGCTCGACACCCGATGCCTGAGTGATGTCGCCTTCCCGATGTAGAGGAGTTTGCCGTCCGCGCCGTAGAACCTGTACACCTCGGGGAGGGAGAGCCGAACCTCGCGGGAGAGGGAATAGGTCAGAGTACCGCCGGCATCGGGAGGCGGCTCGCCCAGCCACTCTGTCAGTTTCTCCACTCGGTCTATTCCCAGCGCTTCGAGCTTCGGGACCATCCTGCTCCATACGAATGCCGTGGCTTCGGCATGCTCCGCGGCTCTCTTCAGCTCGGGCATGGTCCGGCCCAGGAAGCCGGACAGTGCATGCAGACCCTTCCTGGGAAGCCCGGGGTAGAGCCTCCGGGCTATCTCGCGGGTGCAAACGAACTCGAGTGGAAAAGGGACCTTCAGTGCCGTTCAGCAGCCACAGGCTCTCGAGCCATAGCTTCTCGAACCTGCTGTAGTGGGCAACGGGAATCATCCATCCGCCGGAAGGCTTCCGCAGTGATGTTTCCAGGAGCCGCCATGCCTCGGCCGGCTGTACTCCGGAGATGAGGTCCTCCTCGATGATCCCGGTGATGGACCTGATCCTCCCGGGGAGGGTCTCGCCTGCGGGTAGCCTGACATTGAAGCACGTGATATCAGCTGCTTCGTGACATGCCGCTGAGACAACACCCCATGCAAGCTCGATCAGATGGCCGTGATCAGGGGTTGCGCCTGTTGTCTGGCAGTCCACCACAACGACTTCGAGCTCTCTCAGGCTCATGCACATGGGGACCTCCGGTCGTAAACATAAGTTTACCTCGGGGCAGCGGCAAGCTTTCCTGGCTGTACCCTTCGGGCGGCACCCGAAAAGGACGATGTGGTATAGTTAAACTTCTTCCCCCTTCCCCAGATTAACTGAAGGGTATTTAATTGGAAGAGCTTCGGAAACTTCTCCATGAGATCCGACCGCAGAAGCTGCTCGATGTCGCCACGGGCGCCGGGAACTCCATGGCTGCAGCACTCGAAATGTGGCCCGGCTGCAGCGAGTACACGGGAATAGACATTTCCGACACTGGATTCGAACAGGCCGCGGAACGTTTCTCCTCCGAGAAGAGGATCAGCTTCCGGGAGATGAGTGCATCCTCACTGGATTTTCCGGACGGAACCTTCGACGCAGTGATGATACTCAACTCCATGCACCACCTCGAGAGCCCCGAAGAGAGCCTCGGCGAGATGTACAGGGTGCTTGCCCCGGGTGGCCGCCTCTGGATATGCGAGATGTACAGGGACGGACAGAGGCCGACACAGATGACCCATGTGCATTGCCATCACTGGTGGTCGAAGGTCGATCGGCTGGTCGGGATCAGTCACAACGAGACCTTCAAGCGGGACGAGCTGAGAGCACTCGTTTCTTCTCTCGATGTGGTCAGAGTCGACACGGTTGACAACCACGGCGACGACGGCTCGACCAAGGATCCGGAGCTTTATGAGCATTTCGAGAAGACGTTCGAGTCCTACCGGGAGAAGTACGCAGACCTCCCGCAGAGAGAGGACCTCGACCGGGAGGGTGCGGAACTCCTCCGGAGGGTAAGTGAAATCGGCTTTGCCCGTGCCAGCCAGCTCAATCTGATCATAGGGAAGTAAAGACACTACTTGTCGATAAGATCGCTCTCCTGCAGGAAACGCAGGTAGACGGCGGGATCGGCCAAGGCCGGGAGTTCCCCGTCATGCACCAGCTCTTCGAGCCTCGAGAGGAGCAGTCCTATCCTCCTGCCTCCGGACTCGCCCGCTCCCAGTCTTTGCGAGAGAAGCTTGCCCAGTTCACGGGGGAGCACCCTGCCGCCAGCGGAGCGGGGCTCGAGAGCCGATATCCTCTCTCTGAGCTCCCCGAGGTTTCCAAGTCCCTTTTTTCTGTAGTCCGGTGTATGTGCCCTGATGTCCGCTTCGGCGAGATCGAGAAGGTCCCGGACGTGTGAGCCCGAGTCGTCGCATAACCTCCGTACGGCGGAGTCGCTCCAGTCAGGGGTGTAGAAAACGGGACGCAAATGGTTCCGTACGAGGAAGACAAGTCCGCCCTTCTCTTTCCGCGAGAACCGGAACCGATCGGCAATCTCCCCTGCCAGTACTGCACCAGTTTCTTCGTGCCCGTAGAAGTGGGGGGTCCCCTCTTCGTCGACGGTCCTGGATCCGGCCTTACCGATATCGTGCAGCAGCCCGGCCCATCTCAGGCAGAGCCTCGGAGGCAGGCAGGAAACGACATCGAGCGTATGTCCCCATACGTCCTTCTCGTGAGCACGGCCATGCGGTCCTTCCTCAAGGTCGAACATCGGTCCGAACTCGGGCATCATCTCGAGAAGCAGCCCCGTGTCCCGGAGGACATCCATAGCGCCGGTAACGGCTTCCCCGCAATTCGTGGCGAGCATGCCGTCCATCTCCTGTTTCCAGCGCTCTCTTGAGATCTCCAGGATACTCTCCCTCCCGGATCTCAGGGCTTCAATCACCTGGTCTGCGAGCCCGAACCCGAGCCTGCACATGAAGCGGACAGCCCTGAGCATCCTGAGCGGATCTTCCTTGAAGGTGACCTCCGGATCGATGGGAGTCCTGATGACCCTTTCACGGATATCGTCTCTGCCCCCGAACGGATCTGTCACCCTGCCATCGGAGCCCATGGCCATGGCATTTATCGTGAAGTCCCGCCGGATCAGGTCTTCTTCGAGGTTCCCGCCGAAAACTACGTCGGGGTGCCTCGATCCCTTCAGGTAGCTCTCGCTGCAGCGGTAGGTGGTGATTTCCACCTGCACGATCTCGCCAAGATGCTCTATACGCGTTGCCACGGTCCCGAACTCGAGGCCGATCGGAATGGCCCTGAGGCCGTTCGCCTCTAGTATGCCGACCGTCTCCTCCGGAAGGGCGCTCGTCGCGAAGTCGAGATCATGAGATACAATGCCCAGCAGTGCATCCCTGACGTACCCTCCGACGAGGTACAGTTCCTTCCCGGCGGATTCGAACGCACGAAAGAGGTCGGGTGCCGATAATGCAGTAATCAGAGGACCTCCTTGTCTGTCTCCTGGAAAATGCCTCTTCCCACCCTCGATGCACAGCCCGGTTTACCCGATTATAGTTGCGGGTACACCGACAATGCGGGGAATCCGGGAATGATGATTCTGAAGAAGATCGGTACGCTGCTTAAGGAGGCGGGTGATGTAAGCCTGATCCTCTTCCGGATAATGGTCCCGGTCATCGTAGTCGTGAAGATCCTCCAGGAACTGGACCTGATCAGGCATATCGCCGGTGCTCTCTCCCCGGTGATGCAGCTTGTAGGGCTCCCGGGAAGCATGGGTCTGGTCTGGGTGACTGCCATGGCCACCAACACCTACGGCGGCATCGCCGCATTCGTTTCCACCGCTCCTGGGCTTAACATGTCGGTGGCCCAGATAACCGTCATAGCGTCAATGATACTGGTCGCGCACTCGCTTCCAGTGGAGATCACGATCTCCCGGAAGGCCGGCCTCCGCATACCGTTTTCCATACCGTTCAGGATCATCTGCGGTTTCATCCTGGGATTTTTCCTGAACCTGATATTCTCGTCAAGCGGGATCCTCCAGGGCGAGGGAACCATCCTCTGGGAAGCGACCGCGCAGGACAGCACACTGGGGGCGTGGGTTCTGGTGAAGCTGAAGAGTCTGGCTACAATCTACGTGGTGGTCCTGGCACTCATCTTCCTGCTGAGGGTCCTCGACCGCCTGGGGATCACTAAAGCACTCAACCGGTTACTGAAGCCCCTCCTCACGTCGATGGGCATAGGCGAGTCAGCTGCGACCATCACGATCATCGGTCTCGTCCTGGGCATCTCCTACGGGGGAGGACTGATTATCAAGGGGGCGAGATCGGGGTCTATCCCGACCAGAGACGTCTTCTATGCCGTTTCGCTCATGTGCCTGGCCCACGCAATGATAGAGGACTCGTTCCTGATGATGTCTCTCGGAGCCAGCATCATAGGCGTCTTCTTCGCCAGGCTCTTCTTCACCTGGGCAGCGATCTTCCTCCTCGTGAAGCTCACCAGGAAGATCCCCGATCGCTTCTTCAGCAGATGGTTCTGCAAGTCTGTCAGCTGATTCGGTTATTTCAGACTATCGTAGTTCGAGTCCCGTTAGGGGTG
>SDBS01005601.1_pt1 | contig 12219 bp, 9 predicted proteins | sample 2277091 | NCBI WGS metagenome assembly SDBS01 (sample SAMN10404972, study PRJNA504765) | marine sediment metagenome | isolation source: marine sediment core GS10_PC15, 163 cmbsf | place: Arctic Ocean: Southern Knipovich Ridge | collected 2010 | reverse complement strand
ACATGATAGAAAGGCCTGTTACTTGCAATTCCAATTATTATGCATGAGATAATCAAAAATATGAATAATGGCTTGACCAAATGCTTATGTCTTTCCATTATCAGGCAGAAAATCACCACTATTACCATCACCCACGGACCACTGGACATGCTGCTCAACGCGCCAAGCAGCACAATACCTGAAATAATATAAGCATAGGTTCGCCAGTCTTTTTTTCCATGACGCAGATAATATATGAGCGGCAAAAACATAGCAAAACCACCGCCGAATAAAATAGCATGGCTAAACGGCCCGATAGCCCTGGCAAATCCAAAACGTCCTTCTGAAACAAATACCCCCCCCCCGCCATACCACGGAGAAAAACGCTGCAGAGGAGCAAACGGCTGCCAGCCGGTAACAGATTCAATCACACCTAATATAGCAAGAGGAACCATGGCAATACTAACACACTTTATAATAGATATCAGTTTCGTCCTGTCGGTCACGATAAATCGGGCGGCCAGATAAGCACACCATGTATCCATCAAAAAACCGCCACGGTTTTCTATGGTAGCTGACAATGATTCGACTTGCGTAATCAAATATGCTCCAACATAAACAACCATGCTTAACGTAACCAATGTATCTAATCGACACCATTTAAATTTGGTTCGAATCTTGTCGTCGAATAAGCAGCGCATCAGCAGCACTGCAACTATAAAACGGCCGACTACTATGTCTATAGTGCCTATGCTCACCGCCAGATAAGAGGGATACCATAACAAACCGACAATATACGCCACCAAGGCATACTTTGGGCGCAGTGCTATAACTAACACAGAAAGGATAAGAGCTATTGTTAAAGTTACACCTTGCATCGTAATTTAAAGTTCGACAAAGTTTATGGGTTTAGTGGATTAGTTTATAAAGTCCTCGAGCAAGCCTGCTTCTTGACAGTATCTTTGCCTTAAGATACTTACGACGTACCTGTTTCGGGGATGCCTTAGACGGCAGCAAATTCGGATTAGGGAAATTGTAAGTACTCCAATCAATCCGGTCGATCCCCCGTTGTTCCAGAACTGCTTTGTAACTTGAAGTTCCAGGCAGAGGCAGGCATATCCGAAAACCAATAGAATCATACGGCAGCGAAAAAGCGTATTTTATTGTGTCATTCATTTCCTCGACAGTCTCGTCCGGGAATCCGAACATGAAATAGCACGTAGCACAAATACCCGTTTTCGCGGTGAGGTTTACTATCTCAGTGTAGTCATAAAGAGAAACTGGTTGGCACAGCCGCTTACGCACTTCAGGATTCCCGCTTTCAATGCCGAAGTGAATCCGAAAACAACCGGCACGCCGCATTAGTTCAAGCAGTCCAGGAGTTCGCAGATTGCATACATAAGCTGCACCTGTACATGTCCATCTCAGAGGAATAGGGAACTCAATGAGCCGCCGGCACAATTCCCGAACGTAATCCACATCTGACATAAACGAATTTCCCATGAAATCCAAAACTCGAACATTATATTTGTGTACTAATTCATCGATTTCAGACCACAGTAATTCCATACTCCGATGTCGTGGAGCAGAACCATTAATCTTGTGGCACAGGCAGAAACCGCATCGATTTTTGCAACCCCGAGAATCCTCAATGGAAGCACCTATGCTTACACCATCCACACCATGAAACGAACCGAACCAGGCAGGCTGTTGTATCGAATAATTCATAGGAGCTAAAGTATCTAGTTCCAAATCGAGAATCGGATCATTACAAAATACTCCATTGTCCTTTATATACATAAGACCAGGTACATGCAACAGTGCGTCCGCATCCGGTTTCCCTCCGGCAATGCGGACTTGCTTTATCAATTCCACAATCCCGGATTCACTGTCACCAGCAATGGCAAAGTCCAGGAGGTTGCCAAACTCGGCGAAAATATCTTCCGGGCGGCTTGTTGAAGGGTGGGGTCCCCCGATAACTGTTACGGCGTTGGGAAGCACCTCGCGGATGGAGCGTAGCGTCTCATATGATTCTTTAAATAGTGTTGTAAAAACCTTGACGCCCACAATATCAGGTTCTATTTCAAGGAGTTTCCGCTTAAAATCCATGATCTCCAGGTTATCTTTCCAAGACAATAGTGTAACGTCCGCTCCTTCTCTCGTGCAGGCCGCTTCAGTACGGCCCAAACCAATATCCATAGGAGCCATAATAGACATTATAACGTGGTGATATTTCCGATTTATCGGTGGCAATAAGACAACCTTCAGTGGTTTATTGCTTTGTGATAAAGATACATCATTCATAATTTGGTCCTACTTAAACTCAAAGAACAGTTTTAATCATATAGCTTTCGATTCAATGTATAGAGAACACCTAAGGCTGTAAAAGAATTCACTTTATCCCAACACACAAATCCGCAAAAACACATCCCGTACCCAGGCCGACAACTGCTGATTCAGGAATCCAATTTAAATCGTGTGAAGCTCTTTGTTTTCTATATTCTCCTGTGGACATGTAAACTCGTCTATATGCTGCCGTAGTTCTTCAATATCTTTGTCCCACCATTTTGAGGCCTTGATTTTGAGTTGAGTTTCTTTTGAGAAACGATATTTTATGACCTTCGCAGGATTGCCCGCTATAACAGCAAAATCAGGCACATCCCTGGTAACAACAGCTCCGGCTCCTATTACGGCACCATCGCCGATTCGATTAACACTCGGCAACAAGATTGCATTCTGGCCGATCCAGACATCATTTCCGATAATAAGCTCGCTCCTGTGTACTAATTCTTTCTGAACCTCTCCAAAATCAGGGGAGTAAAAAAATGGATGCATCGATCTGAATTCCATCGGATGGTTTCCGTTGAATCTGCACACCCCCCCGGCGAACGAACAGTAGCGTCCTATTTTCGTTTTTGGTCTGATGAGCGCTGGATCGAAACAACCTCCATAGCTGTACATACCTATCTCGATACCGTGATAGTCCAGAAATATGCGACGAAGAGTCTTCGACCGCATTTGTCCCTTTTCGAGCATTCCGATTAAGCGCAGTATAATGTCCCTGAACTTGCGTTTCTTGAAAGCATATAGTTTGTATAAAAGCTTAGATAACACAGACAGACAACTCAATATCTCAATTGTTGAATACGGTTAAAACATCTCCTCTAAGCAATGCATCTTATGCTCCAGGTCACAGACCCACCAATCTACAGCGGATTCTTAGCGTCAAGCATATTCAATAAGTTTGTTTTTATCTCTGGAATCACCGTCTCCAGGTGTGTTCTGGTTTGATCTCGCTTTTCGAAAGCAGCCTCAACTACGGAGAGTAGTTCAGCCTTTCTACTGCATTGATAAGCATCGACCACACAATCTCCAAGCCCAACACTTTCAAAAACACCATGAAATTTCTTACTGTACGCTATCCCGACTGCCGGTATTGACTGTGATAATGCCGCAATGCACGCGTGCATCCGCGAGCCGATAAAGAAGTCGCACAATCCAATAATATATTTAATTTCATTCTGGTTATACTCGCCTCGCGTCAGGAATATTCTGCCGGGATATTTTTTGTTAAGCTCCTCGTACACTTTAAGGCACGCATCAGGATCGCTTTCCACGTTTCCTCTTGGCGCAAATACATGGGGCACCAGGAGAACAAGCAGCCTCTTATCCTTCATAAGCAAATCAACAACACCGTAAACCAGCTCAGAATAGTTGGTTTTCAGGCCGAACATATTTTCCTGTGAGTAACCCCCGTTGATAAGAAGACCGCTAATGTTGAAGCCAACCACAATTGAATCTTTTGTGCGTTTGCTGTCCATAGCACTGATATCGATATGCTCAGGTTCATGTGAATCCAGAGCAAAAGCAACGTCCGGCATAAAACGTATCTTCCCATTGTTGATGTGATTGCCAAGAAGAATCCGTACGGATTCGACGCTGCTGCGGTCTCTCGCGTAAACGACGCCGGCCCGCTTCAAAATACACTTTGCCATTAGTCGACTGACTGACCTTTTGAAAGGCCCATAAGTTTGTGGCAATAAGATCAGCTCTTTGCCGAACTGCGTAATAAGCCATTTTTGCAGAAATCCGAATATCAGGAACCTTCGTAATCCATATATATCGCTGAAGCTGTCACCACCGGTAATATCAAAAACCTTATCCGTCTCAAGCAGCGTCTTGACACAAGGATTGATTGCAGACAGTAAATTCCGGAACCTTCTAAAGGGCAACAGTTTCACCAATATGGCGTTCAACAACAACACGCAGAAATGAGAACGCAAGAACACATTCTTGCAGAATCTCATGCACACTATTCTTACTCTAATCTCCCGGCCTGACAGCTTCAGGCAGTGCTCACCGTCAGTCGACCCCATTCCTAATAGTATGACTTCTGCATCGGGCCAGCGATTAAGTATAACCTTGATACTCGACTCGGCCAGGGCGCTTACTCCCATGTTGCCGGTATCAAACGAAGCACCAAGCAGGCATATCTTCATATTTTCCTTTTCCGTCATGCTTTGTTAAAACACCTTCAAACTCAGATGAAGATATCTATCTCAGCTTATTCTTGGATTGTTTCGTGATTGCAGAGTTTCTTTAGCACGATTCATAATGAAAACACCTGCTATAAATGTCGCAATGTATACCAAAACGCTGATAGCGAGGACAAGCAGAGGAGAATCTACCCTAAAGACCCAAAGTAAAACGGCAGTAACTATGATCGGCAATGCTGTCAGTAAGCCGGGAATATAGGAACGCAGGTACTGGCTGAGTTGAAGGCCGATTACTACTCGGGCCTTAATAACCTGCAGCAGTAAAACTGAAAAACCACTCAGAACGACAACAACAGCAACACCCAAAGGTCCGAAGCGAACAGCGGCCGGGTAGATAAACACGATTATGATTGCAGCACGAACAGAGGAAAAACGACGCAGCAGGTGAGGTTTCCCAACAGCCATATACATCCCGGCTAATATCGAACTTTCACTTCGAGCCAGAATCTGCAGGCACAATACAGCAAACGGAACCGCCATTGCCACATATTGGGATTCGTAAACAATCCCAAGCAGTTCCCTCGAAAAGCAAATCATGAATGCGATCAAGGGCACAATAAGAAAAGCGGTGTATCGGCTGGTCTGGAGCAATCCGCGCCAAAGAGCACGCTTATCATCTTGTTTTTCAGAGAAAGCAGGAAGCAAAACGGGGGTAATTATTCTTATGTACAAGTCCGTCGGAATGTAAGCAAACATAGCAGCAAGATGGAACAAGCCTAACTGATGCGAGGATATTACCTTGGCAAGCACCAGTACCGGTGCATGAATACTAATCGCATTCAAAATTGGCGTTCCGAAAATTCCGCGAGCAAATTTCATCAACTCAGCCAGGCTGCTTCTGTCAATTTCAAATCTTGGCATGAATGGCACCAATATGAAAGACAAAATGCATAATATTGCCATCTCTATCACAAAGCCGATAACCAGCGCCCAGACATTCCGCATTACCAAAGCCAGGCTGATTGATATAATCGCGCCCAATATGGCGCTGCCCTGAATGAGGAATACTGACCTGCCAAATTTATATTCTTTTTCAAGCACGTGGGCACGCGGGCTCATAAAGCCCCGCAGTGCTATGGCAAGAAAAGCGACTCGCAGTAAATTAAGCAATTCCGGTTTAACGTAGATATAGCTTATCCACGGAGCCAGGATGAACGCGATGCCGTAGAGACACAGCCCGCGGACCACCTGCATCCACCAGGCTACATTCAGGTATTCGACCCTTGCGCCTTGTTTGTTTTGGATAACCGACTGTTTTACGCCAACCTCTATAAGAGCTTCAGAAATCATTGAAACGCTCAAAACAATGGCCATTAACCCGAGTTGATCCGGCGCCAGGATGCGGGCAAGAACCATACTCCGTACAAATCTCATACTCCGTCCGGCAACCGTTCCTATACTTAACACCACCACGGCACGGGCACTCTTAGCCTTTATATCCATACCTTTCAACTGGCCAATTTTGTCCGAGATCACCTTGGGTAACGCACCGGATGATAATATGTAGTTTGACAACCTTGTCACATTTCTCCTCTAATTTTTAGAGCGAATCCACTCTTTGCAGTTCCATAATTAACCAGGAAATGAAATGGGGATAAAAATATTCCTTTTTGTTTGCGAGTAACATATCGAAGTTTTCGTAGAACATATACGCTCTGATTCGAATGATCGCAATACTGTTATTGTTTGACTCCGGACACACTTCGTCCCCGTGGGGCGCATCGACAAATCAACATAACTCTATTTGTCACATGCTCTTATGTGGCTTTTGTTGTAACCGTTTCTCACCGGCAATATCTAAATCTATTTCTTCACATCGCTCGAAAGTTCAACATACTCAACAGCTCTGACTTTCCCATTTTCATCAGGAAAATAATCGAGTACCAACTCGGCAATATCCCGCGCCGCCGATCGGACCGAATTCTCAACAACCGAGCTTATCTGGACCTGTGTCACATAACGCGCCGGATTACCGTCAATATTTGGAGTTCTCCACCCAACGCCAGAAAAGACTTTTTCATCAGATGTAAGCCGGCCATTAACAATGTAGAAATTTAAAACCACCATCCCCTCTGTTTCCGGAGCAGGCCTGTGGAAGCGATGTAGTAAGCAGGAAAATTCTCTACCGGCACTGGAAGTCTCATCTGTCTGTTCGGTGCTATCATGCACCCATCCGCCGGCAACATAGCAAATCTGAGGCCGGTGGCCCAGCATTGTTCGTGGGTGAGCGGTATAAGCTATGTAAACATTGGCCCAATCGTTGCTTATGTTGCTCATAAATAAACGGTTTAGAAACGCATCGTTTCCAGCTACGTTTTGAATGTTCTGCGGAATCGGCACGTCTTTGCCGATCCATTGACCTATCTTTTTAGGAAAAGCACTCAGCGGCACAGGCAATTCAACAGGAGTATCGACAATAAGTTTCAAACGAGATGCGAGCACACGATAAGTTATGCCGGAGGATACCAAAAGTAAAACGGCCAAAATCCAAACCAAAAATACCGGCATTTTGCCCGTCCCGAAAGGCATCGAATAGAATACTCCTGCCCCTTTAGCCAAACGCTTACGTCTAATCGGATACATCAAAAGATATAGCTCCAAAGTAGTAGCTAAAATCAATAATCCATCCTTGAACCGCAGCAGGATAACCATCTGTGCAGTAAACATTAGAGTACCTCCTCCGTGAAGGCACCAACCAAAACATATTCATTTTACGTTGCTAATCGGCGTTTTGTCAAGTCTCCATCGCGCAAATCGTTATAAGCTTACGCGAAATAGACACCCGATATAACCTCAAAACAATAACTCATCAGTATCAGCGACAATAACGCAACAGTATCACCTTTTCAGATAAGCACTTATAGGCTTATCGACTGCTACAAACAAGACGTGTTTCCCAAATACTATATTCCTGACTCCAATTTTTCAGCGATCTCTAATTAGAGAATATTATCAAGACATATGGACAAATTCCGATAACATTTTAAGAAGCAAATAAGCCGAAATCTGCGAATATCCCCTCAATATGCCTTGCGATGCAAAACCATGCGGTTAAGGGTCTTACAGGTCGTTTACAATAATAACGGACGCCCTGTGGCGATTTTACAGCGAATTGGAAATTGATAAGAGAAACCACTGAGCTTATAATCGACAGTAGCAATGAAATTATAATAAGCCTATTGTCGGTTTTACGTGATAAATGCCGAAGACAAAGAAAATATATACGGTCAGCCAGATCAATTCGCTGATTAAGATAGCTATCGAGGAAAAACTGCCTCCCCGGCTGATAGTCAGAGGTGAAATTAGCGACTGGAAACATCATACCAGCGGGCATTGCTATTTCTCGCTGAAAGAAGAAGGTGCTGTACTGCCATGTGTGATGTGGGCGAGCAAGTTTAAGAATATCAAGTCCTCGCCCGAAGATGGATTGGAGGTTCTAAGCACAGGCCATATCGACGTTTACACCCTTGGCGGCAAGTACCAACTTTATGTCGATAAGATCGAGCCGGCCGGAGTCGGAGCGCTTCAACTGGCCTTCGAGCAAATGGTCGCAAAGCTCCATAAAGAGGGACTCTTCGACGAGGCACACAAGAAAGCTCTGCCCCTTTACCCGATGCGAATTGGCATATTGACCAGCGAATCCGGAGCGGCACTGCACGATATCACCGACAGCATTCACAGCCGGTGGCCGTGCGCAAAGCTGTTTTTGTATCCCGTGCCGGTACAGGGCGAAGGCTCGGCGGCAAAAATCGCCTCTGCACTCCGTGACATAAACAGGCGCAATCAAAAACTCGAACTTGACGTTTTAATTGTCGGCAGAGGCGGCGGAGCGATGGAGGATCTGTGGGCCTTTAACGAGGAGGTTTTGGCCAGGGCGATTTTCGACTCTACAATACCCATCATCAGCGCGGTCGGCCATGAGGTTGACACAACAATTGCAGACCTCGTCGCCGACGCAAGGGCATCGACTCCCACAAAAGCGGGCGTCGTGGCAGTTCCGGACATGCAGGAAATATTGGGACAGCTCACCGCAACAGAACAAAGACTCGCAAACCAAACTCAGGCGAAGCTCCAAATTGCCGAGCATATGCTGGAGGTCATCCTGGCCAACGCGGTATTTAGAAATCCGCTTATGCTCGTCCAAAACAGCCGGCAGCAACTGGATGATCTGTCGGCAAATTTGGAAGAATTCATAAAAGCGCTTCTGACCAAAGCTCACCATGAATTGTGCGCCGCCTATGAGCAGATTATCAGAATTGAGCCGCATAGGCTCCTGGGATATAAATCAATCGAATTGAACAACTGGCAAAACCGTGCTAATGTGGGCATTCGCGCTGCCATTAACAACTGCCGGATGCAGCTTACAGCGCAGGAAAATCGATTAAGCGCTTTGAATCCCAGGTCCGTTCTGCAGCGGGGATATAGCATTACCACAAACAAACAGACCGGGTTGCTGATAAGGACCTCAGAGGACATCCGCATCGGAGATTATTTAATTACCGAGCTTGCAAACGAGAATTTGATTGAAAGCGAGGTAAAAAAGAAGTAAATAAGGTAAAAGTAAAAGCTGATATTATGGCACATAAAAAGCAAAAAACCGATGTCGATAAATTGAGTTTCGAAGATTCTATTAAAGAGCTAACAGATATTGTCGGCAAAATAGAACAGGGCAAGATCCCCTTACAGGACAGTCTTGAGCAGTACGAAAAAGGAATGGCCCTGATTAAGCAATGCCGAACAATACTGCAGAAGGCGGAAGAACGGATTGAGAAAATAACAAAAGAGGAAGAATCTCAAGACAGCGACCGGCACGAAAAAGATCCGGATGAGCTATTTAAATAGAAGTTGATTCCTACTCCTGCAGGAATGAAGCTTTTAAACGCAATACGATATACGATATACGCAATACGAGTTCGCGAGCGTGGCGGAATTGGCAGACGCGCAAGGTTTAGGTCCTTGTGTCCTTATGGACGTGGAGGTTCGAGTCCTCTCGCTCGCATTTTATCGTTAGACTTAATGGAGTGAACGTTTAATGAAGCACAAAAGAGCCGCGGCAGTTCTTTGCATCTCGGCTATTCTTCTATGCGTTTCCTGCAGCCCGACTTCTCAAAAAGAAAAATCCGAACCGAACTCCGAGCCGGCCACAGCAATATTAGGAGCTTTCGAGAGAGAGGTCACATTGCTTGAGGACCGGCTGACCGAGCGGCGGGAACATCAAATCGAGGGAATCAGATTCGTCACCGGCAGGCTGCACGGCAGGAACGTCGTCGTGGTATGGACCGGCATCGGCAAGGTAAACGCGGCGATGACAACAACGCTGCTCATCGAGCACTTCAAACCCAAGCACATAATCTTCACAGGGATCGCCGGAGCAGTGAATCCCGAACTCCGGCCGGGTGATATTGTAATCGCCGAAAAGACCGCCCATCATGACATGGGGACCGTATGGCCTGAGGGTCTCTTTGTCAAAGGCGTCAAAAACCGGCTTGACGGTATTGAGAATCCCGTCTTCTTCCCGGCGGACGAAAAACTCGTGACATTCGCTCAGCGAGCCGCCGAGCGAATCGAAATGCAGCGTGTGGAGACAATTGCCGGCCGAAGAAATCCGAAAGTCATAACCGGCGTGATTGTCACGGGGGATTCATTTATCGCCTCGACTGAAAAGTGTGCCGAATTGCGGAAAAAGCTGCAAGCCGATGCAGTCGAGATGGAAGGCGCCGCCGTCGCTCAAATCTGCTATCAGCGGCAAATTGACCACCTTGTGATTCGCAGCATCAGTGACAGTGCCGACGAAGGGGCCGTGCTGGATAAGCAGATGTTCTATATATTGGCAGCAAAAAACTCTTCCGACCTCGTCGCCGAAATGATCGGCCTTTTGGGAAAAGAGGCTTCCATTGAAAAAGACAGTGGAAGTGCGAATTCAGGGGATTAAGAATGCTCAACGAGTATTTCGGTCTGTCGGTAAAAAAGACAACTTTCAAAATTGAGCTTGTCGCAGGCTTTACGACGTTCCTTACGATGGCGTACATCATTTTCGTGAATCCATCTATTCTGAGCCTGGAGGGAATTGAGCTAACAGACGTAGAGCGAATGGACAAGCAGGCCCTGATAGTTGTCACTTGTCTTGTCAGCGGGATAGCTACGATAATCGTCGGGATATTCGCCAAGGCCCCCATCGCAATGGCGCCGGGAATGGGACTCAATGCGTTCTTTGCATATTTGGTCAGTTCTGGAAAAATGGATTGGCGGACCGCCCTTGGCGTAGTGTTTCTGTCCGGGTTGTTCTTCTTGATCTTGACATTGCTGGGACTGAGGAAAAAACTCGTCGAGGCCATACCGGAATCTCTTGTCTCAGGGATTGCCGTCGGTATCGGTTTATTCATTACGTTCATGGGCCTGGTCAAATTGGGGATAGTGGTCAGCGATGAACACACGCTTGTCAAAGCAGGTCCATTAAACCGAACCGTGCTGATCGGCCTGTTCGGCCTGCTCGTAATGATCTTCTTCGAGATGAAAAAGATTAGAGGCGGACTTGTCGCCGGGATTTTCGCCTCAACCTTGCTGGCCATCGTATTCGGCTTGATTGAAATGCCGGAACGATTCATATCTTTAGACATAAACCTTCAGGCGGTTTCTTTGCAACTGGATATTCTTGGCGCTCTAAAATGGAGCTTTATCGGGAGCATCTTTACTCTGATGTTCATCGACATGTTCGACAGCGTCGGAACACTGGTGGCATGCTGTCATCAGGCCGGCATGGTCGACAAAAAAAACCGGATAGAAGGACTGGACCGATTACTGGGAATTGACGCTATAGCGACAATGATTGGCGCCCTGTTCGGAACATCCACTACGACTGCATACATTGAATCGGCAGCCGGCATCGAGCAGGGAGGACGGACCGGATTAACGGCTATAATTACAGGGATTCTATTCTTGTTAGCTGTCTTGTTTGTTCCGGTTGTGGGTATAGTGCCAGGCTACGCCACGGCGCCCGCCCTGATTATGGTGGGGCTGTTCATGATGAAGGAAGTAAAGAGAATAGATTTCGCGAATATGGAAGAAGCCTTTCCATCTTTCATTATAATGGTGATGATTGCCTTAAGCTATAGTATCAGCACGGGACTGGCTTTCGGATTCGTATCGTTCACCCTGATAAAAACAGTGCTGGGCAAGGCCAAAGAAATAAAGCCGGCAATGTGGATAATCGCGATTCTGTCCGTGCTGTTCTTGACAATGGACCAGATCCCCGCTTTGATTGAGTATATAAGGTCTTTTGGATAATGTTGTAGCGAAGCGAAGGGGGAAAGGGAAACATGAAAATGCAAAGAGTTATTATTATAATGGCGCTAAGCATCTGGACGTACTCTCAGGCGGATGCGTCCTTCGATACGGCGTATTGGTCTGACAGTCACGTTATGCCGCGATCGATACCAACTCCGCTGGCGGAACGTCCGGGCAATGTTTATCTTGATACTGAAACGGTCTGGGTCAGGGTTCCGTCCGAGGTTCCGAAAGAGACTCGAAGCTGGCGCGTACTGGACGACAAAGGCCGAATGGTTCGCAGTGGCGTATTCGCAGAGGATTCCACCGCTCCGCCTTCGCGGATTCGGCTGGATCAATTGCCCATCGGTTGGTATCGCGTGGAATTTCTCGATGAGCAGCGTTCGTGCCTGCACTGGAC
>SDBS01005600.1_pt1 | contig 12220 bp, 11 predicted proteins | sample 2277091 | NCBI WGS metagenome assembly SDBS01 (sample SAMN10404972, study PRJNA504765) | marine sediment metagenome | isolation source: marine sediment core GS10_PC15, 163 cmbsf | place: Arctic Ocean: Southern Knipovich Ridge | collected 2010 | reverse complement strand
ATGTCTATTACAATAATATTATAGAGGGCCTTTACAAGGAAAATATGGAATTTAGAAATGCTGTTTATTGCTGTGCAAAAAAGTTTGTTAATCATCACATGCAACTTTACGGTAAAGAAATTCTTTTACCCAGATATGATGAGGCAATTAAATTATGTACAAGCTATCTAAAAGAAGAAAGCAGTATATTATTGATGTGGTATGAGGAAAAAATTGATTTCAGGGGCTTCTGAAAATTACGCTCGCTTAACAAATCAGATTGATTTGCTCATATACAAAAGGAATATTTGGCGTTAAAGAAATATTTTCATCTCGCCATGTCTTAAAATTTAGCATGCGATCATCAACTTGTAAAAGTTTGTAAATATTGACGATTTCAGAAAAATCCATCAATTGACGGTTTGATAATTCAGCTAATTTTTTAATACTTTTGTTGTAGTCTGAATCTATTCCCCCTTTTCCTTTTATTATAGTCATTTTTCTAATATTACTGCCGCTATATTCATTTAGAGTTATTGTTACGCTTATTGGTACTAAATCTAAATTTGACTCAAAAAAATCCTGAATACTCTCAAGTATATCAACACGATCATCGTAAAAATCATATGCAATATTAACCCCAGGGTTCTCTAAAGAAAGCTTGTGTATATGTGCATACACAATTGTAATTTTACTGTCATCAAAAATCCAGTCTGCATGGTCATCAAAATAATCTTCAGAGATTTCTGCTATACGATTAGCCCTCCATTTTCTTGATTCTTGAAACATTCGAAATAATGCAAGTTTAAAACTTTTTCCATGTTCTATATCAGCATATATATCCGCAAGCAAAAAATGATTTACTGCAATATCTAGCCCTTTATTTACTTTGCCAACATCATATTCAAGTTGATTTCTTAGCATTAATAACCCCTGAAATGCTGAACCGTTTATATCTGGCCCTTTTATTAAGTTGATCATATCAGCTCTGAAGGACTGTCTCTCAGTTCCAAAAAATAATTGCACGTTATTTAAATTTTTTGATTTTTTAATCTCATCAACAAGATGTTTCAATAAATTACCATTCTCACTAATTAAAATACTATTTTGTAGTTCTAAAAATTCTCCCCAGAACATTTCAGGATTGTCTCTCCTACATTTAGTTATTTTTTTGGTATAAGAACCAGTATATAGGCATTTATCAAAGTCAAGCGAAAAAACTTTTATCATTTCGACAGGAGAAACTTTTGTTTTCGAAAAAAAGACTGTTTGAGGCAAGGGTTGCGATTTTAACGGAAAAGATATTTCCTTTAACCTTGGTTCATCAGCATTATCATCATGGCTGCATTGTTCATATCGCCATGCTCTAAATTCTCTTAAACGTTTATGATTAAAAACTTTAATTATTTGGGCTATTGATACAAAATCATTTTCATAACCGCATAACTCAACTATTTTTTTTATACTTGCATTATAATTCTTATCTGGCACCAAGCCCGTTCCCATAAGTTGATGTAAAACAAGTGGCCTTTCCCCCATGTATTGACTCAAATTTAAGGTTACATTTTTTGGTATCAGATCAAGGTTGTTACTAAAGAATTCGCCTAAATTATCAATGATTTTCTTTTTATCATCATAAAAGTGAAAGTGAATTTTGGTATCAAAAGGTAACTCAGAAGCAAGTTTATGTATTTGTCCATATAAGATAGTCATTTTGGTATTATCTAATACCCAATTCTCATGCTGTATTTTTTTTGGTATATTTTCCAGAGCTTCCAACGCTAATCTAAAACTGGTTCCAAGTATAAGATCACCAAATGTGTCGGCTAATAAATATGGGTCTAATTTAACTTCCACATTATTAGATGCAAGCCTTCTTACAATGGAATCTTCCAATATTTTTAGGCCACTAAAAACTGAAGCTTGTGGGATTTCTCTAATTCCGGTAATGCGGTGCCGATAATCATCAATATATGACTGACAAGCTGATCCCAACATTAAAATAACCTTATCTGATTGTGTAAAGTTTGCAGCATTATAAATCCACTCTATGATACCTTGATTAGATTTAATTAATGCAGTTTTTTGTTTAATTGTAAAATCTTGGTAGGAGCAACTTTTAAAGTTTTTTGTCATTTCATACCATCGATTGTTAAACAAACAATTATGAAAATCTATTGAATGCACGCCAACTATGTTATTTTTTCTCATTGACACCCTTCTTAAATTTAGAAGAGCTTTATTAAGATACTTTTGTGGTTTATAGAGAGCGAACATTATTATTCCTAAGCTTGATTAAGTATACTTATTAGGTATTGTCTTCGGGTGAAAAAACAGTCGAACATTGTAATTTATGGTTTTGTCGTAAAAACCCATTCTTGAATAATCTTTCGCCAATTTTATCACAAGGAAATAGTAAATGATAGATTTAAAATGGAGACATTTTGAAAAAGAAATTATATTGATGTCAGTTCGTTGGTATGTTGCTTATTCACTGAGCTACAGAAATATTGAAGAATTGTTAAAAGAGCGAAGAATAAACGCAGATCATTCTACAATTCAACGATGGGTCGTAAAATATTCGCCGGAGCTTGAAAGTGTTTTTAGACAAAAACATAAGGAACTAACTGGTTCTAGTTGGAGAATGGATGAGATATACATTAAAATCAAAGGCAAATGACATTACTTGTATAGAGCGGTTGATAAGGAAGGAAATTTAGCGGATGTTTATCTGAGCGATGTTCGAGACCAAACAGCTGCTGAAGTTTTTTTTTAAGCAAGCCCAAAAAACAACGGACATAACGCCGGAACAAATTACAACAGACAAAGAGTCCGCGCTTTATCCGGCCATTCAAAATGTATTTGGTGATCAAACAAAACATCGCGATAGCAAATATAAAAATAATATCGTGGAGCAAAATTACAGAGGAATAAAATCGCGATATAAAGTGATGAAAGGCTTTAATAATATTTTTTGCAACGGAACCATTGGTCTTAATCTACGTCTAAAAGTTTGTTAATTAACTTCTGTTTCCACATTATATTTAGGAAGAGTGTCGCAGCAGTAAATAGTTTATTGAACGTTCCAGGAATGAACGTAACTCGGTTTTTTGATAGTGCTTTTAATGACTTTTGAGTGACTTTATCTGCTGTCATTGGATTATTAAAAAAAGACTTGTGCCGATAAAGCCTTTTTAGGTTTAACCCTAATTTTTCATGAAAGTTGGTTTTTGTTAGTCCAGGGCATAATGCCTGAATCTGAATGCCAGTTTTTGAAAGTTCAAGGGCGAGTGACTCAGTAAAAAGACGAACAAACGCCTTTGAGCCTGAATAGATTGCATTCATCTTCATAGGAAAAAAAGAACCGATGGATGAAACGTTAATAATAATGCCACTATTTCTTTCTAACATTTTGGGCATCACCAAATAGCAAAGTTTGATAACTGCTTGATTGTGTACGTTCATCATTTTCAAATGATCATTTAGATGGCAGTCAGAAAAGTTGGAGATGTTACCATAACCAGCATTGTTAACTAATATTTCAACATGATTAATAGATTTGATTTTTATAATAAACGACTCTAATTCTTTAGCTTGAGAAAGATCGACATTGATAGTTTCAACTGTAATATTAAATTGCTTGCCAAGCTCATCTGCAAAAGAGTTAAGTTTGACTTTATTTTTAGCTGTTAAAAGCAGATCAAAACCGCGTCTTGCAAATTCCCTTGCAAATGATGCTCCTATTCCGCTTGATGCGCCGGTTACAACAGCAACTTGACGTGATATTATTGACATATGTTTATTTTTCCTCTCATTAATGCCTTATAGCTTATAAATAAAAATACCTTGTTGGGTAGATCTATCACTGTGATGACCTGTTTGCTGGCTAAATGGTGCTGAAAAAAGACAGGACCCTCTATCTTTAAAGTAACTTTTGACAACAAATGCTTCTGTTGAAATGAAAGAAAATTTTGAAAAAATTGAGTAAAGCCGTAATAGAGTTTGTTCCGGTCGAGAGTTTGCTGAATCAGTTAAAATTGATCGAGCAATAAATGTTAGCAGGTTATGTAATGAGTTAGCTTCAGAATATTGAGTAGCAACTTTTATAACTTGCTCCTCTCTCTTATTTTCATCAGCAGAAAGTAGTTGAACTTTTTTAGGGAGTTGGTTGAGGTGAGGATAAAGAGAAGCATATTTTTCTTGCATATATAAAATGCTTTCTTCAAATAAATCATCTCTCATCAAATAAAATGCTGCATTTAAATAGCTTAATGAAAGACGTAATCTTTCAGTTGAGTTTAGACAAGATGGTTGAAGTTGTTTTAATAGACGTGTTTTGATGAAAAATGGCGGGACGGATTCTCTTTCTGATTCGTTAAGTGAGACAGAATGATCTTGTGCTAAAGAAAAGGCCCCCATTCCCCAAAAAAGATAAACAAATATTTTAATTAATGCAAGATGATGTTTTAAATGAGGTGAAATGTGATCATCAAGATATGTGTTGATGAGGTCCCTTTCTTCATTGGGGTTCATTCGTAGAAAAATGGCAATGGTATATACATCAAACCAAGGATCTCCAAGTGAAGCAAATTCCCAATCCACGACGTAAACTTTACCTGAATTTCTGTCAAACAGCAGGTTTCCAGGATGTAAATCATTATGACATAAAGTTTGTTTAGCATATACCACCATAATCATCTGTAAAAGATCAGCATAAAATATAGTTTTTCGTTGCCATACTAGATGAGGTTGATCGTCGAGTATATTAAGGTTAATAGGTCTCACGTAGTTAAAAGGATGTGCTAGATTTTGCTTAAGATGAGAGAAGTGACTTGTATCAATTTGGTGAATCTTTTTTAATAATGAAGCTAGCTGCTTAATGAGGTGTGGAGAATTTGTTTCGAACTGTTCGTGATCATCCTCAATATATTCAATTAGCATGGTTTCATGTTCTGAATTTAAAAATATTACTTTAGGAGAGATGTTGGCCAGCTGGCCAGAGCAATAAAGCTGCATCTCTCGCCTCCACAATCGATCGCTGTGGTTGTATATTGTGTTGATGACTAAAAGGTAGGCTATTGTAAGTGATTTTTACAGTATAGGAGTTGGGAGAGTGTCCTCCTGGTAATGATTCAATATAACAAGCATTATGAGAGCGAGGAGATAAGTCAAAAATTTTGAGCAATCTAGAGGCAATAAAATGTAGTTTGGTCATGTTGAGAGATTGATCAGAATTAATTGTTCTTCTAAGCAGTTTGTTATATTGCAGCCGAATCTGTTTCCAAATGATTTCGTGTAACTCTGTAATGGCAAGATGAGTGGCGTCTATTCTGAGCCAGCGTTCATTCCCACGGGAAACTCGTCTATAATGATCAGCGATCTTTGTTAATACTTCAAAGTCAAGTGAAGCATGAATGGTATCGTATCGGTTTCTAGCAGCGTATCGACAGCATGCTTCAGCGGGATCAACATCAATAAATATTGTAATATGCGGCTCAATTTTTTGAAAAATAGTATTGGCAAGAGATTCAGCGGCGATTTGAAATTCTAAGGGATACAATGATTTATATGCAATATAACTTTCTTTCCATCTGTCAGAAATGAGAAGTTCATTATGTGCCAGCTTTTTAACAATAGCCTCACGTTGCCTGGATAAAGCTGCTGCATAGATGAAGCTCATGGGAAGAGAGGCTGGCTCAATATCTAGTGCCGCTGCAAATTGTTGTGCTGACAATTTTTGTTGAGGAGACATTGATTTTGTGGATGAAACCCTCCGAAATAGCTCTCTTTGAAACCTTGTTTTCAATAGTTCGGCTTGAGTTGTTTTCCCAGCAGCAGAAATTCCTTCTAGACATATAAACATAAAATACTCCGTTATTTTAAAATAATATATTAATTGGTTAAAACTGTAACGGCGCCAATTTGCTGAAGCAAGCCGAGCATATCTTCCGCGCCATCATGTTCTGATATTTTTCCATTGATAATGGTTTCAATATCTACTCCTTCCATACAAAACTTTTTGCCAGTTGGTTTGATGCCAAAATAGTCATTTGTGTGAGTTCCAGTAAAGCGCCACTTGGCAATAAATTTATTTTCAAATTGAAAAAGTTCGATTACAGTAATTTTACAATCCGGGAATGCCTGTACCTGTTCCGATATTAGCTTTTTAACACCGAGAAAATCATTGTCAATATTTGAAGGCGCAATATGGTTAATATAGTTTTCACAAAAAAGCTCATCTAAGACGTGAAGTTTCTTTTGGTTGATCACTTCTTCGTAGAATCGATAAAGAGGGTTGGTATGATTAAATATGATCTTTTCATTCATTTTTACTTCCTTATATAATTTTTGTTGAGTAATGACATTCAAGACAGTTAGGTTTTGATTCTATATTTAAGGCATGGAGGGCTTCGTACCAGCCTAATTTATATCCATTTGGTGCATCATTAATTCGGTACATATCTTGATAACAACGAAATAGATTTCCATTGATGTCTATAATGCATTCAGAAAGGCAGATAGCCTGAGTAAAGCTAGATTTAGCAATGACACCTTGTTCTGCCATTAAGAGAATATACTTTTGGGAGTTAAAGAGATGATTGAATGAGAGCTTGTGTGATGCAATATAATTAAAAGTCTCCATTATGCTATTTTGAGTTGCGCAAATTCCTTTTTGTTCAAGAGTTTCTTTGTTTATTCCTGCGAGATTGTGAGCGTGTACGGGTTGAAAATTCACTCTAAAACCAATTTTCTTTGCCAGACCAATGATATGATCAATATTCTTTTTTGAGGAGTTGCTATTTGTGATGATGTAATCAACAACAATGTCTATTTTGCGTTTTTTAAGAACAATAATAGCATCAAGCGTTTTCTTATAAACCCCATTGCCTCGAATATTATCATTGACACGTTTAAAGCCATTGAGACATGTGTGGATATGATCAACATCATCAAAAAGCAAACCATTATTCTCATCAAAAAGAGTTAAGTTGGTATGAACACTAACAATTGCGCGAAGCTGTTTTGTTTTTTTCAATAGCTCTTTGAAAGATGCATATAGGAGAGGCTCGCCTCCAATAAAATTAATTTGAGATATACCGCTGTTAACAAGTTCTTCTATCATGGCATAAAGTTGATTAATACCTGGGGCGATTTTCGGAGCCTCTCTGATTTGGCAATACAAACATGCTAGATTACAACAATTGGTTAATATAATAGTTGCTTTTTTTATAGCAAATGAGTGTTCTGAAATATTTGAAGTTATCTGTTGTTGTTCTTGCATATTTAATTCCAGTAGTTAAAAACCAGTTCCTCATTAGTTTCTATGTTTTTCTGATCAAATTCTCTTGGACAAGCGTAAGGTGATATTCTACTGATTTTATTTAAACAATGTTTATTGTTGAGATATGTTGCTTCAATAATTTCAGGATAGTGTTTTCCATCAATCTCTTGCAATCCAATAGCATTGTTGCCGTGGATATGAAGGCATTGATGGTCTTTGGTGATTTTATTAAGGCATTTTTCATATAGGTCATGTCTATATACCCGCGAGAGACTGTGAAGCTCGACTACAATACAGTCAACTTTTGCAAAGTTAAATAAATCTAGCCCAGAGTTCCATTCTGCCCCTTCAGCATCGATTTTTAGTATGACTACATCATTTGGTTGAATTTTACAGCATTCAAATGCCTCATTTAGACTTATTAAGTTCTTGTGTCCCTGGCCAAGACCTGTTTTAAAGAGTTTTATGCGAGCCTTGTGTTCTTTATCAATATGCGGTAATTGTTTAATTGTGTGATCAAAGCAGAAGACTTTAACTTTTTTGTTTTTTTTCAGCAGCTCTTTTTCAAACGCAACATCATCACCAATACCGATCGAAATAAGTTTTGTCGTGTGTTGCGTCATTGTTTTTGGTATTACATATCCTCCGTCATAGTCACAACCGATTCGTTCTAATGAGATATCCTTATAAAGGAATGGTGATAAATAATCTTTAAATAATTTAAGAGTGTTGTTGTTACTATTTATATCAACGTGTGTTTTTCGTTTGTCACTTTTTTGATTGGAAGTCATATGAGCTTGTCTATTGTTTAAATAAAGCTCATGCATCTCTTTTAGTAGGTTTTCAGAAATAGGGTTATTGTCAAGGTTAATACCTATTCTTGATTTATTTTTTCTAAGTGCATTAATAATTAGTTTTGCGCCCGAATTATCTATTTTATTTAGGCTTAGGTCTATCTCTTGAAGAGTTTTGTTAGTCATCAGGCAGTTTGATAATGTTTTGGCGCCATAATGTCCAATGTTGTTTTTTCGGACAATGAGTTTTTCGATACTAAGATTTTCTTTGAGCATATTACAGATTGCCGCAAAGCCTTGGTCATCTATATTATTATGTTCAAGATTCAAAATGTTGAGAGATTTATTCTTTTTTAGGGCGTTTGCGATTTTAATAACCCCTCTTTTTGTTAAAAAATTCCACTTAAGGTCGAGTGATTTGAGGGAATTATTTTTCTTAAGCATTTTGCTGATGAAATATGTTCCATCAGTGGTAATTTGATTTCCGCTAATATTTAGATGTAGGAGACTTTGGTTTTTTATTATACCTTCAGTAATAATTTTAACGCCTTTATTGCCTAATTGATTAAAGGCAAGAGAGAGACTTTTCAGATTTCTGCTTGCTCTAATTGCTGTATTAAGATTTTTAGCGCCGACAGCATCAATTTGATTAAAGTCTAAATTAAGTGAATTAAAGTTGTCATTTTCAAGCACGAAGTTTAAGGCTTGTGTCGTTCCTTGGTTACCAATTTCAATTAGTTCTTTTTTTTGCCTATTATTTAGAAGCGAGGTTAAAGTCATGAAAGCATTCCTTCCTGAAAGTTTATTATAATGGAATCGTATATGATGTTTGGTGTTTTTACAGTACTCAGATTGTTTTATATTATCAATATCTTAATAGATGATTGGGTTTTGTCAAAGCTGAGTCCAAAATTCCGTTGTCTTAAGTCATTTAGTTTTAGTCATTATTCTGTTACGAATAATTGATTAAAATCACCTATTTTGGGTATGGTTCAAATCAAGGTAACACTTTTCTAGCGAAACCCAATCCCAATCCCAGCTAATTTTAGTCAAAATATATCCAAGATCTAGTGATGGCGACAGCCACTTCCATTAAATTTCCACATTTAAACCAATAAAAGCAAAGAAAAAAATTAATAATGGAAGCAGCCGTCAAACAAGTGCTATCTTACCTCGCAAAAGAGATTAATATCAAGCAAAAAAAGGAGGCGTCCTTGAATATCTTACGAAGCCAGTCGATCGAAAAATATTAATTGAACTAGTTGGTCAGATTTTAAAAGATAACCCATAGGGAGTCTGATTCTAAGTAGGTCTAAAGGCAACAATCCGTCCATATGTGTTATCAAGCCCAAAATATTACGGTGATTCGGTTATATTTCTTTTTCCATACGTTTCTTTAATAAAAAAAGTAAATATAATACTAAGAATAAAACCTGCTAAAATTATCCATAAAGCAGTCTGATAATTTGACCGCGAATAAATAGGAATATTGTTTATCATAGAATGATCCCAGCGCAAACCAATTAACCAACCAAATAACGGCTGACTAACGAAGCCACTTATCATTAAGAGCAAAGAGGAAATGCTCAAAGCCGAACTTGTTACTAAAGGAGAATTAGCTTCAGTAATCACTGTATAACTTAATATTTGTGAGCTTGCACTAAAACCAAGTATAAAAAATAAGATCATGAGTAAAGAAGATGATAAATCAGAGCTATACATAACCAAGATTATTAGTGCAAGTGAAACAATAGCACCCACTCGCATTAAGTAAACACGTCGTTTTAGCCAGTCAGAAGTTAACCCAACAATTGGTGATCCAATTAATAGGCCTAAAAACAACATAGATATTACAGTTGAGGCTTGTATGTTAGAGATTTTAAATATTTGAGTAAGATAGGCCGTGCCCCAAAGAGCACCTAATAAATAAAATGGTATAGCCATTAAAGCCACATATAATCCAGAAAACCAATTATACTTATTTAAAATAACTATTTTTATCTGTTTCATTAAAGTAAGGCTTTTTATTTTACTGCCTGTTTGTTTTGTTTTTTCTATTTCGATATTAGCAGGCGTATTTCTCAGATACGACCATATTAAAATTAAAAAGAATAGTCCTAATAATCCGAATAACATCATGGCTTGTCGCCAACCGAGTAAGGCTTCTAATATAGCCATTGGCGTTTGTGCAAATATACCGCCTAACATAGCAATTGAAACAATATAGCCGGTTACAAAAGCCATTTGTCTCGTTTCAAACCACTGCGTTGCCAAATTAATCGCACCTAAAAAAGCAAAAGCTGCCGCCACTCCTGACGCAAGTCGAGACAGATATAAGAGAAATAGATTTGTTGATATTGCAAAAAGGAAAACGCTAATGATAGCTAATAACATTGCCATCAACATTAATTTTTTTGTTGAAAATCGATCTAATAAAAGTCCTGCCGGAAATAGTATTAAAAATCCACCATAAAAGTACATAGAAGATAAGAGGCCTAATTGGTGTGCATTAATGGAAAGATCTTTCATTAATATTAGTGCGATGGGATTCAACATGTTCATTTGCACATACGTATAAAAAAATAATAATGACCCAATGGTCACCATTATCCAACGTTGTACGAGAGTACTTTTATTCAAAAGAATCTTCCTGTTTCGCTTTACAATAAAATGGTATTTTCAGCATTCATAACACAAATCTCTGGATCATTTTTCTCGACCCAAGGTTGCTGAATCGTTGGCAATAATTCTTTTATGCTCTTGCAAATGTGACTTACTTTAAAGTCATAATTCATTAATAGCGCTTTTATTTGTGTTAGTTTATTCAATGTAGTTTCAGTTTTTACCTGATGAGTTTCTAAAGAAATTTGCTTCACTAAGCTTAATTTGTCTCCTAATTCTTTAAGCACATTTAACTCAACTCCTTCCACATCTAATTTCAAAAAATCTATTTGAGACGTAATATATTTAGATAATATTACTGACTTCACTTTAATCCTATCAGTATATCCTCTATCTCCCCATTCTTTTATAATAGAATTTCCTAATGAATTAGGCTGTTCTCCATAAAATTCACCAAAAAAATCAATTTCCCCTTCATAATCAGATACCGCGGCATTAACTAGAATCACGTCTTTCAATTTGTTTGTTTCAACATTTTTACATAACACAGCATAGGTATTGGGATCAGGCTCAAAGCAGGTGATTTTCGAATCTGGATATAATATTTTAAAGAAAATAACAGCCATTCCAATATTTCCTCCACAATCAAAAATTACTGGATTATTTTTATGAGTTTTGAATTCATAGACTTTTTCAATAAAAATTTCATGGTAAAGTTCTTGGAAATTTGCTTCATTAATATAATACACCGTGTAGCCATCGATCTGGCTAGATTTAAATTTGTTTTCTATCGGAAATGATTCTGGGGGAAGACTGTCTTGCAAATTTGATTTTGTGGGTATAGATAACATAACCTTTCTCCTCTTCTATCATAAATTGGTTGATATGCTCATATGGGAATATTCGGGTTAAAGAATTCAATTCAACAGCAAGGCTGGGTATAAAAAATACATACCGGGCTGCTATTGATGATAATACTCTCACAGGATACACTAGTAAATATTGGTAATAATTAATGCGAAATCTATTCATGGAAGAAACAGTTAAGAGTTTAAAAAAATTAGTAAAAAAATATGAAGACAAGATATATCGTCTTCATAGTATATTTAATACGCTGCCAGGCAGCCTCTATTGGAAAGACTTAGATGGGGTATACCGAGGACAAAATCAGTTTTCAAAAGATAAAATGAGAAGCGTTGGTTTAAAGTCAAATATGATTGGCAAAACAGATTATGATTTGTTTCCCAAAAAGGTCGCGGATGAATATAGAAAAAATGATGCTAAAGTCATAAAAGAAGAGAAAGAGGTTGCTGAAGAAGAAGTTGCAACCTTACCAACCGGAAGAAAGGTTTTTCAAATTTCATTAAAAAAACCAATGTATAATAAAGATGGAAAAATTTGCGGCATTGTTGGCAATACCATCGATATTACCGAGCGCAAAGAAATGGAAATAGCACTCAAAGCATCCAAACAAAAAGCCGAGGAAGCTAGTGAACTAAAAAGCCAATTCATGATGAATATGCAGCATGATTTACGCACGCCA
>SDBS01005598.1_pt1 | contig 12221 bp, 8 predicted proteins | sample 2277091 | NCBI WGS metagenome assembly SDBS01 (sample SAMN10404972, study PRJNA504765) | marine sediment metagenome | isolation source: marine sediment core GS10_PC15, 163 cmbsf | place: Arctic Ocean: Southern Knipovich Ridge | collected 2010 | reverse complement strand
TCACTATACCTATCGGGTTATCAACTCTTTTCCTCACGATGCGGAAGCTTTGACGCAAGGATTGGTGTTTGACAATGGCACGCTATTTGAAGGAACGGGACTCTATGGGAAGTCTACTCTACGTGAGGTGGAGCTAGAGACAGGGGTAGTGTTGCGCTCTCTTTTTCTTGCCTCTCAATACTTCGGCGAAGGCATAACTATCTATAAGGACCAAGTGATACAGTTAACCTGGCGATCCAATACCGGTTTCCTCTACGATAAGGACAGCTTCGAGTTGCTGCAAACCTTTAACTACCCAACTGAAGGGTGGGGGATTACGCACGATGGAGTGCGCTTGATTGTGAGCGACGGCACCTCAACACTCTACTTCTGGGACCCTGTGAGCTTTGAGGAGATCGGTCGAATTGAGGTGCACGATCAAGATGGTCGCGTGAGCCGGCTCAACGAATTGGAATATGTGCGTGGAGAGGTGTTTGCTAATGTCTGGCACACGGATCGTATCGCAAGAATCAATCCGCACACAGGTAGAGTAACAGGGTGGATCAATTTAGAGGGATTGTTGGACTCAGAGGAGGGAGTAGTATCGGCTGGCGTTCTTAATGGTATAGCGTACGACGCAGAAAATGCTCGGTTATTTGTGACGGGAAAGCGATGGCCCACGCTTTTTGAAATCAGGTTAATTGCATGGGAGGAATGGCAGAAGTTAACCCACAATTGGAGTTCACCAAAACTAGGAAGGGTGACTTTGGAGGGGTGCGGTCCAAACTATAGGAGAATAGAAGATGCCCGGGCTAGATAGAACGATCATAAATCAGATCAATTTTGACAAGGCAATTAACAGAATTAGTGCCGATTTGAAGACAGATTTTATGTTCGCTCCTCATTTTGATTTTATTTATAAACATGCTTCAGATGAGCTTATTGGACTATTACAGAAGAAACTTTCTGATGGAACATTCCAATTTTCTTTACCTGTCATATTAAATGTACCGAAGCCATCCAAATTATCGAGACCTGGTTCAATTCAAGAACCTTTAGACCGCTTAACTTATCAAGTTTTGGCTGATTTAATTGCTCCGGCAATTGAATCAGGCGTCGATCGTACTCATGTTTTTTCACATGTTTACAAAGATTCTAATGACAATATGTTTAAGGATCAAGGCGAATGTTATAAGAATTTTCAGTTAGCAATTGGCGAGAATCTTAGGAAATACAATTTTTGTTTAAAAACTGATATTGCTTCATATTTTGAAACTATTAATCAACATGTTTTAATTAACCTATTAACTTCGCTAGGTGTAGATACTGCAACTGTAAGGTTCTTAGAAGAAGCCCTCTTGGCATGGAGAGAAAAGAATTCTCATGGGATAATACAAGGTGTCTTTGGATCAGACCTTCTGGGCAATTATTACCTAACTCATCTGGATTACTTTCTTGAAATACGTAGTTTCCAATATTGTAGATTTTTGGATGACATATATGTTTTTCATAATAATCTGAATGAATTAACAAAATTATTAGTTGAGATTTGTGACAAACTGAGGAAACAGGGCCTATTTTTAAATGAAAGTAAAACTAAACTTAAGGAATCACACGAGATACTAAGAGAAGAAACTGAATTTGATAGATTATTTGACGAGATAAATGATATGTTAAATGGTGTACTTGAAGAAGATTCAGAAGTTTTTTCTGTAGATTATGGTTTTCAAGTTGAATTGGATGAAGAAGCAGTTAACGAAGAAGATTATACGGAAATTGAAGGTTTCAGACTGGATTTGATTAAAGAGTTGTATTCACGAAAAGAGGAGGCTAAATGGCAACGGGATAATATAGTAAGGTTTTGCCTACCACTTTTTGCAAAGGCGCATTCAGATTATCCATTAGATGGTATCAAAGATGAAATTACCAATTATGCTCATTTAGCAAAACACTACTGTAGTTATTTAGCAACAATTGAGAGAAACAATAACGTTATAACACAGACAATTGAAAATACGATTCTATCGAATGAGTTGGTTTATGATTACCAGTTATTATGGTTATTTTCTTCGTTATTATACAGAGCAGGTGTAAGCAATAAATTACTTGATAGAGCTGTGCAGGTATTTGAAAATAGACAGATCCATGAAACAATAAGGGCTATCTGTGCAATCTTAATTTCAAAAGTTGGTTCGGGTATACAAAAACGTACATTGAGGGATGAATACCAAAATGAACCCTCTGTTTTTGTTAGATCTGCAATTCTATTTGGCACTCGTTACATTTCGTCGGAAGAGCGAACGGCTTGTCGGGGTGCTTGGGGTGGTCACTCAGAACTAAATTCCCTAATTATTAAAGCACAAAAGAACTATAGGGGTTCTACCTAAATCAAGATTATCCATGGATGTATAATATAGATTAACCAGTACTATGGCTTAACGGAGGAAGAGATAGAGATTCTAGAAAGTATGGCGGGACACAAGGAAAATGTATATAGGGTCAGATCTTGATTTCTGAATTATTGTATGGCAATCTTGACCTTCTTCTATTCTCTGCTCTTTTACCTTTTCTATACATTACTTGAATAATGAACACTTAGGAAATATTTCTATCTTCTTTACTACTTCTTTTTCTATTGATTCTGCAGAAGGACCTTTTTCTCAGAAGAAAATTCTACTCTTCATAGTAGTTTCAGTGTTTTCAAAAATCAAGACCGGATCCTTTTAACTACTGTAAGCGCGGTGTGTTTCCCGCGGGTTAGTTCCAAAACATCAGGCAACTTTGAACGAGGGAAATACTTTGAACGAGGGAAATACTTTGAACCTAAATAATGATACAATTAACAAACTTATATCTAGTAAACTTGAAATTGATTGTATTGATATCAATTTGACTCAACAAATAAAAGAGAACCCTATTATTTATGATGGCTCAGGGACAATTTACCAGGATGGAAATGGTGTTTTAAATCTAAAATTATACGCCAAAGGAACAAATATAGAGAAAAAACTTTCTCACAGTTTCAAGCATTATGTTCCGGGAAGAATTATTGGAAATGAAGATTATTTTTCTCTCAGAGCTACTGATATGTCTGGAAATGAGTGGTGTGCAGAAAATATCTGGCCTTCTGCTCATGTTTCTTTCCCCGCTGCTGGTCAAGTAATTAAAGCAAAATTAAGAGAGATCAAAAATATAACAGAGGCTGATATAAGAACAAGGTCAGGAAAAACTTGCTTGTTCATTGTTGCACCCGGCTCCTACGAGATACCCTGTAATAAAAAAGGAGATTTGGAGAATGGAGGATGGCGCTTTAATAAATCCTTGTTTTCAGTTAATAAAGTTGATTTCGAGCTTAAGAAGCTTGATAACTATCTGACAATAAACGCAAGCACTGAAACAAATGCTCTACCAGAACGATCAGAAATAAGAATATTAGAAGCTTTGAGTATTATTCATGGCCGAATAGTAAGGCCAATGATTATTGACCATTCTCGTAGTGGCATTAGGACGCTAAGAATCAAATCAGTCGACGATACTTTCTCCAACAAAAAGTTGTCCTACCCATTACAGCACTCATCACCCTCTGATCTAGGGACATTTGCTAACTTCTTCGAAGGATATCTTTCCTCCATAAAGAGTCCTAATTCTGAATTATTTGGTTTTTGGTACAAGATTAATCGCGCATGGCAATCCGGCATTGAGAATGCTTCACTTCCACTAACAGTTGCTATTGAGGGGGTTATTAAATCATATTTCAAGAAGTATGGTTTACCAGATAAAGAAATTTTACAGCGAGCCCTGGAGGCAAAACAAGAAATTGAAGATTTGGAGCTAGGGGAAAGAATAAAGAAGAGACTACTGAACAGCATAGACAACTTGAAAATCGCGTCTCCCCAAGGTGCCCTATACCAAATGTCCGGAACGGGCTTGTTCCCAAAATCTTTCGTTGTCGAATGGGTGAGTCTTCGCAATAAATCAGTACATGCTGATCAAACTGACCAAGACGACAAAGCCATACAAGTTAATAGTAACAAGAATTATACATGTCTTACGCTTTTTTATTGTTTGTTATTCAAGGTCATAGGATATGAAGGAAATTTTATTGATTATTCTCAAAAGGGCTGGCCTGAAAAGAGATTTTCACTTACAAGGGAAGAGTGAAACAAATATGCATAATAATATGTTAGATGAGTTACCCGAAAATGGAGGGCCAGATGGACCCGATCAAGTGCTTTCAGGAATTTCGTTGAGGAGTGGTTCAGATATTCCTTGAAAGAGATCACCAAAAAATCGGAAGCGGCTCTGGCGCAGGTAAGCTCTGCGTTAGATGAGAAATAAAAAAATTGATTGAATAAAATGTTCTTTCAAATTGCGCAAATTTAGGAATAGCAACAGAGCCGACACTTACTGTCTCAATTGGAATCAAAGCCTCTATTACATGGGTAATAAACCTTATGGAGGTAATTATGAGCCCAATTATATGCATAATGGCGGGGACGGCGCTACTGGGGAGGTCTGGGGACTTTGTCTCCTAAATCATGAGAGACTGAAGCGAAAGCAATGTTCTACTCTGATTTGCGAGTTAGCGCAATGGGGGTTCGATTGCCCCTCTCCTCGCCCACAAAGAGGAACAAGATGGAATGGATCATAAAAACTATAGAATGGATTAAGAACATAATTTCACAAAATGTTTCGGCGATCGCCCTCTTACTTGGTGTCTGTATTGGTGCCTGGTTAGCGAAGCGCCGAAGTCACAAACAACAAAAGCTTGATTTTTATGAAAAACAACTTAGAGAGTTCTATTCTCCACTAGTCGGGATCAGAAAAGAAATAAGAATCCTAAGTGAATTCCGGCTTGCTGGAGAAAATGCATCCCGTGAATGGTGGCAAAAAGTTTGTGAATATGCCAAACAAATCAAAGATCCCGATAAGGCTGAAAAATATTATGGCAAGGAAGGCGAAAAAATAAAAACCCAAATTGAATATGAAAACAAACAATTGACAGAAAAAATAATACCTTCTTATCGGAAAATGATAGATACATTTAAGGAAAGTTATTGGTTAGCCGAAGAAGAAACAAAAGAATATTTCCCTACCTTAATAAAATTTGTTGAAGCTTGGGAGAGATTTTTATCTGAAACCCACCACCCTGATGTGTTAGAAGATATTAAGGTAAAAGAAGAAGAGCTAATACCTTTCTATGAACACATAGAGGCAATACATAAATCATTAAGAGGAAAATTAAAAAAAGGAAAAACTTAACATCTAATAGTATGTTAGAAAGCCGTAGATTTGAAAAGGAAGATAAAATGCAAAACCTTCAAGAAATACTTATCGAAATTTTGAAAAATGATACCACTTACTTCAGTGATGATAGACTTCTGAAAAACAAACTCACTGAAGACGCCTTCAAATTAGAACCCAAACTCATCAAATACATTCTGTCTGATAACAGGCTGAAAAAGCACTTCTTTCTGGATATTGACGGTGTGCTTGTTCTTAATAAAGACAAGTTTATCCAGTTTGTAAATGACAAGCAATTTCTGCCTGATTCCTACACCAGTTTCAAAAATACAATAGGCTTATTGGATAAAATTGGCGATTACTTCAAGGAAAAGAAAGAGGTGGTTTTAGCTTGGCCCTACAAGGATTGCGTGTCGGAGGGCGGACAAGACACGGAAGGCCAGAAACGAAATTAAGTATTTTATAATGAAATTATTGCCCCTGATGAGATTGATCGCCTGTTTGACCCGAAAGTATTAACCAATTTGAAACGTCATAACAGGGGCGGCTAATACCCCAACCTTAGAATCAGAAAATAGGGACAGCGCCCATTTATATTGGTCGTCGTGTGTAGACTTTCGATATACCACGAATATCAAGAGTCGTAGCAACAGGTTCCTTTCGTCATTTTACTCAGAGGAGAAATCATCAGAAACATCTTTTGGAAGATGAGAATGATTTCAGGCAATATCTAGGGTGAGCTAGAGATCGTACTCGAAGAAACTTCTTGGAGGTATAGGTATATTGTTGTATGAGTAAGAATTAATAAATGGTCGCTGTTCCTATTAATTTCCTATTTTCAGGTATCTCCAGCAATTACCCACAAAAGAATTGCGTTTGGCTCCACATTCAGAATTAGTTCGAATTATGTTCCTATAATTTTACCAAACACTATTCACGGTTGCAGGAAGAAGAATCTCTGATTCGACTTGCCCTTCACTTCGCTCAGGACTTGCGTTTTCGCCCTCACAAAAAGTCCCATCATAAGGGCGGGACGAACAAAACTCATTTTAAGGTGGTTCTTGCTCGAACTCGTCCGCCTCTGCCCTTACTTAAAGTAGTCGAATTTTCTGTCGAGCAGAGAAGTCAAATCTTCTCCCCGCCCATCCAGCGGTCACAGTCGGTCGGCTTCAGCCCCTTGGGATCTTCCGCGCCGCCCTTTGTGCGTCTGCTTCCCCTTAAAGAATGGGATGTATGAGATTGTCCTGCCCGTATTATAAGTAAAGCTCAAAAATAGAAGGGAGGATTGGTGAGATATGAACGGCCTTAGATTCTTAATTTAATTAAACGAGATTTGGCGCAATTAGTATTGTTTTAATATCCCGAACCAAGCTTATTTCTTATAGGCAGTTATAATTATTTAAGAAAAAATCAAAAAAGACTTGACATTTTTTGAATAATGTGCTATACTTATACTAAAAGGAAAACAGTTTATTAAAATGCGATAATAACAAGGAGGTAATGATGCGGTATATAGTAGATTTAACGCAAAAACAATCAGATGAAATTGCTAAGTTGATTAATGCTGGGAAATATCAGACTGTAGCTCAATTAATTTCAACTGCCATAGAAAACCAAATCTATATAGAAAGTAGTGGAGAACTATCAGAGCATGCTTGGCTTGAGAAAAGAGAGTCTAGTGTTTTAGGTAAGCCTGACATTGTTATTACGAATGAGAATAAGAAGATAATGTTAGTCGAGATTAAGAATCAGCCTCGAACAATTCCTATGCCAAGTTTCCATGATTTAGCTGCTTCTTTATATGAAGCAGAAGAAGAAAAATGCTGGTTATGGGGCCAAACAAACAAAATTCTGCCAGTGAAAATTGGGCTAAGGGTTCTTTATGCCATCATGGGCTCAGAGCAATGGGTAGATTTAGAAGAATATAGAAATAAAGCCGCTGATATCGCTGCTGGATTTCGAACAGTGATAAGAAAAGATGAAGATAAGAAAAATAAAACAAGGGATGAAAGAATTTCAGCAGGATTGCCAAAAGAAAGAGAATTTAAAAGCAAAACAAGATATAAAGGACATTTTTTAGCATATATGCGGCGGAAAGACGGCAAATTAGAGGGGGCAATGTCTTTCTTAAGATTTGTAAATCTCAATAAAGATGAAAAAGGTAGGATTTATATTGGTTTAACGGGCAGTGGTCTAAATTTCGCTAGATTGGAAAATCCAGTAATAGATCATAATGACTTTGGAAAAAGCTTTTCTGAAAAAGAAATAGATTTTTATCTAGACCATATCTCAAGAAATGTAAAAGGTGAAAGTAGTGCAATGAAATGGCTACTCCACAAATTAGTGAGTGGAGTAGTAGAAAGAGGGAGAATAAATAAAGAATTAAGAAAAGAGTTCGGTTACATCTGGCGTGATGCCTCAGATGCAGTAGTAAACACTCAAAGGGCTGGTTTAATGGCAAGAATGTTTGAGATGGGCTTGATTGAAAAGGAGAAGCTGGGTATAAATGTTACATACAAAATCTCATCTCTTGGTAAAGTTTTTCTTAAAGAAGGAGGGTGGTGTAATGCAGGAGAATAACGAGAAACTATTCTATAGATTACTTAAAGCTGAAACTGAGGATGAGGTAGACCGAATATTGCAGAAAGAGGGATTATTATGTGATGACCCGTCTATCTGGCATCCGTATGGTAATATGGCCAACAACATCAGCACAATAGGAGGTCAACAGAGTGAGCCCACTCCGGCTTTCGTTGAGAAGATCATTAATTCAATTGATGCCGTGCTGACGGCTGAGTGTTGGAAACGAGGCATTAATCCAGAGTCGAAAGAGGCACCAAAAACCATGGCTGAAGCTGCCGAAAAATTCTTCAATATTCGGAGAGGGCGTCTAGAAAATGAACCCGCTGCCCATCGGACAAAGCTTGCTGACAATATTCATATAGTAGTAGTTGGTAGCAAGAATGAGCCAAATTATTTAATAATTGACCGCGGTGAAGGACAAAGTCCAGAACAATTTCCAAATACACTAGTGTCAATTGGTGAGAACAACAAGGTTGGCATACACTTTGTCCAAGGCAAATATGATGTGGGAGGTACAGGCGTGCTGTATTTCTGCGGAGAACAAAAGTATCAACTTGTAGCTTCTCGTCGACACCCCTTATTGCCAGTTCCGGAGGGTGATAAGTCAAAAGATAAATGGGGTTTTACCATTGTACGTCGTTTGCTGCCAACAGAGCGACGTTTAAGTTCATCGTTTGTCTATCTGGCTCCCAATGGAAGTGTGCCCGCCTTCTTAGCCAGGGAAATTAGAGTTCTACCTTCGGACTCAAGAAGTGGCAGACCACCTCATCCCTATGCCATTGGATTGGAGTGGGGTACCTGTATCAAACTATATGCTTATAAGTGGAAGGCACGAAGTATTGCCACTACAGAAACTCGGTACGAACTTGAAAAGTATCTTTATACCCCATGTTTGCCTGCTCGTCTCACTGAAACAAGACCATATAGAGCACATTATTTCAGTACGACTATCTCGGGAATGTCAATCAACCTTGCTGATGATGACTCAAAGGGACAAATCGAACCAGGTTTTCCTGACAGTGGCTCAATAAATCTAGAAGGTATTGGCGAACTTCCACTAGTAGTCATTGTCTACAAGGCTAGAGATAAAAAGGGAGAGCTGATCAAGACACGCAGAATTCCCAGTGGTATTGCATTCACTGTTAATGGTCAGGTCCATGGCCGGCTACTCAAAAGCTTCCTTGTCAATAGGCTCGATTATAGTTATATTTCTAAACATATGATAGTTGCGCTAGATTGTACAAACATTGAACCAAAGGTGCGAGAAGAGTTTATTATGACATCAAGGGATCGATTTCGCAAAGTTCACGAGTACGAAGCTATTGAACAAGCACTTATTCGTTACCTGAAAGATCACGAAAGACTACGCCAGCTCAATGCACAACGCCGACTTGAACATGTCAGAGAATCACTAACCGATGAAAAGCCATTACAAATTCTGCAGGAACTTATTCGGCTCGATCCTTCGCTCGCATCATTATTATCGCCTGGAACACGTATTACAGATCCGTTTGGTCCTGGAATTCAACCAGAGCCATATCAAGGAAAACGTTTTCCAACGTTTTTCAGAATATATAAAGAACCAAAAAGAGGTCTAATTAAGGAATGCCCTATTAATCGAACGTGTAGGGTAATTTTTGAGACGGATGCAGCGAATGATTATTTTAGTAGAGGCGATACACCTGGCGAAATCTCTTTTTCTCCTGACGACTTATGCCGTAGTTATAATCTGAGTAATGGCCATCTTTATAGCAGATTTGGACTTCCAGCTAATGCACGTGTTAGGGATATGTTTGAGGTATCTGTTAAAATAACAGATGAATCACGCATTGAACCACTTGAATGTCAGTTTAAAGTCAAAGCGATCGAAACAAGAGAATTGGTGCCGCCAACATCTTCTCCGCCATCACCGCCTCGGGGTGTTAATCGTCTCGCTATGCCACAGATAATCGAAGTCCGTCAAGATGAATGGGGTGAGTACGATTTTAGCAAATTCTCAGCTCTCAAAGTACAAACTAGTGGAGAAGGCGGATTTGACATCTTCATAAATATGGACAATATATACTTGCTTAGCGAGATCAAACATGAAAGGCAGCTTTCTGAACATGATGTAATCCGGTATTGGTTTAAGTATGGACTAGCCTTGATTACGATGGGAATGATTCAGGAGTATAGGCGTTCTAAACACGAAGAAAAGAATAAGGAACGTATAGGCGATGCAGATAATGATGAGGAATCCGGAAACACCTATTTAGATGGAATTGGTAAAGCATCGGTTGGTATAGCACGGGTAATTATTCCGGTCATCCGCCGGTTATCACAAGGGCCACCAAAACCTTACTAGCATCGGGGTATGGCTAGTTTGTGAAAAAGCAAAACTTCTTTTCCAGCCTTTCTTTTTCCATAACATTTAGCATACCACTTGCGATTTGGTACTGTCCGCCACATTCTATCTATACCCGAAAAACCAAGTTCCTTAGGATACCACTCTGAAAAACCTGCCTCTGTCATTGCCTTAAGATAACGTTCAAACTGCCACGAAGGATTAGAAAATGCTAAAAGTTGAACTACCATTGTATCTTCCCCTATGATTTTACTAATGGAACGAAAAGCAGAAGTGATACGTTCAAAATATGTATCTAATTTCTCTTCGTTTCGCCCTCCGAGGGTGTAAAAGGAGGCTCCATTGCCGTCTAGTTTATTAGCTAGCCAGAATGGAGCAGGAGTTTCATGTCTTCCTTTTACTTGCCAGCGATGATATAGAACGTGTACACCAGGATAAGGCGGAGACGTTAGAACAAGTCTAGGAGGAAGCCAACTTTTTGGAATACGTTTATCTAACTCAAGCCCTATAGCAGATCTTTTGATTATCCGACAATTATGAGTGAAGTTGGAAATCATCCCATCAAAATTATCTTCTACATTCTCAACATATTCTTCCATGCCTCTCCGCATTCTAACAAAATTATTTTGAAACATATTTAGAAATTGAGATGAATCTGGGAATTCCTTCCTACAATCTAAACACCATTGGCCTGTCTTTAACAGAACACATCGTGCAAAACGACGACTTCGCTCATTCTTCAAATATACTATTTCTTCAAGAATAAGTTCCATAATTTTACGTATCCACCACGGGACACTCTTTTGATATGACATCCATTTTTTTAAGTGATTTGACTTTCGGTTGAGCTTTATTTTTCTTACAGTATTATTTAGCCATACTTGAATAGATTCTAACTCACGGTTACTTAAAGGGGTTGTTTTTACTCGAGCCAAAAAAGTAGCTAAAGAACTTATATCAATTCCGATAGCACGACGGCCCATGGCTGTTGCCTCTATTAAACTAGTTCCAGCCCCCATAAAAGGATCAAGAACAGATTCTCTGGATTCAGTAAATGTTTCTATTATTTCTCTAGCAAATATAGGAGAAAATCGTGCGGGGTATCTATAGAATTGATGTGTAAAGCCACAAACACGCCTAGATGTATTCATGGCTCTAAACAATTTATCTATATCTATATGAAGACCAATTTTTTTATCACTTTTTATTTTCACAAAAAATTCCTTAAATGTTTAAAACACAACTATCTTTCAACCTTGGTAGACCTGCGCTGTCTAGCTTTCCTTAAGCTGTTTCGGATTAGTTTTTTAACATATTCTTGAATAGATATACCCTGGTAAGCACACTCGACTCGAAGCCGTCTATGAAGATCTTCTGGAAGGTTGATGTGGATCTTTTTCTGTGATTTTTTGTTTATGATAATCAACCTCTCATATAGGTATAAAGGTACCTTAGGTATAAAAGTCCTCTTAGTATAAATATACCACTACGTTTCAAAAATGTCAAGCATGTGTACTGGATGGTGTCAATGCGTCGTCCTGACAATCTGTCGGCGTTAGTGTATACTCCAGCAAAACGTTCGATATTGCCTTGCGGAAAGGAGTGGTATGATACCAAATATACTACTGGTTAATCCGAGGAGCGGAAATCAGGGCTGTTTTTGGGATTATGGCCGTGTAATTAAAATTAAGTCCCGACTGTCTTCTAATGAAATAGTATCCCCATGTTATCCCTTATCCTTGGCTCTCGTTGGTTCGCTTATTCGAAAGGAGAAGAAAGCAGACATAAGAATTTTCGATGAAAGCGTGCACACGTGTCAAGCCATTTAATGACCTAACCCAATTGATTGTTGTTGGGTCATATAAAATCTAACCCTACGAGGAGTTTGTTTTTTGGAGGGATTAGGTTCTCCTCCGTTTTCCTTTTCCTCATAGGCTTTAAAGAGCCGGTGAATCTTTTCATCGATCTTTCTTTTGAGTTCAGCCGGGTTAAGACTTAGGTAGATCTTTGTCAGTTTGTCTTTGATTTCCTGCGAAATAAGCTTTGATTCCATTATCCTTTGATAAGGGGT
>SDBS01005597.1_pt1 | contig 12223 bp, 12 predicted proteins | sample 2277091 | NCBI WGS metagenome assembly SDBS01 (sample SAMN10404972, study PRJNA504765) | marine sediment metagenome | isolation source: marine sediment core GS10_PC15, 163 cmbsf | place: Arctic Ocean: Southern Knipovich Ridge | collected 2010 | reverse complement strand
GAATTCTTCTATGAGAATCTTCATAATTCTCTCTGGTTTTGGTAGGTAATCTATTTGCTCCCGATACTTTCCTTGCTCTTCAAAAACAGATTCTTTCTTTCTACTATTGAACAACAGGTCGTTGATGGCATCGATTGTCCCCACTGGATCGAGGATATCCAGAAACTTAAATGTATTCATAAAGGGGTTTTTTTTGAAAAGGGAAGCTAATATCTCCTGCCATCCCAGAGGAAAAACCAAATAGGGTTTTAATAGATCAGGATATTTATCTTTCGCAATTTCAAACCAGCGAAGCATTTCTGCAGGAAGGGCCTCATTTCTTCTAGAGTCACGGCCACTACTGATAAGACAGGCAGCAGGTATTTTAGACATTACCGCCTGGGCTATAGAGTTAGACATTGCATTGGTGGTCATAAATAGATGCGAGGCTGTCATAAATTTGCTATAGGCCTCAAATGGAATGGATTGCCAGTTAATTATTCTTACACGACCGACGCTAGAGTTAATAAAAAGCGGATAATCGCAGATAACTATCAGAGTTGTCTTCTTGCGAACCCCTTGAAAAATCATCTCTATCATACCTGAGAAGTGCTTCAACCATGCATCCATATCTTCCGTCACTACCATAGCTGCCTGTAGAGCCCATCCAGCCATGGAGAAGAACACCAGTTTTTCCCCTGCCTCCAGCCCTATATTCTGTCTAAAACCCTCTTTTTGAGTCTCATCCCACTGTAATTGTTCTATATACCTGCGGTAATAAAGAATAGAGGATTTTTCAGGGGTGGGTTTTTCCCTGGGAAATCCCAGAGGACACGGTATCATCACCGGCATAGTGTTGGTTAGATCAGTAGTATTCAACCATTTGAATTTATCCTCCAGGGTAGGGTTATTATAGAGAGGCAGAGAGGCATTCTTTAAAGAAAGACAAAGATGGTCGAAAGTGGCATATCGGGCTCCCACGGGATTATCCAAAATCCATTTTATATCAAAAATGTGTTTTGGTCCAAACCACAAATCAAACCAGTACCCGTCCGCTATCAATATCCAATCAGGTTTGACTCTCTGGCATACTTCTGCAAAAATACGATGATTATCTTTTTTGACAACTCCCAGCTCATCAACTGAAAGGTGGTTTTGTCTTATGAATTGAGCACCAAAGGGGAAGGCGAGGAAATGGGAAGAAAATCCCGCTCTTTCTAAATCTGTGGCAAAACGAACTGCATTTTCTGTCTCTCCCAGAGATATAGTTCCAATGCAAACATAGAGTACAGTTTTTTCCGTGCTCACTTGTCCCCCCTGGTTACACACTGATGAAGGTAAGGGCGTGAAGGGTCTTTTATGGACAAAAGCATTTCATTCGTACAGCAATTGCAGGAAATACAAGAGGAATAAAGAGATGCGCCTTCTTCAAAATCACGGCATTGGGCTGGATTATGAATGAGGACTCGGGACAGACTTATGAAATCAGCGATGCCACTATCGAGAATTTTTTCAGCAGTTTTTAGACTTCTTACTCCCCCTACCAAAAAAACAGGAATTTTCAGGATTTTTTTTATTGGTTGGATATTGAAATAAGCGTGCCCCCACACATACTCCATAGGGAGTTTGATATCTTTTTGCCTTTTTAAGAAAAAACTGTTTTGGACAAGTGGGTGCATAAGCCGATAGTAGTCTATCAAATCAGTGGTTTCTGTAAGAGGAAGAGATTCTCTTTGTTCTATATCCTTATTCAAGGCTATTGTGCTTTCAATAGAAATAAAGGCCACTAGCTCCAAAGCATCAGCACCGTATGCTTGAAGAAGTTGGCATGCTTCGATACTTTCCTGCATAGTCAGGCCACCCGGTCCGTAATCCTTCAAGTTCCACCGGACAATTACAGGAAAATCAAGAGCTTTGCACACGGTAAGGATTTCCTTGAGGATTTTCAGTCGCTTTTTCAGGTCCCCGCCCCACTCATCCTGCCTTTGGTTGAATACTGACGAGCTCGTAGTCTGAAGAAAACTACCAAAACTGACGTTTAAGAAAATTCCATCAAAGCCGGTCTCCTTTCCTCGCATTATTGCCTCTTTATACAGACTAATAATTTCAGCGATTTCACTTCCTTTAAGCAGTGAAGTTATCCACCTTTGCATGCCTTTGAAAGCATCTCGGCGTCTGGATGGTTCCGGCTCGATGACTGAGCAGATAAATTTAACAATGACCTCATTGGCATAATCAGGGTAAAGAAAGACCCTGGCACCATAGGCGTGAATCCTTTTAATAAGGGATTTATAAGAACAGGCGGCTTTCTGGCTTGAAATGGATAGCTGATAACGGTTTATTCGAAAATTTGGCTGGATAGCAGCGGGTGCCGTACATATAAGAGCAACCCCTCCCCTGGCAAACTGTTCCAAATACTGGCTATAGGATTCAGAACAGTAGCCGTTTGGTTCTGCAGAAAAATCCCCCCCAAAAGTCTTTATGAATTTGTTCTTTAGAGATAGCGAACCAATATTACCAGAGGCAAATATCATGAAATCTTCTTTTCCATCTGAATGGTGATGAAATCCGAATGGTGGAATATCTGATGAATATCCTTGAATAGTCTGTCTGTCTTGTAAGCAATGTATGAAAAGGTGGTCTTGCCATCCCTATAAGCATGGCATAGTCCAGTCCCAATAAGAAGCATGGATAATCCTAGACGGCGAAATCTATCCCGGATAGCAATGAAATTCAAATGAATATGGTCCCCAGTAGTAGAACAAATAGCAAGTCCATTGACCTGGCTTTCTTGCACCAGAATGTGGGAGTATTTTTCAGAACAAACCAACAGGGTTTGATAGATGAGTGTTTCCGAGTAAGATGGGTCATCAAGCAAAAGCTCAACAGCCACCTCATAGACAGATTCAAAATAGTCCTCAGTAAACGGAACGATGCAGTTATTTTCAGGCAGGAACCGACTAAGGTCTTGCGAACAGAAACGACGAAGCCTTTTTTCCTGAGTACTGAGGGGTTGAGAAAAGTAGTACATTTCCAGGGGAGTCTTAACAAAACCCATTTCCTGGCAGAAGCCCATCATTTCCTTATTGTCTGAATGCAGGGATTTGCCGGTGTTGATTCTGCTTATCCCTTTCTGCCTGGCCAGGGACTCGATCTTCTTTAGGAGGATTCTGCCGGCGCCTCTGTGCCGATAGCGGGATATAATATAAAAGTCTATTATGACCATCTCACAGGAACGAGCGCGAAGAACCGCGCAACCTGCGATATCCGATGACCTCTTATCCCTGACTACCAGGTTAATCTGCTCGCCTTGTGAAAGAAGGTGAGCATAAACGATAGCCTCCCATTTCTGCCCTCTGGTAAAAGGAGCCATAGAACTTATCAGATGAAATTGGTAGGGGGGGATAACCTTAATATCAAAAATGGCTTCCGGTCTTTTACTATAGCCCATCAATACGCCATAATCTTTCTTCGTAGAAATTCCCTTTTTTTGTGGATTCTCTTTAAGAAGATGCCCTTCAAAACGAAAAATCCCATAGTAACACAGAGAAAGAGTCCGAACACACTATGAAGAGCTATGTCATGCATGAAAATAAAAAAGTATAAAACGAAGGCCACTGCACCAACCCCAAATAAAAGACATAAACTACCGAAAATAGTATAAGTAATCTTCATTTTGAGACCAGGCGCATGAATCGGATAGGGAGGTTTTTTTAAAAGCCGTCGGAAGAAATTCAATACATATCCCATAGACATATTGCGTAGATGGGGTGAATTTGTAAGGTCGGAGAGTATGTAATAGCCATCCATTTCTGTAAAGGGAAGCATATTAAGAAGACTTACCATGATATTGGCCGCCATGACCATTATAAGAATTTGTCCTACGACCGGAGGAACACTATGCAAGCCTATGTAGCCACCAGCAGAAAATAACCATGAGTGAATTAGACCTCCCTCAGCTGCCGATACTGGAGTTATCAGATAATAGAGCCATAGACAGAGGGAAGCCAAAAACATACTGAAGACTGGTCCATTTAGTGCGGTCAGGATACGCTCATATCTTTCCTTGAACAACCAGGCATCAGAGGTATCTGCATAAGCACAGACTTGAAAATAGTATAGCATAATCCCCATTTTATGTACTTCGCCGCCATATTTTTTACAGGTAAGGGCATGGGAAAATTCATGACATACCACTGTAAACAACATGATGGCATAATAATAAACGATAATCCACGGGTTATGAGCGTTTGACCTGAGCACGTTTCCAAGCTGAAATGTCACATGGTGGCGATATATCTCGTAAAAAAAAGCACCTATGCTCAAAGCTATAACGATAGCTGCCGGTGTGGTTAACATCCATTTAAACTTTTCATAAACAGAGCTTACCAGCTTATCGACTTTGGGGACAGAATATTGGAAAGAAAGGATTTTCTCTAATAAGGAAAGTTTGAGCTCTTCCTCTTGGTATTCCTTTCCAAAGGCGAAGTCCAATTCAGGTTCCAGGAGTTTTTGCTTTTCAAGACTATCAATGAAACGGTTAATGCTTTCAAGAGAAATGGTACCGTATTTCCCTCTGAATTTTCGAACCATATCACTTAGTCCGTGCTTACCGTCAAGCATCTTGATGATGAAGTATTCCTTCTCATTTGCAGAAAAGAAGACATCCCCATCCTTCAGTCGCAGGTTATATTGAATCTGGTCCCCCTTCTTCACTTCACTCACAACTGCATCTCTCTTAAACACGGGGTGCCGTTTGCGGAATCCATAGACATCCTTGAAGTCTTCATCGGCAATATACATAAGAAAATGAACTTCATCTTTATCCCCCTCTCTAATATGCTCTATCCTATCGACTATCCCCTTTATGATTGTGAGCCCGAGCAAGCCCTCGACTTCTTTATCTCTTTCAAATTCCAAGGGAGAAAAGCTAGCGAAAATGGGGCTAAATCCAGTTCCGGAGATGTCAAACATAATCCGGATACCCTTTTCCTTATAAGTAAAATAAAAGGTAATTTCCCGACCACTTCCAATATTGTCATACAACTTCAGCAAGAACTCTTCAATAATAAGATGGAGGTCGAATTTGAATTTATCTCCAAGATCAAATTGACTACAATAGTCAGTGGCAAAATTCTGAGCCAGTGGGATTTCCTCTTTGCAGGATACAATCATCCCAATACGATTTTCAAGCGATGAAAGATTTCTATTATTGTGCCTCTTTTTTCCTTTCCTAAAATTTTCCTTAGAACCTTTTTTGGGCTTATTCATTATTATCCCTTTGCAGATAAAGACTGCCCCGGGCAATTCTTGTTTGGGCAAACTAGCCAATAGCCTTACCCCGGTCTGGATAAAACCGAGGTAAGGATTAGCTAGAATAATCTATTTGCTCTTGGTTACCCGGGCATTCAGTTTTCCCAAAGCCAACGTATCCGAGGATGAAAAAGTAAGCTTACCATCCTTTATCTCGATTTTCAAATCATCAGGAATATCTGTATAACCTTCTTTTTTCAGCTCGGTCACCGGATTAGCCAGTAACTTTTCCCTGTATGCCTCATCCTTTAATGCTTTGTCCCAAATCTCATGATGCTTGCTTTCCATTCCCATAATTAATCCTCCTTTTAGGTATTTGTTAAAGATTCATCAATTCTGACCTGGAGTGTCACCTCCTTTCTCTTCATCCGCTCCACTTTTACTGTGGTTCAGAATATATTCAGATAAAGTATCTATTGTTGATAATATCTTCCTGGCCTGCTCTGGATCTGTAATTCTAATATTGAATTCTTTTTCCAGTAGAAGTACTAAGTCCAAAGCATCCAGTGAATCCAGACCAAGACCTGCACCAAAAATAGGGTCATCATTCAAAACATCTGCCGGCGTTATATCCTCCAGCTCCAGTCTTTTTATGATCATGCACTTCAGCTTATGTGCCAGCTTGCCTTTTCTTCCTCTTTCGATATTGGTCAATCAATATACCTCTTCTCCCAATCAACAAGATAGGCCTCGTTACGCTCAGCATATCTCTCTGGTTAACTAGTTAAATGGTTAATGGTTAATTGACCGATCACCAACCACCAATTAACCACTCACCGGCCGAGTTAATAGAACGACTTTGTAACTTCCCCCCATTCCCAGACGACTGACAATGATTGAATTAAGCTTATCACAAATTTCAGTTTCCTGCAATATGTTTGATTCCATTTGAGAGTTTCCCGAATATCCCAGAACAGGAAAAAGAAAACCATTCTGCAGACATATAATAGCAGCCACCAGATGTAGCAGTGAACCATCAAATGCCTCACCGATAAATGAAGAAAATGCCGAAACCGGTAAACCTTTTCCAAAATAAGAGACAATGGCCTGGTCTTCCCAGGCATCAATATCTATACAGCTACTGGCACAGGAAAAAAAAGCACCAATCCTTTCTTTTTCTAGATTCGCTGCCTTCAGCAATTTATCATAAAGCAATTCTGTGTTTGGCAGACCAGTCACCAAAGGCTCGGTTGCCGGACAGGGGAAATAAGTGCTGGCAACTGAACGAATTTCTGCCACAATCGAAGCTCCCCGTCTTCGTGCAGTTTTAGTCTTCTCCAGGGCTAACATACCACATCCCTCTCCCAGTATGAAACCATTACGTTCCCCAGAGAAGGGAATATGTGTCTCTGGTCCCCTGGCTCCTGCAATTCGTCCAAGTTGTTGAAAATACAAAAAACTTTCACGGGCCAAAACATCGACTCCTCCTACAAGAACCATCTTCGCCTGACCCGCACGTAACATCCTGATAGCGTATTCAATAGAAGAGATGGCTCCGTTTTGCATACTGATAAGGGTAATATTTGGTCCCTTAATATTTAATTCAATAGCAGTATGGGCAGCAGTAGCATTAGGAACAGTATTGGGAAACTGCAAAGGGCGATAGTCCTTCAATTGGGACTTTAGAACATCTGTCATATATTTCGTAACCAGAGCAACATCAAGAAAAGAGGAACCCAGAATTAAACCTACCTCGTATGGATTTGCCTCAAGGGGGTAGCCTGATTGCCTCAAAGCCGCTCGTGCTGCTGCAATCGTGTATTGAGCGTTCTTGTTCATCCGCATCAGGGCCCGAGCATTCTTTCCTTGCAGCTTGAAATCGGATATCTCAAAAGAACGAGCCGACTGGAAAGGAGACGGGTCAAATCTATTTAAAGAGGTAAGACCGCTGCGACCTTTCCTGACATTTTCAGCGAAAGCCTCTATGCTCGTACCAATAGAGGATACCACTCCCATCCCGGTTATAGCAATAGTATCATCACTCACTACAAGCTCCCTCTTTTCCCCATTTCTTGAATACAAGACAGGCATTATTTCCCCCAAAGGCAAAAGCGTTGGCTATGGCTACATTACAATCAGCTTTTGTCGCTTCTGTCAGGATGGGGATGGAACACTCCCTATCTTTTTTTTCCAGGCCAGTGTTTGGCGGCAGAACTTGATGTTTCAAGGCTAAGGCTACAACTGCACAATTGAAGATCCCGGCGGCAGCCATGCAGTGTCCGACAGCGCCTTTAATGGAACTGACCGGGGGAGCAGCTGAATCTGTCCCAAACAATTGTTGAATAGCTTTGGACTCGGTAAGGTCGTTAATAACAGTTCCTGTACCATGAGCACACACATATCCCACCTCTTGAGGTAGGAGAGAAGCATTTTCCAGGGCCTTTTGCATCAAACGCAGCCATACCTCACCAGTTTCATCAGGAGAGGTCATGCGTTCGGCATCGCAATTAGCTGAATATCCCTCTAATGTACAATAGACCTGTTTTCTGCGTTGGCGTACGCGCTCTGACGGTTCCAGGATAAGAACAATAGCCGCTTCACCTATACTTATGCCCCGTCGATTCTGGTCAAACGGTTTGCATCCACCTGGAGCAATCGATTTTAATCCATAGAATCCAGAATGGGTCAGCTGACACAGAGTGTCCGCACAGCCCACAATAGCCGAGCTACACTCTCCCATAGCTACCAAATCATAGGCATAGCCCAAGGCGAGAGAACTGGAAGAGCAAGCTGTGGCAACCATCACCTTAGGGCCATACAAACCAAATCTATTGGCAAGGATTTTCTCAGAACTGAGGATTCCGAGGGGAATCTTTGTTAGTGGCCGATTTTGAGCAATATCAAAAGCCAATTGAGCTTCAAATTCTTCTATATTCAAGGTGCTGGAAGCCCCTGCTCCTATAATAACGGCGGTATCAGTAGGTAGAGAGCCTAATTCAGCATCGTCAATAGCCTCTTTGGTTGCACGATATAGAAGACGATCTCCCCAATATAAATCTTCAGAGATATCATCTTTCATACTGGAAATCACTTGATGGTCCAGGGGAGCAGCCATACGTAATGTTATTTCATTCGGGTCTATAGGAAACTTAAAGATATTTGTAGCTCGGATTGCACTCTTACCTGCCAATAGGTTTTTCCAAAAACTGCCATCTCCCCCTCCCAGTGGAGTAATCAGCCCCATTCCGCTAACACAAACCTGCCTTCTTTTCATAAATGAGCCTTTTCTTCTTCTCCGGCAATGGCAAGATAAGCCTCGCCACGCTCGGCATATCTCGTATCTCGTTGTTCGTATCTCGTATCTCGCATCCCCTCACCCCTTCCCTCTACTTTACTCACCAAAAATTATTTAAATTCCGATATGGTAAAGTATAATTCCCCATCGGCCATAATCTTTTCCTCACAGAGAATATGAGCAGATACCTTAGCGGCATTACCAAATCGTATAATTACCTCAACGGCAACGATTAGAGTCATTCCCGGAGTTACCACATTCCTAAAAGTGAAGTTCTTTACACTGCCCAAATATCCTACCTTATTGTGGGTTATCCCTTCAGGATTTGGTTGGTAGCAGATGGTAACAAATGCTAACTGTCCTGCTGCTTCTATAAGGAAAATCCCCGGATAAATGGGCCGACCTGGAAAATGGCAGGAGAATATGGGGTCTTTTGGATCAATGTACTTACGCGCTTTTGCCGATTGTCCCGGAATGAGATCAAATACCTCATCAATATACACAAAAGGAGGCTGGTGAGGGAGAATAGCGCGAATACTCTTCTGGTCAAGTCTCACCGATTCCTCCCTTTGCATTCTATTCAACTATCCTTTCCTAGATGCTTAAACCCCCATCTATACGGATTGTTTCGCCAGTAATATATTTGGACTGGTCTGAGGCGAGAAAAAGTGCCAAATCAGCTACATCCCCAGGTGTACCCACTCGACGTAACGGGATATGCTTGAACATCTCTTTATCTTCTTCGCTTTTGGCAAACGTATCCATGAGGTCCGATTGGATATAACCCGGGGCAATACAATTTGCCCGAATATTCCAACGACCAAGTTCTTTGGCTATAGATTTGGTAAGAGTTACAATGCCTGCTTTGGCGGCAGCATAATTGCTTTGCCCCACCAAAGGTTTAAAAGCACATATAGACGCCATATTGATAATAATTCCATAACGTTGCTCAATCATTAAGGTGCTGGCAAATTTACCACATAAATACGTTCCCTTAAGGTGTACTGCAATGACACGATCCCAGTCTTTTTCTGGAATCAAGCTGAACACGGCGTTTGCCATAATACCTGCGTTGTTCACCAGCACATCAAGTCTGCCGAATCGTTGTCTGATGGATGAAATCATCGCTTCTACTTGATCAGAGCGACTTACATCAGCTTGAATAACAAGGCAATCAGTTCTCTTCTTAATCTGGTTTTCCACTTCTTCTGCCTTGATACGATTGGACATATAATTCAGGACTACACGGTAACCGGCTTTGGCGAAGGCTGTACATAGCTCAGCTCCAATGCCACGAGAACCACCTGTAATTAAAACAACTTTCTTTATATCTGAAGTAGCCACTATACTATTTTCCTTTGCCAGGTTAAAGATAATATTTTATCCTGCCCCATTCGGTTTTATTCAACCGCATATCAACAGACAAAGAGCTCTATGTCAACAGCTTCTACTCAATTGTCAATGCAAAGTAATTATGTCACCCTTTTTGCAAAATAGAAATGTCATACCCCTTTCGCTAAAACTGCTGTTCTATAGATTGGCCTCTTCTAGAGAATAATGGGTTTGAGCAAAGACTGAAACCCTTTCTAGTAAAGACATAGCTGGTGCGCCTGGCAGGACGTTGTTAGAACTTTTTTTCTGAATGCAAAAGAGGATGTTGAAATCCCTGCATACAGTATTCCAGCCTCATCTCCGGTTGAAGCTACTTACCCGTAGCAGGCTTATTTGCACCAAGGCTCAAATAATAAGAGAGTATGCTGGTGCGCAGTTTATCAGTGCACTCAGAACTCTGGAGAGAAGATCCCTCCTATATCTTGGACAGAGCCTCTTTCCACCCGGAATTCATCAGAATGCGTAACTGACGTAGTTGAACTACTGGAGCCATCTAGGAACATAGGGCGGATAAACGACGCTTTATAACTCCGCTCTTATCAAAACTGTTACTTGCTCTCTTGTTTCGGTGCCTTCTTCAAGAATGAGCTAATTGCTCCACCCACTACCCAACATGCTATGGCAGTGAATATCCAATAGCCATTTCGCCCCGGAAGCAGATTAAATGCTGGACCTGCTAATATGAAGAGAAGTCCAAGCACTCCTAGAACTGCGGCTAAGATACGCATTCTAAATCACCTCCTTGTTTTCGGGTATTGATGCTATTTTTGCTATTTATACTATAGTAACAGACTATTCTTTTGTCAATGCAAAGTAATTATGTCACCCTTTCTGCAAAATAAAAATGTCACACCCCTACCGGTATACCTTCCTTCTGAGAAAATCTTTCTTCCATCACAGACAGGTCCTGCACTTGATGTAAGCAAGGACGAGCCAGCAATATGCAGCAGATAGCCTTCCATTACATAAGCAGCATCGTTATGCCACTAGGGGAATCCGGAGTGGATATTGGGAAATGCTCTTTCTAGAGCGAGGTTAGTGTGGGCAAATATTTGATTCATTGGATAAAGTACCAGATGAGATTGTTTATCGCTTTCTCCACTGAAAAATCTTGACAACAAAGGCTTAAGATTTTCGACAATGTTGACATTTTCAGTAGCAACGTCACCCCCAACGTTGACTCCCCATTTTCTAAATAAATACTCATTAGCATTTCTCACAGCCCCGTAATGTATCTGGGTAACCATCCCCTTATCCTGGTTCATTTCGCAGAACCTGTGTATCATATAAGAGATAAACTCTCGCACTTGGCCAGACTTTATCCCAAACTCTTTCTTCTCCTCATAAGCTTTTTTGAAGATTTGCTCAGCTCTTTCAGGACTGATTTTCAGGCCATAGGGCTCCAGTATACCATGATCACTTGCCTTTGCTCCCATTTCGGCAAAAAAGACGTGCCTCATCCTTAAGGCTTCCAGAAGGCCCTTAAGAGTTGTATCCTGTCCTGTTAATTGGCAGATTTTTTCAACATCTAATCTCCAATTTTTGTGGAAAATATTACAATAAGCATCGGGTCTGAAGGTAGGCAAAAACCCACACCCTCTATATTTCTGGCCATTTTATGATAATGCAGGTCATCCAGAGGATCATCAGTTGTGCAAATAACCTTTACCCCGGCTCTTTTAAGTATTGCCTGTGGTAGCATCTCTTTATCTTTTAAACGCTCATTTGTTACTCTCCATATCCTGTCTCCCGTTTCGCCACTCAACAGGTCCTTGATTCCAAACTCTCTCCTCAGGTCTAGATGAAGCCACTGATGAACATGATTTCCTTCCAGGTCAGGAAAAACCTTGCTTAAGGCTGTCCACTTATTATAATCCGAGATATTCGGGTCTCTTGCCAGAGCTTGAGAAAATCCGGCAGATTTGGCAGCTAATTGAATGATGTAATGGTCACAATTCTCGTATCCTTCCCTTTCTTCAAGTATTTCCGCCCTCCAAATATTAGGAAAGGGCTTATTTTCTACAATTTGTCTTAAATTGTGATGTGTATGGACGTCGACAATTCCAACCTCCTCTCTCAGCGGAAGAGCAACATCATAATATAATTTTACCGCCTCAGGAGTATCCAATAACCAATGAGCACCCAGAAAACCATTCTTCTTCTCGGCCATCTATTTCCTCACTCTTCTCTTATCTTAACTGAACGGATATGTTCGGTATATGGCCCCTCACTTGAAGCAAGGTTGGTGATGTCAGAACTCATTAATTTCAATGCTTCCTTAGAAAGAGATTGGTAGGTCATACT
>SDBS01005596.1_pt1 | contig 12223 bp, 11 predicted proteins | sample 2277091 | NCBI WGS metagenome assembly SDBS01 (sample SAMN10404972, study PRJNA504765) | marine sediment metagenome | isolation source: marine sediment core GS10_PC15, 163 cmbsf | place: Arctic Ocean: Southern Knipovich Ridge | collected 2010 | reverse complement strand
GATCCATGGTGGGTACGGACTTATGAAAGATTATAATATTGAGCGCTTCTACCGTGACCAAAGAGTTTTGCAGATAGGCGAAGGAACCTCAGAAATACAGAGACTTGTAATATCCAGGCATATTGGTTGTTAGTGAGTCTGTGATTTTAAAAGTCGTAGACGCATTAAAATCATTAGAACGAACTCCTGCCTGCCGGCCAGGCAGGAATCCCGACTGCAAAGCATGTCGGGATCTAATAAAGTTTCCCTGGAGGATCACTTGGTTGTGGCGTGGAGGTTTATTTATTGAATCCATGATTTTAATACCAGGATAATAGAAGTTTTTTGTACTATTAATAATGCTCTTTAAAATTTCCTTAGTCTGCAAGATGGCATTTTGTGTGATATAAATTTGAGTAACAGTATTTTACAAACACGAACTATATAGATAAATATATGGAAGTTCCGTTTACATAATCGTTAGGTGTAATTAAAGATGAATAAAATTAACAAAGTTGTACTTGGAATCTTGTCGTTTATACCATTGGTTTATTTGGTGTTTATCATGATGAGTTTGTTTACGGGTTTGAATTTTGAAACATTTGATTTTATCAATAAACTTCACTTAGGCGTTATGGGCTTAACCTTCTTACTTGTTGTTATTTTAAGCGCTCACCTGTTCTTTTCATCTTCAAAACAACTTGATACAAAACTATTGTGGTTCTTGGTATTAGTAGTGGGTAACATGTTAGTCTTTCCAATATACTGGTACTTAAATGTATGGCAAGAGAATAAGGCCTCAACTCCACCTAACACTGTGTAAAAATGCATTAAAACGCATTTTACACTAAACGATGTCGCACATTCCGCCGAATAGGCGGACTTTAATCCCTCCGTGCTTCGCACTCCCGGTCTTAAAGCTATGTGCGACATCGGGGCCGCTAAACCAAATTGCTTTGTCGCACCCGCCTCTCTGCGGGCGTTCCCGCAACACACCTCTCACACTACCGATACACACCTAAACTTCGAGCGCAAAACGATGCGACATCACCCTGCTAAACGCAATTTGGCTCCGCTCTTCGAGCTCTACATTTACCTGAAAAATGTTCCACATTTTTCGTAAATTCGCTCTCAGAGACGGAACTTCGTTTAGCGGCCCCGTTAGCGGGCAGTTTGACAAACCAAATTGGTAAGATAAATGAATTACTTCTGTTGCAGAAAATAATTCTAAATGAGAAGAATAGAAGACATTGAATATTCACATAAAACAGAAATAAAATAAAAAATAGATTATGATAAAAAATGTTTTACTCGGATTGACACTGTTGTTTGCACTGTCTTGTAATAAGGATGATGGAGAAGATTCTGTTAAACAGGAAAATGGAAATGTTTGGCTCAGTGGCGGATTAGCTTATTGTGCTGAACAAATACATCTTGATAATGGAGATACGTTAATAGTTACTTTAGAAGAAATAATTTCTTTTAGGTCAGGAGATAGGGTAACTGTAAAATACAAAGAAATAGGTATAAATGAATTTTGCTCTCCTAGTATTGATTGTGAAATTATCGAAATTAAAAAAGTTGAATAAATTTTAAGTATAAGAATAATTGAGTTAAGGGTATTATGATTAGAGAAATGACTTTTCCATTTGAGAATTACAAAAAGTAGTTACAGTAGAAAGGAATGGATGATGGTTTGAAAAATTATAGTATCAGAAAAGATTATTGAAATAAAAAAACCGACCCGCTAACAACATGTATAGCAAATGAGGCGCAATTTATGGCTCCTGTGAGGCTAAGCGCCTCACTCGCCATACACAGGTTGCGTTACCTGCAAGGCTTAGAAAGACACAAACGAGTAAATCGAAAATGAAACGACAGAATGAAAATATAGAATTGAAAGGAACTGCAAGAAAAGATTTTGTTTTTGCCGACCCGCTTTTGCCCTTCGGGACAATTGGGGAAGCCAACACACAAACAACACATTTGGTAACTCCTACACACAAGCAAGCACTTCTGTTACCAAAAGAGTTGTTTTCCCCTCTCTTGTTCAACTTTATTAATAATCAGTTTGATTAAAATGAAACCTATCACCTTTTTTGATACTGAAATAGACCCAAAAAGCAAGAAGATTCTTGACATTGGGGGTGTGAAAAGTGATGGGAATATTTTTCATTCAAATTCGCTAAAAGAATTTGCTGACTTCCTGGATAATACTGAATTTATTTGTGGGCATAATATAATCAGACATGATTTGAAGTATATCCAAAAAGATCTTTCATCTCAGGGCATAAATCATTTAAAGTTTATTGATACATTATTTTTATCCCCATTATTATTTCCGACAAAACCCTATCATCGTCTATTGAAAGATGATAAAATACAAACAGATGAATTAAACAATCCGGTAAATGATTCCCAAAAGGCTAAAGATCTATTTTTTGATGAAATAACTGCCTTTAACAAACTGGATGATTCTTTAAAACAAATTTATTATTTACTATTAAATGGTCATGAAGAGTTCTTGTACTTCTTTGAATATATATCATTTAGATATACAGAAGAAGCCTATCTAACCAAATTAATAAACGAACAATTTCAAAGCAAATTTTGCTCAAACACATCAATAGAACAGTTTATAGATAAGCATCCAATTGAATTTGCTTATTGCTTAGCACTTATTAATAGTACAGACCGCTACTCTATTACGCCACCTTGGGTTTTGATGAATTATCCAGAGGTAGAAAGAATTATGCACTTACTTAGAAATAAACCTTGTATAGTTGGTTGTAAGTATTGTAATGAAGCATTAGATGCAAAAAAAGGATTAAAAGATTTTTTTGGTTTTGATTCATACATCACTTTCGCTGACGAACCATTACAAGAAAATGCTGTAAATGCGGCAATTAACAATAAATCTGTTCTTGCTGTTTTTCCAACAGGCGGAGGAAAATCTATTACTTTTCAAATACCTGCTTTAATGGCAGGTAGAAATACAAAGGGATTAACAGTAGTGATTTCTCCTTTACAATCATTAATGAAAGATCAAGTTGATAATCTTGAGAAAAATGGGATTACAGAATCGGTTACCATTAATGGACTACTAGATCCAATAGAACGAGGCAAATCATTTGAAAGGGTTGAAGATGGCTCTGCTTCAATTTTGTATATCTCTCCGGAATCTCTTCGTTCCAAAACTATTGAACGATTATTATTGGGTCGAAATATTGTTCGTTTTGTAATAGATGAAGCACATTGTTTCTCAGCTTGGGGGCAAGACTTTAGAGTTGATTATTTATACATTGGCGATTTTATTAAACAATTAGAAGAAAAGAAAAACCTGCTTGATCCTATTCCGGTATCTTGCTTTACTGCAACTGCAAAACAAAAAGTTATTGAAGACATTTCTCAATATTTTGAACAAAAGCTATCACTTAAACTTGAAGTCTTTAAAGCAAACAGTACAAGAACAAATTTGCGATACAAAGTCTATGATAGTAAAGATGAAGAAGACAAATATAATAATGCAAGGAGACTAATTGAATCAAAAGATTGCCCGACAATTATTTATGTTTCGAGAACAAGAAAAGCATATAAACTTGCTGAGCGATTAAGTAAGGATGGATTTGATGCTAAACCTTACCATGGGAAGATGGATATTAAGGAAAAAACAGAGAATCAAAATGCTTTTATTGCTGGTAATCTTCAAGTTATGGTTGCAACATCAGCTTTTGGAATGGGGGTAGATAAAAAAGATGTTGGAATGGTAATCCACTATGACATTTCCGATTCTTTAGAAAATTATGTGCAAGAAGCTGGTAGAGCTGGGCGTGATGAAAAAATTTCAGCAGATTGTTATGTATTATTCAACGAGGAAGATCTTAATAAACATTTTATTTTGCTGAATCAAACAAAACTATCTGTAAAAGAGATTCAACAAATATGGAGAGCAATCAAATATATTACAAAATTCCGTTCTTCTGTATCGAACTCAGCCTTGGAGATTGCTCGAAAAGCTGGTTGGGATGATAATGTCATCGAAATAGAAACCCGTGTTACAACAGCTATTGCAGCACTTGAACATGCAGGTTATTTAAAACGCGGACAAAATGTTCCACGGATTTTCGCAAATAGTATTTTATCTAAAAATGCCCAACAAGCAATTGAAAAGATAAATTTATCTTCAAGATTTGACGAACAACAAAAAGTCAGAGCAATTCGAATTATAAAAAAACTATTTTCTACAAAAAGCAAAAAGCATTCAAATGATGAAGTGGCAGAAGCAAGAGTTGATTACATTTCAGACCATCTCGGAATTGTAAAGGAAGAAGTAATAAAAATTATTACGCTACTTCGAGAGGAAAAAATACTGGCAGACACCAAAGATCTAACAGCATTTATAAAGCAAGACGATAATGTAAACCATTCGCTATCCATTTTAGAATCTTTTGCTAAAATTGAAAACTTCCTTTTACCTGTATTGGAAGAGCACGAAAAAGTATTTAACCTAAAAGAATTAAACGAGGGTGCATTAGAAAATAATTGTGCAAATGTTAACCCAAACAAAATTAAGACAATCCTTAATTTATGGGCTATTAAAAATTGGATAAAACGCCAAAATCAACATTATTCGAAGAATCATGTTTCAATAATTTGTAATCAACCAAAAGATATATTAAAGAATAAACTTGAGAAAAGGCACTTGCTATCCGAATCTATTTTAAAATATCTATTCAAAAAAACACGAAATACTGAAGACACAAATACAGTTGAGTCAAACGAAATTTTAGTCGAATTTTCCGTTCATGAATTAAGAGATAATTATGTAAAAGAATCCACAATGTTTAAGGTTGACGCATCTATTGAAAACATTGAAGATGCACTTTTTTATCTATCAAGAATTGAAGCAATTAAAATCGAAGGTGGTTTTTTAGTTATTTACAATAAACTAACTATTGATAGGCTTGAACAAAACAGTCAAATTCAGTATAAAAAAGATGATTATAGCCAACTTGAGGAGTTTTATCAAAACAAGATGCAGCAAATTCATATAGTTGGTGAATATGCCAAAAAGATGCTTATAGATTACCAGGAGGCATTAGGTTTTGTTGAGGATTATTTCCAATTGAACTACACTTCATTTCTAAATAAATATTTTCCAGGAAGTCGTAAAGAAGAACTTCAAAGGAACATCACACCCAAAAAATTCAAACAATTGTTTGGTGAATTATCGCCAAGACAACTTAAGATTATAAAAGACAATCTGAATCAGTATATTCTTGTTGCAGCAGGTCCTGGTAGTGGAAAAACCAGAGTATTGGTTCACAAATTAGCTTCACTTTTATTAATGGAAGATGTTAAACACGAGCAATTATTGATGCTAACCTTTTCCCGAGCGGCTACTACTGAGTTCAAGAAAAGATTAATCAAATTAATTGGGAATGCTGCAAATTTCATTGAAATAAAAACATTTCACTCGTACTGTTTTGACTTACTTGGCAGGGTCGGGAGCATAGAGAAATCTGATAAAATCCTTCCACTTACTATTGAGAAAATAAGAAATGGCGAGGTTGAACCAAACAGAATTGTAAAAAGTGTACTTGTAATTGATGAAGCGCAAGATATGGATGTACATGAATTTGGTTTGATAAAATCCCTAATGGAAAAAAATGAAGAAATGAGAATTGTTGCCGTTGGAGATGATGATCAAAATATTTACACTTTCAGAGGGGCTGATTCGAAATATTTTGAGCAATTTATTACGGAAAAGAGTGCAATAAAATATGAACTGGTAGAAAACTACAGGAGTAAAAAGAATCTTGTTGAGTTTACAAATAAATATGTTGATCAAATATATCATCGTTTTAAAACAACTCCAATTGTCTCGATTCATAAGAAAAACGGGAACATTCGAATCATCAATTACAGCAATGACAATTTTATAGTTCCCTTTGTAAATGATATACTTTCTACAGATTTGTCCGGAACAACAGGTGTTTTAACGAAAACCAATGATGAGGCTCTACAAGTTACCGGCTTACTTCTAAAAAAAGAAATTCCGGCAAAATTAATTCAATCAAATGATGGATTTAGTCTTTTTAATCTATTTGAAATCAGGTCTTTTATTGATGACTTAGGTTTAGACAAAACAACTCCAACCATAAGTACGGAGGCGTGGAATAATGCAAAAAGAAGGTTTGCAAGAAAACATAGTAAAAGCACAAACTATAATCTTTGTAAAAAACTTCTCGTGGATTTTCAAGAAACAAATCTAAAGGTAAAATACAGTTCAGATTTTGAAGTTTTTATAAGGGAATCAAAATTAGAAGACTTTTTTTCTCAATATAGTGAAACAATTATTGTTTCTACAATTCATAAAGCAAAGGGAAAGGAATTTGACAATGTATTCTTAATGCTTGATAATTTTGATGCAAATTCGGATAATTCAAAACGTCAACTATATGTTGCTATGACCCGTGCAAAACAAAATTTGAACATTCATTATAATGGTGATTATCTCAATGATATTAAAACTGAAGAATTACATCGTATTAAAAACACTCAAACACATCCTTTACCCAAGCATTTAGTATATCATCTTACACACAAAGATATTAACTTAGGATATTTTGCTTTTATACAAAGAAGATTGAATTCATTGAAAAGTGGGGATGCATTGGAAATAAACGAAAAAGGCTTGATAAATTCAAATAGTGAACAGGTTGTCAAATTTTCAAAAACCTTTCAAATAGTACGAGAATCTCTAGAAAACAAAGGGTATCAGCTAATCGAATCTAAAATAAGGTTCATATTGTTTTGGGAGGAAAACAATGAAATTGATAATGACGAAAAAGAGATAAAAATTATATTACCAGAATTGTATTTTGAAAAATGAAAAAAACAAGACGAACAGTCAGCCACATTTGTAATTCGCACGAGCCAATGCTAAAACCAAAAATTGCAAAAGAGTTTGCCTGTCTGCCAACACTTTTTGTCGACCTGAAAAACAAAGTTAGGACAGTGCTAAATTAAAAATGATGATAGAAATGAAGAAAGCCCAGCAGGAACAAAGGCTATAAAAAATAGGCGGTTTAGTTGTAATGTCAAGGTTTTTAGCCCGTTCGAACTTCATCGTAAATTGAAAATTTATGCTTCGAAATCGCCTACATTTTCATAGCCAAACCGTCAGACTGTCTAAAAACCTCCTGGTTGTACTCATGTCTTTTTTTAAGGTAAAACACAAATTAAGATACTGATTATTAGTATCTTTAAGTATGAAATTCATAAAAGGACAATGGGGGTTTAACTATATAATGACAAAGAAAGGTAAACAACGGGCAAGTGCCGATGTTGGGTTTATGTTTATCGCTTACAATTTCAGACGGATTATGAACATTATTGGGAAAAATACTCTCAAGAAGTACCTGGAGGTGCTTATTTTGTCAATTTCGGAGATATATAGTCCAATACGGTTCAAATTAAATCCATTTAACCCGCTTTATTCATACAAAAGCGAAGTGCATTGTATGAATCGGAACGAAGTGGAGCTCGACGAAGTCAATGTGTGAAGGATAGTGGGAAGCAAAGCGGGAACCGACCAGCGGGAGCTCACGAAGTAAACCCCGATTTAGACTTACCCAAATTTGGGCTAATGAAATAGCCAAATTTGTTGGTATAGTCTTAATCGTAGAAAATGTATGCATTTTCCGGATTAAGATACTGATTTTAAAAAAAGAAAAAATCTGAAGGTTGTTAACAGTTAATGAACAGTAATTTGCTTCTTTTTTTCAAAATTCTCAAAATCAGGGTGTTATTAGCAATTTTATTTCATCACTCTTAATAAATTCATCTCTAATAATTTGGTTTTCAGGATATGTGTGATCTAATTTTAACAAAAAAAAGTTTTGGGCACAGATCAGGTCATATCCACACTGGTAGAACAAATTGATATTCTATCAAACCGATTGGCTCAAGTCGAGAAAGAAAGCAAAGAGCTGAAGACAGAAAATGCGAATCTGAAATCAGAAAATGCTGAATTGGAAGCACGATTAAACAGCAATAGCAGGAATTGTAGCAGGCCACCATCGGGCGATGGATATAAAAAGAAGCCTGCTTTGCCTAAAAAGGCAAACAAGGAGGACAGAAAGGTCACAAAGGGCGGACCCTGCAACAGGTTGAGCATCCGGATAAAATAGTAAAACATAAGCCTAAGCCATATAGCTGTGGTCATGAGTTCGAAGATAATAAACTGTCATTATCAGAAACCCGCCAGGTCTTTGATTTACCCAAACCTAAGTTGGAGATCACAGAACACCAGATACTAAAAGGACAATGTCCGGATTGCGGGAAGTGGCATAAAGGCTGCGCACCTGAAGGGGTCAATGCCTGTTCAATATGGCAATGGGGTCAAAGCCTATGCTGTACTGCTGAATGTGCATTTTTATGATCCCCTTCAAAAAGATACAATTGTTATTTGGCGATTTGTTTGGTTACTCGATCAATGAATCAACGGTTTACTCAGCCGGTAAGCAATGCTATGAAAAGCTTGAAGGAAAGGAAGAGATCATTAAATCAAAGATAGTCGGGGAAGACACAGCCCATGCCGATGAAAGCGGAAAAAGCAAATGGGCCGGGGTTTTCAAAACCTTTTTGATGAGCGTATATGAAATACCCTTTGAAGAAAGGATCAAACGACAGCCACATATTGAATCCAGATATAACCTGATCTGCACTTTGGGTGAAAGAGCGGAACCTCCACCCTATAAAACACCAGGGAAAAGAGGCCGGTATAAACGGACCAAAGGAAGAAATCTGCTTGAACGTTTAATCAGGGAACAACATGCGTTATTTGCATTTGCTTTCAATAGGGAGGTTCCATATACCAATAATCTGGCTGAAAGAGATATCAGGCCTGTCAAGGTCAAACTGAAAATATCAAACTGCTTTCGCACGTTTTCCGGAGCAGAAATCTATGCTCGAATTGAGGGGTTTGTTTCTACAGCCAGGAAACACAACCGGAATGTATTCTCCGAATTATGCACTACATTTGAGGGACACAATTTTATTACTCGAGAATACGCAGCTAAATAATTACAAAAAACTATCTTTAAAGAATACATGAATCTAAATAAATATATATCGGAACTTAAAAGACGTAATGTATTCAAAGCCGGCATAGCATACTTGGTAGTGGCATGGGTAATTGCTGAGGCAGCATCAGTTGTACTTCCAACATTCAATGCACCAGCCTATTTCATGAAGACTCTTCTATTTATCCTGATCATTGGCTTTCCAATCAACTTAGTTTTTGCATGGATCTATGATATTACCCCGGAAGGCATTAAGAAAACTGAGGATATTGATCAAAAAGCACAAAAATCAAAGTTATCAAACAATCGCCTTAATAAAGTTATTATTGCTTCATTGTTTGTGGTTGTAATTCTATTGCTATTTAATCAATTCAGGAATACGTCAGACAATAATGAGGAAAAAATAAAAAGTAGTGAAATTTTTGAATCGGCTGATGATGATAAATCCATTGCTGTACTCCCATTTACCAATTGGAGTGGAGATCCAGATCTTGAACCTTTCTGCGATGGCATGACCGATGCGGTTATTTCAAGGCTTAGCAAAATTAGTTCATTAGGCAGGGTTATTCCCCGTAAATCCGTATTTAAGTACAAAGGATCGGATAAAAGTGCCCCGGAAATTGCGAATGAATTAGGGGTTAAGTATATTCTGGAAAGTAGTTTTCAGAAAGAAGGAGATCGGATAAAAATAAATCTGCAGTTAATTAATGCGACAACCAATGACAACATCTGGTCTGAGGAATATTTCGACGTTTTTAAAGATAAATTCCAAATACAGGCAAATGTGGCTGAAAAAGTAGCAATAAAACTGGATGTGCAAATTACTGACATCGAAATTAAATCCATTCAGAAAATACCAACAAGCAATGAAGAGGCCTATAATTTATTTCTTCAGGCTGAGTTTCAAAAAAATAAATATAATGAGAGTGCGTTCGAAAATGCAATACCCTTATATGAAGAGGCAATCGCATTGGATTCTAATTTTATCGAAGCCTATATTGGCCTGGGAGAAATCTGGATTATAGGTGGATTAGTTTGGGGAATATATAATGAACAGGAAGCCTGGAGAAATGCAGAAACGCTATATCAAAAGTCACTTGAAATTGATAGCACAAATGTTCAAATAGTTGACCTATTATACCTTGGTTATTTTTACTATGATTGGGATTTTGATCTTGTTGAGGAATATTACCAGACCATTTTGCAGCGACCTGTTACTAACTATAGATATGCAGTTGTGGACTATCACGTAAAAACCGGAAGGTATAATGAAGCTCTTGAAAACATAAATAAGAGAATTAAGTTTGATCCTTCTGTCGCAACAAATTATTCTTTTAAGGCTGAAATACTAATGTTTCTTGGTAAAAAAGATGAAGCCATCGATTTATTAGAAACGTACGATCCATTGTACAACGATCATTTGTGGTACTTACGAGCGGCAGCAAAACTGTACTTTTATCTTGATGAATATGAAAAATCCCGGGAGCATCTGAACATATTAATGATCAACTTTGATGACCGCCCTCCGATCCTTTTATGGCTCAAGGCTGTGTATCATCATATGGATGGAGACAACAAGAAGGTTGAAAAATACTTAGGTAAATTAAACGAAAAATACCAAAATAATGCCTCGGGTAGTCCTGCATGGTTTATAGCACTATACTACTGTACACTTAAGGATTACGAAAATGCTTTTATATGGCTACAAAAGTCGTACGACCGCCATGAAGTAGAAATGACATGGTTCAGGGAAGAACCACTTTTAATCCCTATACGGGATGATCCGCGATATAAGGACCTTTACCGGAAAATCGGGTTTCCAAAAAGATCATAGAAATTTTGAGAAAATAATAGATACTTTCCTCCTTTTTTAATGATCAATGTATTCTATTCCATGCTCCTGGTGATAATTGATTAATAAAAACCCTTAAACCGGAATGATGATTTCAGTGTCTCCCGAGCTATCCAGATATAAATATCATGATTTACCAGATCAAATAATATTTAGTTTATTGGGGTAGATTCTCGGTCTGGTTCTTATTCAGATATACTTCCAGATAGAACTCGAGATCGCGATACGTATCGACATCGGGATAGCCTTCAGAGGTCGGTGACAGATTATAACGAGCTGGTGGATCATTGAATATTGACTCTTTGACCATTTTGTTGAACAATGTTGCATCGTCAGGTTGTTTTTGTTTACCAGTCATTATCGGAGGGATTGTTCCATCACCTTCACGGCGAAGGGCCCAGCCGTCATGGTAATTATCGTATTTATCCGTGGTTGGAGGAAGTTCTGGAAAAATACCTCCGCGAGCGATACGAATTGAGCGATATGTCACCCCGTCAATGAAATCATCACAGCGATGATTTTTGGAAAATTCATGTTTTGAGTCAGTCCCTTGCGGTGTATCGTTATCATTGATACTTGGTTCGCCAATCACTTCGAAGAATTGTAAAAATAGTTCTGCCCCTGGTGCGCCTGACTTTACAGCATTATCAGAAGGTCCGAGTCGAAGTACTAAAGCGTCAAGGTGGAAATCGTACTTAGGCAAGAAAACCTGTCCCAGATCGCGATTACGTTTAAAATAGCCCTCTTCTTTCCAATACCCGGAATAGAGCATAATCTGGTCAATAAATCTGCCTTGTATTCTTTGATAAGACCCTCCAGATTCAATTCCAATGCATAAACCTCTTTATCTAAATTCCTAATCTGACGACGTAATGGCGTTACAAGATGTTGAGATCCCTTTCGACTTGAGACTATGCAGCTTATTTTTAAGAGCTGTACGCTGTTTTAGTAGCAACTCAATAAGCTTATGCAATTCGTCAGACTGTCTAAAAACCTATAGATTTTACTAATGTCTTTTTTAAGATAAAACACGAATTAAGATACTGATTATTAGTATCTTTAAGTATGAAATTCATAAAAGGACATGACAGAGAGCAAACCTATCTTTTCCCTGTTTCTTTAGATCAATCGATTGATCCTGAAAATGAAGTGAGATTAATAGATCTTTTTGCAGAAATATGGTTCAAATTAAACCAATTTAAGACAATCAATTTTTCAATTAAAATCTTAACAACCTTTTTTGAGCGTCTCTTAAATCGACTTATATTTGCTTATTATTTAATTAGAACCGGAGCTTTTTAGA
>SDBS01005595.1_pt1 | contig 12223 bp, 10 predicted proteins | sample 2277091 | NCBI WGS metagenome assembly SDBS01 (sample SAMN10404972, study PRJNA504765) | marine sediment metagenome | isolation source: marine sediment core GS10_PC15, 163 cmbsf | place: Arctic Ocean: Southern Knipovich Ridge | collected 2010 | reverse complement strand
AATCCTTAGATTATCGTATCCTATATTCCACCTCAAAGCCCTTTCTACAGAATATTTTGCCCAATCAGCTGACCAATCTTCATTCTTCCTTACTTCAGAAAAATACAAATTATTCTTCTTGTTTAGACCTTTTATTTCATGATAGGTTAATTCCACTAGTCGCCCTTCCAACTCACTCCCTGTACACAGTGATCTACTGATCCATCTCAAATAAGATCAAGGTTATTTGCTACCTTCGAATTTTGCTTCTACGCACTCGTGTTTATGTCTGTTTTCCTCTATGTTGGATTTTGTTAAGCCTTTTGTTCACCCTATTCCCTTTAGCAAAACACGACCTGATACCCGAACAGATTTGGAAATATGGTAGATACTTGTACAAGAACCGCAATCCTTCACTAAAAACAATGTTCATAATCTCAAAACAAATGTGCTCTGTCTACTACTCAAAATCTTTCATTATCTAACATCTTAATGCTCACCAGGATGGCACTCCTATTGAACAGGAATTTGCCAAAAAATGTGAAGTCTGTACTGATAGTAGCGAGCGTTTGAAATGGTAACAATTAGACTCCTAGCTTTTCCAAGAACTATCATTAAGTTCCTTGCCTATCAACAGCTTCTTTAAAAACACTCACTAATTTATCTATTAACCGCCCAAGACTGTGCATTTCCACAACCCTTTCTCGTAAATAGAGCCCGATTCTCTCCCGATCTGCTGTAGACAGCTATAAGAGTACCTTTAGCTTTTGAGTAAGGTCCCCAGCATTTCCGTGTTGAAATAGTAACTGATCCTTCCATTTCCCTAGAGTCTCATCAAATCCTTCATTGGAAACAACGCTAAGTTTGCCGCATGCCATCGCCTCCAGTGCTGCTTTATCCAAAGCGCCTGTGGGTGAGCAGTTCAAATGGACAAGACACTGTCGATACCTTTTCACAACTTGTTCCAAGGGCATGGCACCGGCGAATTGCACCGCTTTACCCAGACCCAGGCGCTCTACCTCGTTGTTTACATGTTCAGCATAGGACCGGTCCCGCTCTGGCGCATCGCCAACAAAAACACATCTGACATCATAGCCTTGTTGCCGTAAAAGAAGTACTGCTTCAATAAGCGTCATCAAGTCTTTGATGGGAGATAACCGTCCAACGGAGAGTAGAAGTGGTGGATCCTCAATTTCGGTACATGCAGGTGAAAAAAGGTCAGTGTCTATCCCATGCCCAAGCTGTAAAAATTTATCCTTACGATACGGATATGAACTTTCATTGATAGACAATACTCGATCAGATAAACAATGTGCTAACTTCAAAGTCCCTGTCACTTTTCTATGGGCAAACCAGGTGATTACAGGAATACGTCGTGGCCTGGTGTAAGGTGCTGCCAATACCGAATAAATCGGGGTCATGTGTGTAAAAATAACATCCGGACCATAATGACTCAAGATATGGCGCATACGACTATGCCATCGCAAAATATAGCGCCACTTTCGCCCCGGCCGTGGTGTACTTTCCTTGCCCAAAGAAAAAACCTGGATATTTGGCTTCTTGGGAGGTTCTCTTTGTTCAAGAGTGAGCACTATCAGCTCTTCTACCCGTTCACTGAGCTTTTCCATCCACCGCACGGTAAAACCCCGAACTGAGTCGTTGCTATTCCATGCCTGCACAATTGCCAGAACTTTCATGATTGAACTAAGCCCTGGTAGGTCCGAGCGTATTTTGCAATGGTGCTATCATAATCGAATTGAGCCACAATTGCTTGAGCATTTGCTGAACACTCTTGATAAAGGTTGTCTTGTGTCAAAAGCACTGCAATTTTCTCCGCCATCTTATCTGGCGACCAGTCTTGCAACAGAAATCCTGTTTCACCATCTTGCACAACTTCTTTCATTAGTCCAACTGGGGTAGATACTGCCGGCAAACCACAAGCCATCGCCTCTACTACATAACGTGGCCCACCCTCAGCGTACGACGCACAAACAACCACCTTCGCTTGATTATAGGCCTTTGCGACTTCATGTGGCGAGTCAAAAAAACGCGTATGGTCAATGCCTATTGCACCAGCAAGTCTTTGTTGAAGCCACTCCTCCAAAGGACCTCTCCCTATGATGTGCATCCTGGCCGTCGGCATCAATTTCCTTAAATACTCAAAGGCTGTTATCAGGACGGGTAGACCTTTATTGGGCACGAGCCGCCCCGCAAACACAATATCATATATTTTTTCTGCATCCGGCATGGGATGAAAAACCGATCTGTCCAAATACACTGAGTAAATTACCTTAACCTTGTCTTTGGGAATACCCCATTTGATAAGGGTGGGTAACATCTCTTCCCTGTTCACCACGCGAAAAGCAACGGCTTCGTGACGTACTTTTCGGAGAAAGAGGTAGGCAGCGAAACAGCGGAAATGGTCACGCCTTTCGGCGGTTTTGGGAACGCCTTCAATGTGGTGAACTTCCACAACAAAGAGACATCCCAGCCTCCTCGCAAGCATCCATCCCCCCCATGACATTAGCTGCGTCCCATATGCATGGATAGTCATAATATCCGGCTTCCAGCTATCGCAAATGCTTTGGCCGTGGCGCAAAATTAATGTCGGTGAAAATAATCTTCCTTTTGGTAAAGGGTGAAAGTACACATTGTCGAATAGCACGGGTGTCGTTGGGCGTTGGACAAATGGACAAATCACATCTATCCGTTCCCAGAAACAGTGAAAGCCCTTCAGGGTATTCCAGAAAGCGCCTTGCATGCCTTGCACTGCCGCTGTATCGCTGCTAATCATCAAAAGTCTCAAGAGGTAATCCTCTCACCTTGAACTAACCTCAGTAGCAAAGCCCTCGTGTATATCTTGGCCACTGGGACACGTCCTTTGTGCCACAAATAGGCTAAAGCATCGGCACATCGGTCGATACCAGACTTCAACAGTAGCGCAAGATTAGAATTACAAACTGTGAAGGCATGTGAACACGTGTATTGAGCAAACCACCAGGAATGAAGATCTTGCACGCACCCAATGACATAAAGTTACCTCGCTTTCTTCAATACCCGATGCTTCTCCTCGCCTGTCACCTTTGCTGATTGACTATAGCGTACCCTAAGAAAAAACGCTCTGGTTGCATCGTTGAGCTCAAACACATTCGATATAATTTTTTCAAACCTGGTCCATATCCATTTATAAGCATCTATGCTCATTTTGCTCAATTTCCTACGACCTTCGACAGGCAACAATCAGATGTTTTCCCCACCGCGCCATCATTGCCTTCGAACCTACAATCCCCTCCAACATCAACATAGAAAAGCGAAACAGAGCTATAGAATTGAGTTTGTTTGCTACTTTATCTGCAAATGGAAAATCAATAAAGCTCACACCTCGAACTTTGTCAACGACAAACCCCTCTCGGTTAAGAAGATTCATAAGACTCTTGAGGTCAAACTCCCTTAGATGAGCATCACCATGATGCTCAATCTCTGAAATCGAAAAAGCTCGGAGAGGCTCAAACCGCTTCTTGTTCAATAAACGTTTTATTGATCCATACAACGTTCCCCCGCCGTTCTTATTCGGCACAGTTATTACCGCCAATCCGCCCGGTCGCAAAACTCTTCGTATTTCTTTCAAAGTCCTTTGAGGCTCTAGAACATGTTCAAGCGTTTCTGCGCAGAGAATCTTGCCAAAAGTATGGTCATCAAAAGGAAGGTTCTCAGCTGATGAAGTATGGAATTCAACGTTCTTAATGCTATTTTCATGAGCATGAGAGTACGCTTTTTCAACAAAGGACGAGACAATATCCACCCCAACTGCTTTCTGGCAAAACAATGAAGCCATGAATACATGTCGACCGGAAGCACATCCCACGTCCAAAAAGATGTCGTCATTCTTCAAGGCTAGCAAAGCCATCATAGACTTCTCTCGCAGGTATTTCTTAAACCCGGTGCCGTAAATTGGATCACATTTCAAGTAGATATATACCTCGGCTTTTGAACGACCAAAGTCTTCCCACATATGTTTGTATTCACCTGCTGAATTCATTGAGTCAATCTCCCAAAAAAACTGCTTAATTTTCTTGCGCGAGCATCCCAGGTGTGATTCTCCTCAACCAAGCGTGAGGCATTTCTGGCAACTCTCAGACGATGAGTTTGGTAGGTTTTTTGAGCTAAAATTGCTGTCTCTAGCTCTTTTGTGTCTCCTGGAGAGACAAGAAAACCTGTCTCTTCAGACTTAACAAACTTCTTTGCATCCCCAACATCAGTTGTGATTACTGGCTTGCCCATTGCCAAGTATTCTGGCAATTTTGAAGGAAAAGCGTACTCAGTTATACGGTTGGATGGGCGGGGAATAACCAGCAAATCACAAGCGGCAAGATAATTTGGAATCTCTTGATAGGGCCTTTCAGGTAAAAAATGGATGTTCTCCGCCTGCTGGCTTTTGCCAAGACTTGTCACCAAGGTATCCTTGAGAGGTCCATTACCTATAAAGACAAACTGAAAATCGGCGTCGAGCTTCGTGATTCTCAGTGCTGTTTCAAAAAGCTCTTTTACGCCTTGATAAGGTCGGAGATTACCAATATACCCAACCACAACACTTTCCGCATCTTTTCTGCAAAGTCCCTCAATTTCCGCTGCAGGAGGAACTTGGGGATTGAACTGACGCACATCAGCAGCCCCATGAATCACTTCGATATTTCTATGCAGCCGTTGATAATGCTCTTTAAGAGGATGGCAAACAACCGTTACGCCTTTACAAAGAGGCAAGCACAACCGTTCTACAGCAATAAGCTTTAGGCGTTGCCACTGAGAGACTCCCCCCGCAGCCAACTCCTCCACAACTATACTATGCAAATCTACCACATGAGGAATCCGCGTAGCCAATGCGCTCACGGTACCAGCAAGTAAAGCGTTATGGGTAATGCCATAAAGCAAATCAGGTTTTCTTTCCCGAAGTAGACTCCGGATTTCACTAGATCTCTCCCGCCAATTTGAATGCGACTGTGTGGCAAAGAAGCGATAGCCTGCCGAGGAATCCTCAGAAGCATTATCTGCTAATAATGTAACTTCCACGCCGCAACGACACAATGCCTCTACCAAGTTCATTGTTCGGATCGGCGTACCGGTTAAACGATTCAAATTGCCAGGATAGTAGACCAAAACATGCATGTTACAAACCCACCTCACGCCGTAAGATACTGATTATCTGTTTTGCGGCCTTCATTTCCTATAAATCTGGCAATTGTCCCTCGTTACTCACTATTCCTGAGGTCAACAATCACTCCAAAAATTCGCTCTTCGTCTGTCATGATAGCAGTATTCGTTCTTTTGAAAACAGTAATAAGCCTCAATATCCAAACATAATGCAAAACAAGGATTTCCAAACCCTCTGTATCCTCTCGCGCAACGGAGGTCCGTTAAGCAAACCTGTGAAGAACTACCGATTAAATCAAATTTAGGTGGTCATGCGAAATCACAACTTCAAAGCTATTGGTGTTTCAGTATCTTGATAATTCTCATGTTCTAGGCCTCTTTCTCAGCCGTAGTTCGTTGACCAAATCAGTCTGATTTTTATTTTCTCTAACTTTATCTACAACTTCTAGCATTTAATAATACAAGATCCCGTTAGTCCAACATTCTCTGGTCTGCTAGGCAGTATCAACCAATACCGGGGAGCATGCCGTTACTTTTAAACATAGCCACGATAATTCCAAGAGTGTTAATTTAACACAATCAAAACCCTTCTGCACAAACCTATATATGCACCCATTTGGCTTTTAAACAAGAAATTTTGAAAGATGCTCATAAATATACAATCTATCCTTTGTGCCACAACACAGTTGAGCTTCAAGAAGCTGCTAGTACACGCACAATAGGGGCTTGGGGTATGGACACTATAAGAACAGCGGCTAGGAAAGACACAGCACCGAAAAACACAAAAAAGCGAAGGTTGCTCTGTGCACCCTTTCAATTCCAATAAGCTTTCGTCCAGTTTACTTGACCCACTTGCCTGCTGATATCCCAGGCAAATTACAAGAATTGTAGATTTGAAAATATTCCAAAAAAGATTTGTGTCATCCAGCAAACAAAGTTCCGACTAGCATGAAGTAGCAGCTGTTTGAATACATCCATTTTGCCTAAGAGCCTTTCTTCAAAAAAGTAGTCTTTGTAAAACTTGAACATGTTTGCGTATCATTAATAGATATTGACTTTCCTTTTCCCTTCTCCAATTTGACTATCTGCTTGATATACTTTTTTCATCCACTCAAGCGTTTTGGCCAATCCTTCCTCCAAGCTAACCTTAGGATTATATCCAAGATCACGCATAGATTTTGAGATATCAACAATTTTCTCCTTCGTAGTAAAAGGTTCCCCTTCCTTGTACGTCACTAACTGGTCATCCTTTCCAAGAATTTTAAGAATAATATCAGAAAGCGTCTTCATGTCATGTAGTTCAGAACCACCAATGTTGTATACTTCGCCTGGCTTAAAATTGTCAATGATATTGGCAAGCATTTCGCACGTATCAGTAACGTATGTAGAAGTCCTTTTGTGTCCTAGATAGACCTTGTACGGTAAGTCGTGAAGAGCGTGGTAGCAGAAAATGCAGGTAGCACTACGATAAGGGCTATAATACTCTCCTGGCCCGTAAGTATTAAATAGTCGCACCCGGACTGTCTCTGTTCCGAACATTTCACCTGAATTAAGAATCTGCAGCTCGTTTACCCATTTGGATATTGCATAGTCATTTAACTGTCTAATTTCGTATTTGTCCATTACATCCTCAGTCATTACATCTTGATAATCACCATAGACTTCAGATGAAGAGAAATGAATCAAGCGAAAACTGAATCGCTCCTGGAGTCGGAGGAGATGCTTGAAGCCTATAACGTTTGTCATCCATAGGTTTTCATAAAAATCCTCGCCATTCCAACGACCAAATTCAGCGGCAAGATTATACACATAGTCAAATTCGTGCTCAAGAAAGATGCGCTCGAGCTGACGATAACGACTGATGTCACACTTGTAGTAGTCAGACGCTGAGTGGAGTCCTCGATCTGCAAGTACAAGGGTAAGATTACGACTTTCGAGTTCTTTTGCTAGCACATTTCCAACGGTTCCACGTGCCCCCAACACAAGAATTTTTTTTGGATAATGCTTTAGTCGATCATTAGCTGCTTTTGATTTCATTCAACTGCCTCCCTATTTTGATGTAGAAAAATCCATATCGCGGCAATGCAATGACCAAGAACCTGCATAAGTGTTAGCCAAAGAGCCATGCCTTGTAAGCCCCATATCGGAGTAATAATCATGAAACCGGCGAGGAGTAACATCACCACCGAACTCATGATTATTGTCCACGTCTTGATTGCTCCCTGAGCCAAAAATAGCGGTCGCAACCAGAAAAAAGCGAGCCAGACTGCTGAGCCGATGAGCAAAATTTGCGCGGCCAAAGTAGCGCCCTTATAAGCAGGTCCAACCAGCAAATGTAACACTGAGGGAATCAATAAAGTGCCAGTTAAAGCAACTAATCCCAGCGGAGCCCCAACTTGGAATGCTAAGCGACGAATTTTGTTCCGAATAGCCTGTTTATCACCCAAACCCCACAGTCGGGCCAGCTCAGGATAGATAACCGATTGCAATGGTTTAACCACATAACCCGCTATAGCTGAAATGCTTTTTGCTAACTTATAATATCCGACCTCTTGTGGATTACGAAAGTATCCAAGCAATACCAAATCTAGCTGTTTTGAAATCATGCCAAAAAACGCATTTAAATCGTTATAGGCAAGAAATCCAAGAATCTCCCGTCGACGTCCTTTAAGAGCTTTCCAACTGCCTTTGAGCCATGAAATATTCCCAGTACGCTTTATCGTTTTGTAAGCAACGATTCCGTATAAAACTCCCATGACCGTCGCAGCAATGGCGTTACCTACAACAACTCCGGAGACGCGTAAACCGAAAAGAACCAAACTCAATACTAGCACGACACGCACTAGAGTCACAACAATGCTTACGCATGCAATTACGTTAAAGTATCCTAACGAAGTAAGAACAGCTTGAGAGGTGCCAGTAAATGCCCGTGGTACTAAAGCAGCTGCATAGATAACAACCAACCAGGCCATTTCGGGATGGTGTGCAATTTTTTCAGCCGCCCAGGGAGCAGTAATTATCACGACCATAAAGGCCAATAAGGCAATGGCAAGGTCTACAACATAGCCCAGTTTGCACATCGCTATTGCCCGCTCCCACTCACCACGTGCATGAAACTCACTTAGATATTTCACTGATGCTTCAGCGGATCTTGCATCAAAAAACGTATAAATTAAAGCAGGATAGCTCATGACCAAAGCTGCTATACCATAAAGCCCTGGACCCAACCAGCGGGCAACCAATATGCCTTGAATAAAACTGAGAATTGCTCCAACAAGATTGGCAACCGTGAGTATCCCGACATTTCGGACAAACTTCCGTCCGATGATTTTTGTCTGAAAGGTTTTCCAAGAGATTTGCAAAGATAATCCCTATCGCATCATTTTTTGGTTTCGCATGCTACTATTTCCAGTAACTGCCTTGTCTTCTCAATCATCCGCTCAAAACCAAACTTTTCTACTGTCTTGCACGCTCCCTCGGCAAATCTCTTCCGTTCCGACAGATCAATTGTCAATCGCGAAAGAGCTTCACGAAGCCCATTGTTGTCGAAAGGTGCAATTAACACTCCGTTTTCCCCATCTCGCACCAATTCAGGTGTACCCCCAACTGCCGTCGCTATTACAGGCAGACCAAGAGCCATAGCTTCCAAAACTACATGCGGAAAACCCTCGTAGGTGGAGTTGAGTACAAATATATCGCAAGCTGCCGTGAGCGCTATTGTTTCTTCCTTGCTTCGCTGACCTGCAAAATAGACTCGTTGTCCCATCCCCAAAGAAGTAACTGATTCCTCTAGATGACCACGTTCAGGACCATCACCAATAATAGTCAGGCCAACACCGTCGATTTGTGAAATAGCTTCCACTACTTTATCTATACGTTTCCATGAAACAAGCCGACCGACTGTCACGACCTTTATGGGGGTTTGCAAAGGCACATCTGTGGGCTGGATACTGCCAACCGGCTCAAATGCATTATAGATAACATCAATCTTCTCTTTAGGTACCCCCCAATTAGCTACACAGCTGGCTAGGTATTGGCTGGGGGCAATAACTTTGTCAGCTCTCCGGATCCACCAAGCCCGTAGCTTCTTTAGGCCAGCCACCTTAAAGCCATAACGTTTTTTTTGAAAGCTTTCAAAGCTGTCTTTTATCCAGCCCTTGTTTGTGGCTCGTTCCCAGGCAAGATCTCCAACTACTTTCTGGATCATCGGCTTCCGCAATAACAAATTGGCCAAGACCGCTTCCAAGGCTAAACCATTCACGAAGATAAGATCACTGTGCAATCCGAGTCTTATGATAGTCGTAACAGTTCGGAGCTCTCGCAGTAGTTTGAATTGCTTTCGCGGTAAACGCATGATCGGAAAAGAATATTGGTTATCATCATGAACAGCTTGGTCGCTCCAAGTCACAACAGCTACATCATGCCTGAACCCACGGAGTACCGTTGCTACTTTTGGTACATAGGTAGCCGGCCCTCCGATATCCGGAGGAAATATACCGGTAACGATTAGAATTCTCATTACTCGCTATTCACTGCTTCTTCGAGAATCATTACTATTATCCTATTTCTTGCTAGTCTTATCAGATTATACACATTTGTCGCATCTTACGAGGTAGCTTCTGAGATCTTCTTATTAAATATTAACGATACAATAGCGAAAGCTATGTTATACAAGCTTCTAACAGTTATTGTTTCCTTGTCGAACTCATCCTGCTTTAGGTTTCTTGCCTTCCTCTAGATATTCCAGGATAAACGCAAGACCAATGCCGATCATAAAAGCAAGAACCGAAGCAAGCAAAACATTTTGTTTAAGACCAGTATTTTGAGGGTTAGTGGGAAGAATTGCCTTCGCGATAACCCGCGCAGCTTTTGCTTTATCAATCTGCAGTTGCATCGTTTGCTCCAAATATGACTTTTCCAATTCCACTTTCTTACTTTCCAGGCTACCTAGTTGTTCTTCATATGAATTCAGCCTTTCGGTGTAAAGTAGCAAAGCAAAATCCTCGACTGGCTCCCCGTTACTAATCTTGGTTTCGATTTCTGTAATATAATCACTAATCTCAGTAATTCTTTCTTTCACATAGGAGATCTCATCTTGGATCTTTTTCAAAATCTTTTTGTCTATTTCAACCAAGCTCGAAGATTTATCGGCTGAACTTTCTACAAACTGATTAGCTAGATCATTAGCGATATTTCGGGCTTGATCAGGATCTTTATCAACGACCTTTATTTGTAATTGATCAGTATTAGCAATTTGAGTAGCCGTAACCTTCAGATCATTGGAGATAGAGTCTAATGCCTTTTTTGAGTAAGTTCCTTGGAGTAATCGCCCGCTGTTGATGTATTCAATAGAAACAGCTGCTGTTTTATATGGTGAATCTTCCGCTGTACTTATTTTAACTGTAGTTGATGTTTCATAGATTTTGGGCCTATAAGAGCTTTGGACAAAGCTAGTCAAAGCAGCAACAGCTACTAGAATTATTATTAGCCATTTTCTCCTAAGGAGGATTCCGAGATAATCCCTTATATCTACTTCCTCGTCAGTCACAACAGCCTCCTCTGATCATTTACCGGACTAATTTATCCCTCCAGGATCTTTAGCCATTCTGCCTCTTTGGCCAAGCCGCTTTCCAAATTGTCTTGGGGATGGAAACCAAGTTCTTGCCGGGCTTTGGAAATATCAGCATAGGTATGCCTCATATCTCCTCTTTGTTTATCAAGATAGCTTCTTTTGGCCTTGACTCCGGTTGCTCTTTCCAAAATATCAATTGTCTTGCTCAAACCTATGCGTGAACCGCCGCCAATATTATAAACCTCCCCATTCCTACTATTTTCCATAGCTAATATATTAGCGTTAACTGCATCAGAAATATATGTGAAATCGCGTGTTTGCCCGCCATCGCCATAAATCTCAATTTCCTTCCCTTTAAGAAGGGCTTTGATAAACTTGTGAAAAGCCATATCGGGTCGCTGGCGTGGCCCGTAAACAGTAAAATAGCGGAGTGATGTCACCGGAACACCGTAGCTTTTCCAATAGAGATAGCATAGATTTTCGGCTGCCAGCTTGGTAACACCATAAGGCGAAACCGGTTTGAGCTGGCTGCTTTCCTTCATAGGTATATCTTTTGTATCACCATAAACAGAGGATGAAGAAGCATAGACGATTTTTTTTAAGGAAGCACTCTTTGCTGCCTCAAGCAGCCGTTGAGTCACAAGAATGTTATTCTTAATGTAAATCTCAAAATCCCTGCCCCAACTGGCTCTCACCCCTGCCTGAGCCGCTTGGTGAAAAACATAATCAACGCTTGCAAGAATTGCCTGTAAATCTATATCAAGCAAATTATCTTGATGAAAGAAAAATAGCGAATTCTTCTTTAGCTCCGCTACATTCCTTTCTTTGATCTCTCTTGAATAATAATCCGTGAAGCAGTCAATCCCAACAACCTCATATCCCAGCCCAACAAGGCGCTCTGCAAGATGAGAACCGATGAAACCAGCTACCCCTGTCACCAGACACTTCACTTTTTTCACTTGCGCACCCAATTTTCACCGGATCGGCTTTTGAAATCCAGTAGATGGCCACCGACTTTAAAAGCAGCTCTCCCCAGGAATTTGACATCTTCAATACTTCGCACATTTAGGAGCTTGCGCGCAATAAATTCAGGATGAAAAGCAACTTTGTACAGACTCTGTACAGCTTCTTTTAGTACTTCATCACTTACCGGTGTCTTCATTACCGGCTCTTTCATGTCGTACCGCTTCCAATCAAGGGTTTTCAACCAGCCATTTTTTTTGCACTCTTCAAATAGGGGTGTCCCCGGATAAGGAATTACAATTGTCGCTTGCAGTGTGCTTGCGTAACCTTTGCGCATCAAATACCGGGCAAATTGTGCGGTCTTTTTGACTTCTTGCTCGGTTTCCCATGGATAACCAAACATCACAGTTATATGCGGATCAAAACCAGCTTTACTGGCTAATCTACAAGATTCTTCAATCTCTTCAAGAGTTAGCCCCTTATTTATTCTATCCAGGGTCTCCTGGTTTCCTGATTCCAGACCAAATAGGAGCAATCTAAAACCCGCTCTTTTCATCAGCT
>SDBS01005594.1_pt1 | contig 12224 bp, 5 predicted proteins | sample 2277091 | NCBI WGS metagenome assembly SDBS01 (sample SAMN10404972, study PRJNA504765) | marine sediment metagenome | isolation source: marine sediment core GS10_PC15, 163 cmbsf | place: Arctic Ocean: Southern Knipovich Ridge | collected 2010 | reverse complement strand
ACATATAATTTTCCGATATCCTTCTTTTTATCTTCCAAAATAACCATTATATCTTCCGATTCACCAAAATTCAGGTATCTACTCTCATCTTTTGGAAGATTTAACTGATATTTAAATAGAAAACTAATTTCTTCGGAATCCAGAATCTCCATATGGTTGTATTTTTCAACGATGGACTTTAACGTGTTTAGTGTCAGATTGTGCACATCATCTTTTACAATGATTTCCTCTGATGTTGAAATCAATGGTACGGTGATTAACTGGTCTTTTTCAATGATACATATATGACAAATGTTTGAATTTGTATCAAAGTGTTCGTTACAGTAGAAAAATCCACATGTGCATTTATGAGCTTGATCCTTAACTTTCAATTCTTTCCCACATTTTGCACAAGTTTCGTCCTTTGAATGATTAACACACGCGTTTCTATAATAATCAAAATCTTTTGCACAATAAGACTTATTGCATACATCGCAGATAAAAATCTTATCTCCGGCAATTTCCTGATTGCACTCACTGCAGTTGTAAATTTTTCTACAACTTAGACAAGCTTTTTGTACAAAATCAAAAACTTTATCGGCGCAATTTAAACAAAACTTTGCGAAGCAATTCTTACACTCCATGAAGATATCGTTTGCTATTAATTCTTGCGAACATTCATCGCAAAATATTTTATCTCTGCAATCCAAGCATTTTTGTTGTATCGAATCGTAGAAATAAGGTTTAACCATTTTTTCACAAGATGTGCATTTAAACAGCTGATCTTGAGATTCAACATCATTAGTTTTAATATTGGTGCTTTTAAGAGTAGTGGAGTACTCAATTTCGCTCAATGTTTTCTGTAGTGATTCTAATTTTTTCTTACTTAATTTTTCGTAGATTTTTTTGATTTTTTCTTCAATTGATTTTACTTTTCTTTCTTGATTCAGTTTTTCAAAATAAAATATACTTTTTTTAAAGTTTAAGTATGCACCCTCATAATTGCGGGTTTTCAAATTCTTTTTTGCTTGTTCAAATAATAGTCCAGCAATAATATTTGTGAATTTAGTAATTTGTTTCCCTGTTTTCTTGACTAAAAATGCCTTTTCCGATTTATAATAATAGAATTGTGCATCGTAAAATATTTGTATTTTTTGTGTGAGAATTTCACTGAGAACTGAAAAATCTATAGAAACGTCTATATCTTTTGTTAAATCCTTAATTTCATCCAAATCGTACTCAGAATCTTTAATAGATAGATTTTCAGCTTTATTAAGTTCCATATCTCCTAGTTTACTATAAATCTGCTTTTTCTTTTTTTCACAAACAGCAGCATTTTTTATATCGTTAATGTTTTGAAAAATTTTGTGTGCTTCATCATAAAAATTTATTGCCGATTCTAAATCATTTAGTTCCAGAGCATTTCTTGCACTTTTAATAAGGTTCTCTCCCATTCTAACAGAGATTTTTAAGTAATTTTTTTCTGCGACTAAAACTTTTTTTTTATTTTCAGCGCTTAAATAATATTTTCGCGCCTTTTTCATATGGGCTGTTCCCTTGTTTAACCTTCCTTTTTCCGCAATTTTTAACCCAAAGGTTAATTCTGCATCTCCTTGAGCCTCGAATATAAATTTATATAATGTATTTAATTCTCTTATTTTTTCACGGAAATTCACTGATTCATATAGATTGCGTGAAATTTCTAAAATCTCAAATCCTTGGTTTATTTTTCCATTATCTATTAATTTGGATGCTTTTTCTTTTGATTTATTTCCCAACGTCTCAAATGTATTGATTAATGCTCGTTGGATTTTTCTTTCTCGAATATCTAATATAAAATTCTTAGGTATAGATCCTTGGGTTTTAAGTTTAGGGTAAAGTATGTCAATAATAGAATTCTCCAGAAACTTTACTTCGCTCAGGAATTCATTTGAAAATCCATCTTTTTTTGATTTCCGTTCTATTGTATGTAAAAAGTCAACCACGGTATTTTCAAAAAGTAATTTTAATTCTTTAGATTCTTTAAATAAATTTTTTGGCTCCGATAGAATTAAATGCCGGTGAGATTCAAGAATTTTAATAATACAATCATTATATTTGGAATTACTCTTAAGTTTCTTAGCTGCCTTTAAGTTTCTTTTATATAATGATTTATAGATATATTGAATTTTATCGATTGCAGAATGAAATTCCTTAATCCTCCCCTTTTGTTCGTAGATTTTTGATGCTTTCCGCAACAATGAGAGCGATTTGATATAACTGGGAGGACTTTCAGAAAGAAGAGCTATTCCTCTACCGAAAATTTCATCTCCATGAGCCATAAAAAAAACTTTTTTTTTTATTTTTTTATTTAATCAAGTCAAAAAACAACCTTAAGATTAATTATGAATAATCAAGTCAAATATAATTTTCTAAAATCTTTGGAGAAGTTATCCATTTAAGTGTGAAAGGTTGTTAGGAATTTTCGTATTAACTTGATGAAAAATCCTTTATTACAAAAAGTTAAAAACTCAAAATCCAATTAAAGATTATATTTTTGTTAATTAGGGTGAAGAAATTGATAGACGGTAAAAGCATAAAGGCGATCGTAAAAAGATTCAGTACAATGGAGGGAGTAAGAGGTGTAATCGTTTGTGATGCAGACGGACTCCCTATACAGTCAGATTTGGATACTGAGACGACTGAAGCAACAGCAGCGTACATCACTTCTCTGATCGGTCGTGCGAGAAATACGGTCGATGCACTAAAAGAAGGAGACCTCAAATTTGTTAGACTCGAAACTGCAAAAGGTGAAGTAATGATTGCTCCTGAACAAGGTTTAATTTTAATTGTGCTTAAATAGAACTACATCGAATAATGGAAAAAGATGAATAAAAAATGTCAAAAGATCAGCTGGAACCCAAATTAGCGGAACTCATGCAAACTATCCCAGAAATCGAAGGGATAATCGCATTTTCGCCTGAAGGAAAAATTATCACCGGACAAACAATTGAAGACATGGATAAAGACAACATTGCAGCCAAAGCATCAAAACTATTAGAGAATTTGAAAAGTTTTGGCAAAGGAATCGGAAAGGGAAATGTTATTGAAATAACTGCCAATTTTGAGGAAGGATTTGCCGTTGTTGCTTTTGGAGAGAAATATTCCATATTAAGTTTCGTTGATTCTTCCAACAAGATGCAATTGGGCTTGCTGTCAAGAGGATTAAAGAATCTGTTAATTTAATCTCATAGCATAAATATGGATTATTGTTATCCTATTAATTTTTTCGTTTTGTTTTTCAATTAGTAATTTATGTCGAAAAAATCTTCTTCTCATTTATTTTTCTTGAGCGAGATCATTTGAAAATTCATCAATAATTTCTGCAAATTTCTTTCCTTCTCCCGCTGAAACACTTTCCAATCTAATTCTGCTACGATCGATTTTCATCTCATCTAAGAACAATAATATCGATTCGAATCGGGCCTTAGTTTTTTTAAACCCATCATTATAGTGACAGTCTTGTTCGTAACATCCTGCTATTAATACTCCATCAGCTCCCTGTACCAACGCATTTATTACCCAAGCAGGATTAACCATAGCGCTGCATATTACATGAATGACTCTAACATTTGTAGGATACTGAAATTTACTCGTACCTGCCAGATCAGCCCCGGAATAGGAACACCAGTTGCATAAAAATGCGATGATTTCTGGTGCTTGAGATTTAGAAGTAAGGTATGAATCCATCTGGGATTTAATTTGTTCGGGGCTGAATCCTGGAATCCACAGTGCTTGAGAATGGCACATTGCTGTACAAGCACCGCAGCCAGTGCAGTTTGCTTGATTAATTATGAGGTTTTTATCCGAAATACTGAGGGCTTGGTAATCGCAAACATCTAAGCAAAGTCTGCAAAGATCGCATAATTTCTCGTCTAAATTAACTTTAGATGTCGAAATCTCCATTTCCTTTTTGCTTAAAAGGGCAATTATTTTCGCAGCTGCACTTTCTGCCTGACTTATCGATTGTGGAATATCCTTGGGGCCTTGAATTGAACCCGCAAGGAATATACCTTTAAGGGTAGTCTGGGAAGGTCTGATTTTTAAATGAGATTCAAGTAAAAAACCGTGAGTATCTATAGAGATGTTCAATAAATTGGCTAATTCATTTGTTCTTTGAGCTGGATCTTGACCTGTTGAAAGGATTAGTAAATCACACTCTTCCTCAATTAATTTGCCTTCAAGTGTATCCTCTGCAAATACTTTCATTTTTTCAACATCATTTCCCTTTTGCACCATGGAAATCGCCCCTTTTCTGAAAAAAACACCATCCTCCCCTCTGACGCGGTTATAAAATTCCTCGCCCCCTTTTGAATTAGCCCTGATATCATTGTAAAAAATTGTGATTTTTGCATTCGGTATTCTTTCCTTGATGAGATAAGCATGTTTTATAGAATAAAGGCAGCATACTCCAGAACAATATTCCCGATTGATATTTATATTCCTAGACCCGACACATAATGCAAAAGCTATCCTATTGGGTGTTTTTCCTGTTGACGGAACAATTATTTTTCCTTTTGACGGCCCATCGGGATTTAACATTCTTTCCATCTCTAACGCTGTAATTACATCCGGATTATCTCCGTAGTCATACTCACGTAAACCAGTTGGATTGAATTCGGTAAAACCCGTAGCAACTAAAACTGCTCCTACGACAAATTTTTGGATTTTTTCCTTATCGTTAAAAATAATAGCATCCCTATCACAGGCAATTTCGCAAGCACCACAGCCCGTGCAATGATCCATATCGATAATTGGAATGAGAGGGACTGCTTGTGAGAATCTGACATCAATTGCCTTTCTGCGGAAAAATCTACCGGGAATTTCAATTGGACAGGAGTCTCCACAAATATCAAAACATCCGATGCATTTCTCAGTATCTACGAATATGGGCTTTGTTTTAACTGTGACATTGAAGTTTCCGATAAATCCGCTGAAATTAACTACTTCTGAATTGGTTAAAAGTTTTATATTCGGATGTTGCTGAACATCTGTCATTATTGGACCGAGAATACAAATGGAACAATCAAGTGTGGGAAAAGTTTTATCAAAAAGTGCCATATGCCCTCCTATAGTTGAATCTTTTTCGACCAAGATGACTTGATATCCTACATTAGCTATTGCAAGGGCACCATGTATTCCTGCTACTCCACCTCCGATTATTAAGACTACCGGTTCAATGGGGACTCGTTGCATTTTAGTGGTTTTCAGAAGTGAGACATATTCAATTTGCGCTTCTATTTGTTCGATAGCTTTCTGAGTTGCAAGATCTGGCTCGTGTCTATGGACCCATGAATTTTGTTCCCTTATATTAGCAAATGCAACAAAATCTCGATGAATTCCAGATTTTTCTATGTTTTTCCTGAATAATTCTCCATGTAATTTGAAGGTACAGGCAGCTATTACAGCTCGATCGATCTTCTCTTCTTCAATAATTTTCGCAAGTTCTTTTAAACCGCTGTCTGCACAAAAATAATCGTTGTTCGATATATAAATTTCCTTATCCTTCTTTCTGGATTTGTATTCCTTTCTGAAATAATCCATGATTTTTGGAATGTCAAGAACACTTGCTATATTAAAACCACAATGGCAGATAAAAACTCCGATTTTCATCAAATATCTCCAATTTGTCCTTCGAAATTTTGAGATTTTTCTACAAAATTCTGAAAGTTTATGATCTGTTCATAAGTTTGAAAAAAAATAAACAATCGTATATCTAGTTAACCCGATTTTCAGTTAAAAAATTTAATCCAAATAAATTACAGTATTTTCTTTAAATTAGCGTTTCAAATTAGTGTTTCAATCATAGAATAATTATTGTAAATTTTTTACAAAAAAATGTATTAATGGAATCGAGTTCGAACCTACTATTATATCTTCCTTTAATTTATGTATTTTTGATTCATGTGAGTCCAATAAAATGGAATTATCAAATTATTCTAATTTTGCCGATCTCGAGAAATTATTTCTTCTGCTTTCTGAAAGTTCAAATGAAATTTTTTTTACATTTGATATGACCTTAAAATGCACGTATGTAAGCCCTAACATATCAAATATTATTGGTTATGATGATAAATCGATAATTGATATGAATATTGACGATTATGTAACTCCTGACTCCATGATAATCATAAATACCATTTTAAACGAAGAATTAAAATTAGAAACAGAATCCGGTGGAAGCAAGCTAAAATATCGTGAGATGGAGATAGGAATTATCCATAAAAATGGTAAAATTATCAATATGGAGTTAAAGACAACCCTGTTACGCGATTCATTTGGAATTGTAACCGGAATCTTAGGTATTGCACGGGAAATCAGCGATAATAAATTAATAGAGAATAAACTGCATGAAAGTGAAAAAAAATTAAGGGAAAGTGAAGAAATTTATCGAAATCTGGTCGAAAATATGACTGATGGACTCGTACTTAAAGATAAAAATCACGTTATTCAATACATCAATCGTAAATTTTCTGAAATGTTAAACTATTCGAAAGAGGAACTTGTTAATAAACCAATTTTAGAACTTTTTGATGATAAGAATAAAAAAGCCTTTATTGAACAGATGGTTAAACGCAAAAAAGGTATATTTAAGCCGTACGAGATAGATTGGACGAGAAAAAATGGAGACAAGATCCATACAATTGTTGCACCATCAGGCATGTATGATGAATATGGTAATTTTAAAGGCAGTTTTGGTGTTGTCTCAGATATAACAGAACGCATCAAAATGGAAAAAGCTTTGATTGAAAGTGAAACCAGATACAGACAGCTTGTTGAAAAAATGAACGAAGGAATGGTAGTTCAAGACGAACAAAATCTTATAACTTATGTAAACAAAAAAGTGTGTGATCTTTTAGGGTATTCGGACGAAGAATTAATCGGTCGCTCTATTTTCGACTTCTTCGACAATATGAATCGCAAAAATTTTGCCCATCAAATGGAGAAAAGAAGAAATGACATAAACGAGCCTTATGAAATCGAATTAGTTAAGAAAAATGGTGATAAAATTGATATTTTTATTGTACCAACTTCAATCTTTAACGATGAAGGAATTTTTGAGGGAAGTTTTGGTGTCTTTACTGATGTAACAGAACGAAATAAAATTGAAAAAGCTTTGCGAGAAAGTGAAACAAAGTTTAGAAATGTTGTTGAATCAGTTCCTACAGGATTATTATTTTACACTCTGGCAGATGACAATAAGTTAATTTTTACAGGAGCGAATCCTAAGGCTGAAAAATTACTTCAATTAGATCAAAAACAATACATAGGAAAGCCTATTGGAGAAGTATTTCCGGGACTTATTGGAACTGAAATTCCGGATATATATAAAAAATTAGCAGCTGAAGGAGGAGTTTGGCACGATTCACAAGTAATGTACGATGAAGGAAACATAACTGGGGCGTTTGAGGTTCAAGCCTTTCAGACATCACCGGGGAAGATGGTTGCCTCTTTTTATGATGTAACAGATCAAATCAAATCCGAACAAATTTTGCGCGAAAGTGAAGAAAAATTCCGCCAAATCTCCGAACAATCCATTATGGGGATTTTAATTATACAGAATTTTGTAATTAAGTATGTAAATGATGCAGCTGCTGAGATTATTGGTTATCCTCTTGAAGAAATATTAAATTGGACAATGAAGGATTTTTCTAGATCACTCCATCCTGATGATTTAGAGAAGATCACCCAAAAAACAGTAAAATATCAAGATATTTCAGAGAGTGAGGTAAATTCAGACAACTTAACTTTTAAAATAGTTACGAAAACAAAGGAAGTAAAATGGATCCAGACATACTCTAAATCTACTTCTTTCGAGGGTAAAGAAGCAATCTATGTATCTATGTTAGATGTTACAATGAGAAAGAACGCTGAAGAAAAGCTTGCATCCAAACTGAAGTATGAAGAGGGTTTAGAAAAATGTTCAAGATCGTTGTTAAAGAATTCCGAAGATGCTCTGACCGAAGCTATCCGTCATCTAATGAATGTTTCTTATGCTGAGCGGGTATTTATATTTGAAAACTTTGAGGACGACGAATACGGATTATGTACACGCTTGATAAACGGTGTTAGCCGGGATGATCCAAATTTTGGATTAGATCACTCCATAACCCAACTAATACCATATAGTTTAGGACTTAATCGTTGGAAGAAAGTATTATCTCAAGGAAATGCCATTTCTGGGCTTGTTGAAAACTTTCTCGAAGAAGAACGAAAAATTTTTGAACCTAAAGGAATTCTATCCATGCTAATACTGCCTATATTTGTAAACACCAAATGGTTTGGGTCGATAAGTTTCGAAAATTTTCTCATAAAGCATGAATGGGATAAAGACGATATAAATCTGTTGCAAACAGCTGCTAAAATGATTGGTTCACATCTTGAACGCAAAAAAGTCGAGGAAGCATTACATGAAAGTGAAGAAAAATATCGCTCCATAATTTCAAACATGCCTAGTGTTGTATGGATCTCTAATTCGGACGAAATTACAACCTTTATTGGACCAAGTGTAAAAAAAATATTAGGTTATGATCCCGAAGATATAATAAACAATAAAGGTTTTTGGAAGAGTATCGTACACAAGGATGATGAAGAACTTGTTTTCAATTCGTTCGGATCTTTATTTGCCAACAATTCCAAATATGATATAGAGTACAGGGTTCAGAAAAAGGATGGTACATGGGTTTGGATTCATGACCAGGCTTATAGAACATCCATAATTGACGGATTGTCTATTGTAGAAGGCATTTTTACTGAAATTACTGACCGTAAAAAAGCCGAAGAAGATCTACAGGAAAGTGAGGGGAAATATAGAACCATAGTTGAACACATGAACGATTATATGATTCAAATGGACACCAAAATGAACTTTTTATATGCTAATAAGTCGTTCCTAAGAGATTTAAAATACACTAAAGATGATATTCCACATTTAAACGAATTTGACATTATTCATCCTGACGATATTGAAGCATCAAGAAATAATCTTAATCAATTATTACAAGGGATTAGTACTCAAAACATTGAAATTCGAATTCGGGCAAAAAACAACCAATATAAATATTTTTCATCTAACTATTCGCCTATTTTTGACGATCATGGTGTAGTTGTGGCAATATTAATGCTTTCTAGAGATGTTTCTGATCGTAAAATAATAGAAAAAGAGCGTGAAATTGCCGAACATGAACTCATAAAGGCACAAATGCTACTATCCTCTGCAATAACACAAAATATATCAGGTATAATTGTTGCTGAAACTTCCGTAGCAAAAATACAGATTGTAAATGCAGCTGCATTAGAAATACTCGGAATTATGGATGAAAATATTATTGGTGTAAATCTAACAGAAAAAAAACAATCATGGACTGCCCTCCATCCAGATGGAACTCCGTATAAAATTAGTGATTTTCCTCTTATACGTGCTTTACTTTCCGGAGAGATAATTAGGAATGAAGAATTATACATACTTAGAAAAGATGGTAATATTCGATGGGTTTTGATTAATTCTTCTCCTTTAAGAGATTATAATGGAAAGATAACTGCAAGTTTGTGTGTTTTTACAGACTTTACAGAGCGTAAATTAGCCGAGGAAGATCTAAGGAGAAATGAAGAAAAGTATAGGATGATTTCTGAGAATGCAAGCGATGTAATAATCACATACGATAAGAATCTAAAGCTTCAATATGTTAGCCCTTCAGTAAAGAATCAATTTAGCTATTCTATTGAAGAGTTTAAAAAGTTGCCATTTAAGAATTTTCTGACACCCGATACAATGAAAAGAGTGATCAAAACTTATATAGAGGCTGATCAACTTGAAAGAAAGAGGCTCAAAGAAGGAAAAACTGTCAGTGATATGTTAGAATCGGAAAAAATTACAGATAAGGGTGCAATAGAAGGTCAAGCAATAGATGGAAACGGAAAATTAATAGATGTGGAAATATCATGGGGAACCCTTAGAGGTAAAAATGACCAAATTATAGGAATATTAGCTGTCCAGAGAAATATTACAGAGCGTAAAATAGCGGAAAGAAAATTGGAGATCAAAACTTTGGAATTAGAACGTTCGAATGAGGATCTCCAACAATTTGCATATGTTGCCTCTCATGACCTAAAAGAACCGTTACGCACAGTCGCTGGATATTTACATCTGTTAGAAAGAAGATATGGCAACAAAATTGATGAGAAAGCACATAAATATATCAGTAAAGCTGTTAATGGAACTTATAGGATGGAGGGATTAGTAAACGATATATTAAAGTTGTCCCAAGTTGGAACACAACAAAAGATCTTTAAGCCTACACATATGGATGAAGTTCTAGGAAATACTATGATAAATCTTAAAGCCATAATCGATGAAAGTGGGACAGAAATAACCTATGGGAATTTGCCAACAATTCTTGGAGATCATTCACAGCTGGGTCAAGTACTTCAAAATTTGATAAATAACGCAATAAAATTCCAAGATGCAAAAATAAAACCCGTTGTGCATATCGACTGTAAAGAAAAAGAAGATGTATGGGTTTTTAGCGTTAAAGATAATGGGATCGGGATCGATAATAAGCATTTTCACTTATTATTCAAGACCTTTAAACGGTTGCATGATAGGAGAAAATATGAGGGATCAGGTATTGGCCTTGCCTTGTGTAAAAAAATCATCGAACGACACGGTGGAAGAATCTGGGTTGAATCTTTGTTAGGAAAAGGAAGTACTTTCTTATTTACCATTCCGAAGTTGTAAAGGAGTTTAATAATTAGTTATTTTTAGTTTTCTATTTTTGATCCTAATCAGATTTAAGATTTTCCATGTTATCTGTCAATAAATTCTTTAGGTTTTGCAAATACAATGAAAAATGCTTTTTGTAAAACGATTCCTTGGAGGTAATTACTTTTTTCATTAATTCCTCATCATATTTCCCTTGATTCCAAAATATTCTTCCGTGTGGTGTATTTTCAGATTCAGATTGAATCACACCCTCTTTCTTTATTATTTTACCGTTTTTGATAACGATGGAAGAATCAGAGAATGCAACTGAGATTTCTTCACCGAATTTAGAGGTATTTATAGAGCTGTTATTCAAATCAAATTTAAACAGTGTAATATCTGCGTCAGCTCCTGCTCCCAAATGCCCCTTATATTCGCTAATTCCCAATGCCTTAGCCGGATTAGTACTGATCAATCCGCACAAATCAAAGAAATCAAGTGAAGCTGTGATGTCAATAATTTTAAGATTCTCCGTCAAATTTGATGGAAACTCACTCAAATAACGTTTTCTTGATTCCTTATTTAAAAGCCATTCAAACACTTTCGGATAATCAGTGATGCTCATATTATAGGGGGCATTACTTGCTATACTAATTCTCTCTAGATTACCCTTTTCTTTTAATTTTAAGATGATTTCTAACCATCTGCTCCATAATTGGAGATTATAAATATTCTCATCTCTTAAATTTCTCGTTGTAATGTAATATTCGGTATCGAATTCAAGATCCACAGTCGTGACCGGAATTCCACTTTCCTTGCTAACTTTATAGGCAAGATTTCTATCTCTTGTAATAAGTGGTCTATTTTTTCCCAATATAACTGGGCTAACATCCAATTCAAACTCATTGTGGTTAATATAAAAATCTAACAGATCATCAATTTTTTCAGAAAAATATAGGTTGGAATTTGACAGATGAACCCTATTGCTTCTATGATTCGATTTATCTGGAAAATTCTGTTCTATAACATAATCTGTAAGGAGCTTCACATAATCGGGTCTGTCAGTATAGTGAAAGGCTTCAAATGAACCGAAACGAACATGAGTCTCGGCCATTCTCAGCATCATAGCTCCTGTTTCAGTTGCCTCCCGCTCCACTTTTTCGTCACTTCCAATGATACAGAGCGCTCTGGTTGTGGGAATACCAAGCGCATGAATTGCTTCACTGCAAAGATATTCTCGTATTGTAGATCTTAATACCGCTCTTCCGTCGAATATACGGGAGTAATGAGTCCTTCCTGAACCTTTTAAGTGAATATCCCATTTTTCGTCCACGGAATTCCTTACCTCACCCAAAAGTATTGCCCTTCATTCTTTTTTTTAGTGCTTCAATTTGTAATTTTGTTTTTGGAGGTGGTTTATGCTTGTTTCTTAACGCAGTTTGCCTCATTTTTTCTATTGTTTCGAGACTTCTCTTTCTACCTAAATGAAAAAGTCTTTTCTTTT
>SDBS01005592.1_pt1 | contig 12227 bp, 13 predicted proteins | sample 2277091 | NCBI WGS metagenome assembly SDBS01 (sample SAMN10404972, study PRJNA504765) | marine sediment metagenome | isolation source: marine sediment core GS10_PC15, 163 cmbsf | place: Arctic Ocean: Southern Knipovich Ridge | collected 2010 | reverse complement strand
CACGACGTTTTGCTGTTTTCTGTTTTCTCAGGCGATCGGCTTTACGTTTTGCGTTTGCCTGTTTTCGCTTTCGAGATTTCTCTCGCTCCACATCGATTGCGGGCGCCTTTATTTTGCGCGGTAGCTCGGTAATGGCTGTCGCCTGTATTATATTAACGGGCACATGACCAACAGATGTCCCGCGCCAGTTCAGCGTAATTATCCCCAGCAACAGCACGTGCACCAACAGCGCCAGGCCCATTGCCTTAAAATTGTTGGCAGGATGTCGGGCATGGATCGCCGCGACCGACATCACCGCACAGGTGGCTCGGTAATCAGACCGACACTTTTTGCCCCACTCTGCTGCAACAACACCATGGCGCTGACCACGATACCGTAGGCGACCTGCCTGTCACCACGAATGAGCACCGGTGTCTGCGGTGTTTGTGCCAGTATTGCTCGCACCTTTTTTTGCAAGGCTGCGCGTTCAATCACTTTATCTTCGAGATAGAATTTACCGTTGCGATCGACTGTCACCACCAGCGTCTCCACTTCCCGGATATCCACCGGCCTTGCCTCGGCTTCCGGCAGATCCACTTTGATACCCTGACTTAACAGCGGTGTTGTGATCATGAAGATCACCAACAGCACCAGCATTACATCGATATAGGGCACCACGTTGATTTCCGACATGGGTTTGCGCCGATGACGACGATAGGTTGTGTCAGTCATTTCCCACTCAACATTACCTGGCGTTGAACAATGCTGGAGAATTCCTCCACAAAAATCTCGTATCGGGTCACCAGGCGATCAACGTTATTGGAAAAATGGTTGTAGGCGATCACCGCCGGGATGGCCGCAAACAGTCCCATGGCCGTCGCAATCAGGGCCTCGGCGATTCCCGGTGCGACCTGGGCGATAGTAGCCTGTTGCACGGTGCCCAAGGCGCGAAACGCGTTCATAATGCCCCAGACAGTACCAAACAGGCCCACATAGGGGCTGGTGGAGCCCACCGTGGCGAGAAACGATAAATGAGTTTCAAGGTAATCGATTTCTTCAGTGAGCGCGACTCGCATGGCACGACGCACCGCTTCAAGCATATCGGTACCCCGGCCAGTTTGTTTCTGCTGCCGCCGAAGCTCGCGGAAACCAGCGAGAAAAATACTTTCTATACCGGTGGGTTGGGCATTCTTGCGGTTGAGCTCGGTATATAGTTTATCAAGTGCGATACCAGACCAGAATTTATCATCGAAGCGGTCAGCCGCCCGCCGCGCCGCCCGCCCCTGAAACCATTTGAGAAAAATCATCACCCAGGAAACGAATGACGCCAGCAACAGCAATAACATAACCAGTTGCACCAGCACACTGGCATTGGCCACAAGCGAGGTGACTGACATGCTATCGTTTGGCATTGGTCCCCTGCGCCGTAACGGTAATTCTGGAAGCAACCGCAGCCGGTATGGGTTTGGGAGCAAATCTGGCTGCATCGACACACGCCAGGCGAACCTCCCCGCTGCAAATCAATTCATCACCTCTCGTTATCGTTTGCTTCAATGTCACGCTTGCCTTTCCTTTGGCAGTGACCATTGCGTCGACCTGTAACATATCGTTAAAACGTGCAGCCTTGATAAATTGCAGATTGGCGCTGCGCACGGCAAATACGACGCCATCCTTGCGTGAAAGTTGGTCCTGCTCAAAACCCAGATTCCGTAGCCACTCGGTTCGCGCTCGCTCCATAAACCGCAAGTAATTGGCATAGTAAACAACGCCGCCGGCATCTGTATCTTCGTAATACACTCGAACGGAAATGGAAAACGTGCTCATAGTGCCTTTGATTTTATTGTTAAACGCACGCTGTCTCGTAATGGGTTAGCTTTTCGAAAACATGTCCTGTTGCAAGCGCGCCGCTGCCTGAGTCATCGGTATATCGAAATATTCCCAGGCGCGCCGTGTCGCCACGCGGCCCCGTGAGGTACGCATAATAAAGCCTTGTTGAATCAGAAACGGTTCGATTACATCTTCGAGTGTACCGCGTTCTTCGCTAATGGCGGCCGCCAGACTATCAATCCCCACCGGGCCGCCGTCAAAATTTTCCAGTATTATTTTCATCATCCTGCGATCCAGCGAGTCCAGTCCTTTTTCATCTACTTCTAACATGTTGAGCGCTGACTCAGCAATGTCGCCGGTCAGTGTGCCATCACCTTTGATCTCGGCAAAATCGCGCGCCCGTCTGAGCAGACGATTGGCGATGCGTGGTGTACCGCGCGAACGCCGGGCGATGGCGTTGACGCCGGCGTCGGTTATTGCCACATCGAGGATACCGGCCGACCGTTGCACAATGTGGGACAGATCATCGCTGGTGTAAAACTCCAGTCGCATGATAATACCGAAACGATCACGTAACGGTGAAGTCAGCAGCCCCGCCCGTGTGGTGGCGCCGATCAGGGTAAACGGTGGTAGATCAAGTTTAATGGACCGCGCGGCAGGACCTTCACCGATAATAATATCCAGCTGATAGTCCTCCATCCCCGGATACAGTATTTCCTCTACCACCGGGCTCAAACGATGGATCTCGTCAATAAACAGCACGTCATTGGGCTCAAGATTGGTAAGCAGTGCAGCGAGATCTCCCGGACGCTCCAGCACCGGACCCGACGTCTGCCGAAGATTGGCGCCCATCTCGTTGGCAATAATATGGGCCAGGGTGGTTTTCCCGAGCCCCGGTGGACCAAATAACAGGATGTGATCCAGTGCCTCTTTGCGCTTACGCGCCGCGGCGATAAACACTTCCATTTGTTCATGCACATGGGGCTGGCCAATGTAGTCGGCCATCTTGATCGGCCGCAGCGCACGATCCTGCCGTACCTCTTCCGGCGCGGAGACCACGTGTGCCGATACCAGCCTGTCGTTTTCGATGACCATCAGTTATTATCCCGCTGCACTTTTGAGTGCCTGGCGAATGATGTCTTCGGTGTCGAGCCCATCGCTTTCCACCGTGCGCACCAGGCGGCTGGCTTCATTGGGTTTATATCCCAGCGCCATTAATGCGCTGACAGCCTCGCCCACCGGATTTATTGAGCCTTCACCGGCAACAACCGGTTTCGCGCCGCGGGCGACACTTTCTATTGCCTCTACCTTATCGCGCATTTCCACGATCAAACGCTCGGCGGTCTTGCGGCCAATGCCCGGTACGCGGGTGATGCGTGCCACGTCTTCAGTGGTAATACAGGACACGAACTCGTCTACCGTCAGGCCAGACAAAATTGCCAAAGCCACCCGTGGCCCAACGCCACTCACCTTCAGCAGACTACGGAACAAACGGCGCTGGCTCTCCCTCGAGAATCCATACAGCAGATGGGTGTCATCGCGCACCACCAGATGGGTATGCAAGGTAACTGCTTCGCCGATTGCCGGCAAATCATAAAATGTGGTCATTGGTGCATCAAGCTCATAACCCACGCCATTGACATCAATGAGCAGTGACGGTGGCTCCTTATGGGTCAGTTTTCCGCACAGGCGTCCAATCATGCCGGCACTCCACCGGGTAAGCCCGCACGTATCATGGCCTGGCGACCATATGCAGTATGGGCGTGACAGATTGCCGCTGCCAGGGCATCAGCGGCATCGGCCTGCGGTGTACCGGACAGACCCAGTAGCGCGGTCACCATGTGCTGCACCTGTTTCTTGTCGCCACGGCCGGTACCGACAACGGCGCGCTTGATCTGCAACGCTGTATATTCGTTGACCGGAAGATTGTGCTGCACCGCGGAGCACAATGCCGCTCCACGCGCCTGTCCAAGCTTGAGGGCAGAATCGGCGTTGCGCGCCATAAAGACTTTCTCGATCGATAACACTTCCGGGGCGTGCGTGTCGATGACTTCATCAACACCCTCCAGGATAACCTTGAGGCATTCGGCCAGGGAGCCCTTGGGGACGCGGATACAGCCGCTGGCGACATACACCAGCTTACCGTTGCGCAAAACCGTAATAACACCAAAGCCGGTGAAGCGGGAGCCGGGGTCAATGCCTAGAATACGCATGCAATTAAGTCAGTGTTGTCATGGTTTAATCCACTTCCTGCGCCAGCAGTTCGTTCGGGAAGTCGGCATTGGAAAAGACATGCTGCACATCGTCCAGGTCTTCCAGCGCGTCTAATAGTTTCAACATTTTTACGGCATCATCATTGTTCAGTTTGACGTCGTTGGATGCACGCTGTGTGATCTCTGCCACCTCCGGCTCGAACCCGGCACTGATCATGGCATCTCTCACGCTGTTGAAGTCTTCCTGCGAGGCCTGCACTTCAACCGAACCATCTGCGTCACTGATCACGTCGTCGGCACCGGCCTCCAGTGCCGCCTCCATGATGGCATCTTCATTACTACCAGCGGGATAGTTCAACACACCGAGCTTGGAAAAGAGATAGGCTACCGAGCCATCGGTACCGAGATTACCACCGTACTTGGTAAACGCATGACGGACCTCTGATACGGTGCGGTTCTTGTTGTCGGTGGTGCACTCTACCAGCACTGCGACGCCACTGGGACCGTAGCCCTCATAACGAATTTCTTCGTAATTAGCGCCTTCCAGTTCGCCGATGCCGCGCTTGATCGCGCGGGTGATATTGTCCTTGGGCATATTCTGACCCAGGGCCTTGTCAATTACCGTACGCAGACGGGGATTGTCGTCGGGATTACCGCCACCCATGCGCGCGGCGACAGTTATTTCTCTTATATATTTGGTGAATATCTTGCCACGCTTGGCATCCTGGGCGCCTTTGCGAAATCGGATATTGGCCCACTTGCTATGACCGGCCATAATTGATTCGTTTCTCCTGATCCTGCTGTTTTATTGTTCCGCTGGGCCTCGGGGCACCCCACGGTGTATGCAGTTTACCATTTGCACGCGGGGCACCCCAATTGCCGCAACTCCTGTATTCCCCGTGTGTTTGGCTCACAAATCCCGGTTCTTTGTTGGCCACCACAATTTCGCCAGCGTTAACAGACCCAGCACACCGGCGGCCACCGCTGCGCTACGCTGCAACAACACCGCCAGGTGCTGACCGGTCTCTGCCCCCCAGAACAGGGCTGCGGCCGTTAGCGAAAATACGCACACGGCAGTTTGCCAATTACGCTCAACACCAAATGATAGGTGCTGCGCCATGCGAATCCCGGCCAGCGCCAGCCACCAACCCAACAGCATGCCACCAAGCACATCCATCGGCCAGTGGGCACCGACTACTACACGCGACAGACCCACCAGTAGTATCGCCAGCAAAGCGATAACATAAAGGTAACCCCGGTTAAGGTGCAGCACCAATATTGTGGCGAATATGGTAATTGTTGCTGTATGGCCCGAGGGAAAAGACACGACGCTCAGTCGCGGCCCAATGATATTGATATCAGCCGCCGCCAGAACCAGTGCCGGCCTTGGCACGGCAAACAGTTCCTTGAGACCAAACACCACGGCTATCGCGATTATCGCCGACAAAAACAACGACCAGGCGATATCACGACGCCAGCGCGCGATGGGCGCCAGCAGAGCCACCGCCAGCAGGCCTTCCCCGAGCAAGGTGATATTCGCCCACAGCGGCTCACCAGTGTAGCGGCTGAATCCGTTTAGCCACCAAAACAGCGTCATGTTGGCGTCACTGAGGTGTAACAGCAGCATGAACGCGGCGAGCACCGCCGGGATACCCACAATCACCGGCCACGACGGCAATCGGGCGCTGATGATATTGTCATCCGGGGATTGAATAGGAGGCATAAACGGGATTTTATCGCACTACCTTCATGGGACCATCATTATAGCGTCAGACCTTGGGCTGCCGACAGCATCGCCGCATTGCCACCACCGGCGACAGCGACTAACGTATTAGAGAGCACGACTAAGCACACCAACCATAACAGCAATAATTCGATGCCCAAAACCAATAACAATACCCTGCCGACAGGATACGAACTCGGTGATTACACTATCGAATCGGTCCTCGGCCAGGGCGGTTTTGGCATTACCTACCTCGCCAACGACAGACAACTGGGCACCCGTGTCGCTATCAAGGAATACTTCCCGAATGCCTTTGCCATACGGGATGACGAATGGGGTATCCACTGCCGCAGCGATATCGACGATAGCGCGCGAAAAACGTATGCATGGGGTCTGAAACAATTTCTGAAAGAGGCACGCGCCCTCGGTCAGTTCAAACATTATAATATAGTCAGGGTACTGCGCTTCTTCGAGGCCAATAACACGGCCTACATGGTCATGGAGTACGAATCCGGCCAGAGCCTGGCACGCCAGCTAACCATGAGGGGCAACCACCTCGGGCAACCAGACTTGTTGCGGGTATTTGTTCCCATTCTCAACGGCCTGCAGGCGGTACACGTCGCCAACCTGCTGCACCGTGACATCAAGCCCGGCAATATTTATTTGCGCGCCGATGAAAGCCCGATGTTGATTGATTTCGGGTCCGTACGGCCGACAACGCAAGACAGTGAAAACATCCAACCCGTTACCCTGACCCCGTCTTACGCCGCAGTGGAACAATATCCCGGCCAAGGGCAGGAAGGGCCCTGGACCGATATTTATTCCATTGGTGCCAGCATGTATCGGTGTATTACCGGCGCCCAGCCAGTCGGCAGTTTTAAGCGCTACGATGCCATCCGTACCTACAAGCCCGATCCCCTGACACCGCTTCTGGAAATCCGACCCGACGGTTATTCCGACTTTGTGCTGAAATGTGTCGACTGGGCAATGCAGATCTACCCGCAGGACCGCCCGCAATCTGCCCGTGAACTGCAGGACGGCCTCATGGGCAAGCGTAAGGCCAACACCGTGGCCCCACCCGAGCCCACCCCACCACCGCCCGTCCAGAATAAAGATGAGTTCAGGGCGGAACGGCCAACCCGCATCGATCGCTGGAAAATCATACGCTGGATAACGGTGGGGTTGACAGCGATTGCTGCCCTGGCCGTCTACCTCGCCTATCCCACCGGCGATAAACAGGCACAAATTGCTGACGAAAACGAGAATGCTGCGGCCGAGACAACAACCATTACCCCCTTGCCGGGCATCGCATCGGGTGCATTCACGGCGGTACGTCAATTGACGGGTTCGTTGGGCGCTGTCGAAGCGGTGGTTTTTGTTCCGCATACAAATACACTGCTGTCGGCAACCCGGGGCGGCGAGCTCGTCGTCTGGGAGATCGATAGCGGCAAACCGATCGCCTCCCTTGATCGACACCGTCACACTGTAAGATCACTGGTGGCCCTGGGCCACAAATCCTTAATCGCCGCTGGCGACGACGGTGGCAACATCTTCATCTGGGATCCCATTCGCAAGCGAGTTATTGACCGCCTCACCGGGCATAACGGCGCGGTAAAGGCACTGGCGGCCTCCCCCGGTCACAAGTGGCTGGCCAGTGGCGGCCGGGACGGTCGCGTCATCATTTGGGATTTGGGCGCCCAGGGCCACAGTCGTGTGCTGGCCTCGAATCTCGGTCGTATCGATGCGCTGTCGGTTTCCCCGGATGGCAGGAAAATAGCAGCCGGTACCATTCGCGGCGACGTCTATGTCATCAGCACCGGGACCGGACGTACTCTGTGGAAGCTGAAAGAGCTGGGTGGCTTGGTCAAATCGACCGCCTTTTCACCAAACGGGCGTTGGTTGGCGGCGGCTGGTTTGGGCGACAGCATTGTGGTCTGGTCCGCCAGCGACGGCGCCATGATAAGAAAACTGGTGCCACAACGCCCCAGCGCCGTGAATACGCTACGGTTTTCCCATGACGGGCGCTGGCTTTTCTCTGGTGACACCAGGGGAATGGTTTCGGTTTGGGATGTGAGCAAGGGCACACTCACTAATTCCGGCTACCGCCACGAGGGCCTGGTGAGTGACCTGGCACTGACGCCTGACGGCAAGACGCTGGTCTCGGCCAGTAGCGACAAGACACTGATTCTCTGGGCTCTCAACTAATACTAGCCTTTGGGCGACTCGCCATTGCCGGCGGACTGTGCAGCTTGCCTTGGCCGATCTGGCGGACTCTGCATCCGTCATTATTACTTTGATAGAGTACAGACCCGGGAACTGGGCTTGATTTAACGCCTCTGCGCCCTTATTAGTAAACTCTAATATTCCTCCCCATCTCCAGGAGACCGCTGTGGCCACTGTCGACGTTACCAAAGACAATTTTACCCAAACCATCAACAACAACGACATGGTCGTTGTCGACTTCTGGGCGCCCTGGTGCGGCCCCTGCAAGTCTTTTGGGCCGGTATATGAGGAAATCTCCGAGAAACACGATGACGTCGTCTTTGCCAAGGTCAATACCGAGGCAGAGCAGGAGTTGGCAGCCCACTTCCAGATTCGCTCCATCCCGACCCTGATGATCCTGAAAGAACAAGTCGTGGTTTTTTCCCAGCCAGGCGCCGTACCGGGCTCTGCCCTCGAGGAAATTATCGACAAGGCCAAGGCGCTGGACATGGACAAGGTCAGGGCTGAAATCGCCGCCGAGGAGAGCACACCAAGCCAGGCCTGAACCGTTACCCGGACAGCCTGTCCGGGTGCCCGAGAGCAGGCTCTTGCGGAACTTATGACGCGGAATCCGTGTCGTACGGTGATGAATCTGCTGACGAGACCGCACCGGATTGGCCTACATTTCGCGCAACAGTGCCTGATGCTGCTTGCATTGGCTGCGATTTCGCTTGTAGCCAGCGCCAGTCAATGCAAGACCAGCAGCGGACAATATAAAACCGCGCTGATCGAGCTCTATACCTCTGAAGGCTGCAGCAGCTGCCCGCCCGCTGACAGTTGGTTGCGCAAGTTGCCCAAACAGGACTATGCGGGTAACAAGGTCGTTCCCCTTGCATTCCATGTGGATTACTGGGACTACCTCGGCTGGTCTGATGGTTTTGCCAAAAAACAATATACACAACGACAACGGCGTGTCGCATCGATCAATCGACTCAACACCATTTACACCCCCCAGGTAGTCATCGATGGTCGTGATTTTCGGTTCTGGTTCTGGGGCGGTCGCACAAGGAGCAAAATATCTGGCGTTACGCGCATGCCGGCACAAGCCAAAATAGAACTCATTGTTAATAAAACCGAGGGCAACAAATTAATGGCAACCAGTAATATCATGCTACTGCCACAGAATTACCCAAAGCAGTTATCGGTTTTTATGGCGCTCTACCAAAATAATCTCACATCGAGTGTAAGCGCCGGTGAAAACAGGGGACGTCAACTAAAACATGATTTTGTGGTGCGTGACCTGAGGGGGCCATTTAACTTCGACGGAAAATCCGTGAAAAAGATTGAACAGGACTTCTATCTCGACAAGTCCTGGAACCCCGCCGATATCGGCATCGCTGTGTTTGTACAAGATCAGAATAACGGCGAGATACTGCAGGCCTTGTCATCAGAAAAATGCAGCTGAATTCAGAAGTGTCCTTAATGCTATTTCCCGGGATGAAGGGGTGCTGACCACTTTAGTTGATTTTTTACTCTGTCCCCGGTTTTCCGGGTTCAAAAATGACTAAATTCTTTTTGCCGGGCATAGAATTTCAATTGGGTTCTTGCCTTACCTTTTTTGGGCATAACATTTAAACAACAGGTCAAGTGCGACACTGGTGTTCAACAACCCAACTATACATTCTGTCATATGCCATAATTGATTCAGACCACTTCAATATTAAACCTCTAGAATTTCCTGATTTCTCCCGGCTTCATCACAGTAACCTTGGCAGAGGTCCGGCCCAGTGCCTGTATCAGTTGAGCAGGCGTGCCTCTTAATGGCGGGAAAGTCCCATAGTGCATGGGTATTACCTGCCTGGGTTTGAGTAGATTCTTCATCGCATAGGCTGCGTGCCACGGGTCCATAGTAAAATGCCCCCCAATTGGCAATAACACCAGGTCCGGCCTGTAGTATTCGCCGATAAATTTCATGTCGCTAAACACACCGGTATCACCGGCATGATAAATCTTGTAACCGTTTTCCAGCTGAATGATATAACCCGCCGGTTCGCCACCGGAATACAACTTTTTCTTGCCAGTAGTCGGATCGATATGCAATACAGTTGAGCTGTGCTCCGCATGCACCATGGTGATGGTAATTCCATTCAACGGTTGTATCGGGCCACCCTTGTTGAATCGTATCAACTGATTATAGGGAACCATGCCCAGCATACCGAAGGTATGACCCATATCGGCATTCATCGCCACCTTGGCCCTGGACATCCTGGCGATGGCAACGGTATCGCCAATATGATCACCATGGCCATGCGTAATCAGAATAAGATCAACCTTGCCGATCTTTTTGATGTCTTTCAGTGCGGCAGGCGTCTTCGGATTTCCGGAGATAAATGGATCTATTAGAATAGTCTTGCCACCCGGCGTAGAAATCTTGAATGCCGCATGACCATACCACTGCAGGTCCCAAGCCAGCGCAATATCGGAAATAACAAACAAAGACATAAACGATGCAACGATCACTATCATTATCTTCCTTATGCGTGTCATCAGCCTTTCCTCCAGTAACAATGTGTTAGCCTTGCGTATGGCATACATCTATCTTCTTTCTCTACACAGATCACAATTGAAAACGATCGCCGAATACTGCTGTTAGCTAGTGTTATAGTATTAACGAGTAACCCAGGCCTACCGCCGCACAGACGCCAATAACGGAAACGATACCCACCTTGTATCTGAACAGGGCCACAAAGGCAGCGGCACCGATCAAGGCGGAAAACCATTCAAACGTCGCGTCGAATCCCTGGGGCCAAAGCACATGGTAGGCAAAAAAGACTGCCAGATTGAGAATGACACCGACCACGGCAGCGGTGATGCCTGTTAGTGGTGCCGTAAATTTGACATCATGCCGAGTCGCCTCAACTGCTGGCCCACCAATCAGAATAAACAGGAAGGATGGCAAAAACGTAAACAGTGTGGCAATACTCGCACCCGCTGCGCCGGCCAGGGGAAGCATCTCCGGGCCAAATATTTCTTTGGTCCAACCACCGACAAAACCAACAAAAGCAACCACCATGATGAGCGGACCGGGGGTGGTTTCACCCAACGCCAGGCCATCAATCATTTGTGTTCCCGTTAACCAGGCATAATGTTCGACACCGCCTTGATAGACATAGGGTAAGACCGCATAAGCACCACCGAAGGTTACAAGTGCAGCTTTGGTAAAGAACCAGCCCATCTGCGTCAACGTACCTTCCCAACCATAGGCCCTTAATAGCAGCCCCATCACAACACACCATATAATTAATCCAATGGCCGCAAAACCAATCAGCCGGCTCCACTTGAACCGCGCGTGCGCGGGAACCGGCGTGTCGTCGTCAATAATGGCGACGCCGTAGGAACTTTTTGAATCGGCTTGATGCCCACCTACCCTGAACTTGCCGGGGGCAAAACGTGAACCGACATATCCAATGATACCGGCCATCAACACGATGTAGGGAAAAGGAACATCAAGGGCAAAAATGGCGATAAACGCCAATCCTGCCATGGCGCGAAGTACATTATTCTGCAACGCCCTGGAACCAATGCGGTAGGCCGCAAACACAACCACTGCCGTCACCGCGGGTTTGATGCCGTATAAAATACCCTCAACCGCAGCGACATCACCATACGCCAAATAGATCCACGTCAAACCGCTGAGAATAAACAGCGACGGCAACACAAATAAAATTCCGGCCGCAATGCCACCCCAGACACCGTGCATCAACCAGCCGATATAAGTTGCCAGTTGCTGCGCCTCCGGCCCCGGGAGCACCATGGTGTAATTAAGTGCATGCAAGAAGCGGTGTTCAGAAATCCATCTCCGTTTCTCTACCAACTCCTGGTGCATCATACTGATCTGGCCAGCTGGCCCACCAAAGCTGATGAAGCCCAGCTTGAGCCAATAGAAAAATGCTTCTGAAAATGATACGGGTTCGGGCCGCTTTGTTGTTGAATGCTTATTCGTTGACACTTGCAATTATTAATCCTGTCTTTTTTATTGAGTGCCTGTGCAAAAAGAGGCGATGGAATTAAAGTCTAAGCAATCGTTAATCTTTTGGCAAAAGATATGCCGACTCAGACTTTGCATTTCTGCCGCCGGGCAAACACTGCCTGATATTTAGTTCCTCCATCCCCTTTTTTTCTCGTGCCAAGAGAGGGATCGGAGTTGCCAGGCTAAGCAGGCAAATGAGCTATGGAGTTCGCATAATACGACAGAATATCAATTGATTTTTCATCGGCGCGCA
>SDBS01005591.1_pt1 | contig 12227 bp, 10 predicted proteins | sample 2277091 | NCBI WGS metagenome assembly SDBS01 (sample SAMN10404972, study PRJNA504765) | marine sediment metagenome | isolation source: marine sediment core GS10_PC15, 163 cmbsf | place: Arctic Ocean: Southern Knipovich Ridge | collected 2010 | reverse complement strand
CTTCAAAGGTAGAACATCCCTTACACCGCCATCGACACGGACTTCACTCTCCTCTCGCTGAGTCTGCATGGCAAGTGGGATTGTGCAGCTTGCTTGAACAGCATTAAGAAAATCTTCCTTATTCACAGTGTCACTCGAAATATATTTAATATTTCCCTTTTTGAGATCAACATAGCCCACGACGCCTTTCATGACTGGGTTTTCCTCCGGCAATTCATCTAACTTTTTTCGCATGGTTTTCATGCCATAAAGACCGTCCGATTTTCCAATGCCAAAGATTTGTGTGACAAAGGCTTTAAAAATTTGAGGATCAAGTACATCCTCTTTTTTTTTGATATTCAAGAGCATTGTTTTCAAATAGTCAATACTGCTCCTAAAATCAGACCCTCCAAAGCAAAGTGACGCTGTACAAAGACTGCCGCTTGAAATTCCATATGCCAATTCCGGTTTTATTCCTTTTTTTTCCATAATGTCTAGGACACCTACACCAAAGCCTATTTTTGCGCCCCCTCCAGATATACATAAACCGATCATTTTAAGCCTCCTTCTTATAAAATTATTTCACTAATGAATGTCCATTTCCAAGCAAATTTGATATTTTCATGTTTAAGGGATTGGTGCATTTTGTGCAACTGTATCGCCTAACTTGTATATTTGCGGCCGGGTACTTTTTCCGTGAAGGAGAGAGACAATCGTCCCGCTTGCATCAGTGGGATGTCCTGTAAAAAGTATGTCTTTGTTTTTTATCTTTTTCAGATTTTTGTTGTGTATTTCCTCTATAGCCATTATGGTCAGTTTATGGGGAAAGCCGTAACTAGAATTTTTTTTGCAGGATGCAATTGTATATTTAGGCAGTAAATATTCTAATGTTTCCAACGATATACTGTGTTTGCTCATATGGTGAGGAACCTTTAATATCTGACATCGCAAGGGTTTGCTTGTAATTTTACTCATATCAATCAATTGGCCTCGATTATCGGTGTGAATTAACTCAGGAAATTCCTGGGTTATGCGAGCCCAAGCGTCAAATTGAGCATCTCCGCCTAAAATAATTGTATTTTGTCTTATGTCCTGGATTTTTTTCAATTTGTCGTCTGAGAAATCGTCTGGTGTTAGGAAAAAAGGGGCAATGTCTACAGGAGGATATTCGAGTTTTAATACAATTGAAGCGTTGTTGATATTTGTACCAAAAGTATCATATCTGTTCTTAAGATACATGGATGGACTTAAAACAAGTACTCTAACTTTATTGATAGTGCACTCGAAACCGCTTGTGGGGCGTATGACTTTGATTTGAGGATTGTCTCTGAGGAGTTGAATGAGATCGTAATGGATTTTGGATACATGTCGGAAGCCACTGTCCCAGAATTGATCAATCTCTAATTTTTCCTTTAGACACCATTTGATAAGTTTTGAAAGACCTTTGGTGTGATCAGAATGAGGATGTGTAGCACAGATAAATGCAATTTTATCTGGTTTTAACTTCGTAATTGCTGCAATAGTTTTTTTTGCGTTATAACAATCAACAATAGAGATGACTTTTTCAGATGATTTGTCATGTTTAGGCGGAAATCTGATAATTATGGCATCTCCGTCTCCAACATTAAGAACAATCACTGCCAAGGCCTCAGGATTATTAAGATTTTGGTTTAGAGTTGTATTATTTGACATTTCTTCCCCCTATTTCCCTTGGGATTCCTTGTCGAGACTCTGTCTAACTTCTTTCTGTCTGGCAATAACTCTATATAATCTAGCCTTTTCTGCCATACTCGTGGCTAGATAATCAGCTGAAAGTCTACGGGTCTCATCTTTAATTTCCCATCTTGCTCTTTCAATTGAATCATCTATACGTTCGACTAAATGCTTCTTATGAGCTTCAGTTCTTTTAATAATTTTTTTACCGTAATAATTTCTATTCAACAAGGAGCTATCTTTGATGAAAAAAATGTCCCCCTCACGCAGCTTGCGTCCTCCGGTGAATCCTACAAATGCTTCAATTTTCCAAACTTCTATAAAGTCCTCTTTTTCGTCGCTCCAAGTTTGAATGCTCAGATTACTCGCTTTATAGCCCGGCAAGCGATTTGCACGTAGAATCCTGGCAACTCCGGTATCCATTATCTCGTCCACGACGATTCTTTGAGCTTTTGGATGTGTAATAATTTTTTTGGATTGCTGAGCTTTGCCTTCTAGTTTAAGTTTTGTAAGGTCCCTGGCCATTGTTTATCCTCCTCTTGCTTATTCACCTCTGAAGAGATCCATCTCTCTTTAAAGAAAAACACATCTCCCTATTTATAGACTAATGAAAGACGATAAAATTATCATTATGGAGCTATGTCGATCGATATCACAATTGTTTTGGATACCCCTCTAATAATAAAGACGATTGAAAAGGAGCTTAATTATCAATTGAGAATTTCCTCATTTTGTATTCGTCTATATTAATAGGGTTATATATTTATCTTAGAGGGAGAAATGGGAGAGTCTAGAAAAAAAATTCGCAGGGTTCCCAATTCAGTCGAACTTCTACATATCTACAAAGAACTGCTCCAAAAACCAAATGTTCATGGCTGTTATATCGGACGAAAAAGTAAAGCGGGAAAACTTACTTCTGAACTTGCACTCATCTGTGGAGTGAGTCAAAAGAATCGGAAAAGTGAACTCAGTCAAGCTGAAAGGATCCCTTCATCCATCCAATGGCTGAAAAATTCGTCGAAACCCCGTACGCTGCCGACTGACGTTGTAGAATCATCTGACAGAATACTCATTAATCAGTCATCTATCGTTGGCCCGGGAGATAGAGTTGTAAGAGTGAGAACAGGAAAAGGTGCTGCCTTGGGAATGGCCATGCTTCATCCTGAATATGGTCGTGTTGTGACAACTGCAGGCCATCTTTTCCCTAAGCAGCGATATAGAAATGAAGAAGTAATAGTAAAAAGTGGCGATTCTGAATTTCAGGGGGTTGTAGTAAAGAAAGTCATCTCATCTGATTCAGACTATGCCCTCATTCAAGTATCAGATCCTGAGGTAATTGATAATCTTTATAAAGATGTAGAATTGGTCGGACCCTTCCATACGCCTAATGAGATGGATATCCACAAAAAAGTGTATGTTTTAACTCCAGTAGGGAGAGTCCAGGTCATCTGTAAGGGAATAAACGGTTATTTCAACGGTCCTGAGGGAATCATGCAAGATTTGATTCTTACAACGTGGGGGACATATCCCGGCGATTCTGGATCATGCCTGGTGGATAAGGATTATGCTCTATGGGGTCTTCTAGTGGGAAGCAAGACAATACAGGGACAAAACTATTCGGTTTTTGCTCCGGCCTATATACCGGCAACAAGAGAAAAAGCTCAACTTTTATAAAGGGGAATTATGGTAAAGAAGTGTTGTATCGGTTGTTTTGTGATTTTTTTTATACTCGGCAATTGCCATATTGTGTTAGGCAAGAATCACAATGATTCTGTAAGAAAAAATCAAGAGTTACTGCTTATGAAAGCAAATGTTCGCATGAGCCTGCTAGACGGAGGAGAAACATATATAGCATTTATTAATACGACTCTGTCTCAGAACAACGAAGTGTTTGGAATAGATATTGTGGAAAATATGAAATCTAAAGACGAAAACGGGATGGTATATATAAAGCTCTCAGAGGATCATATCAATAGAATAAGAGAGGGAATAGAAACCTTTAAAAGTGAAGGGGGAAGGAGAGAAGACATAAAGCTTCTTTGGTTTGCAGGAGAAGAACCTCAGGGAAAACCTCAAAAATTTCGAATTGAGGATGAAAATATGACTGACCTGTATCCGGAAGAAAAAACTCCAGAATCGGTAAGTCCTCAGATCCGAGAAGTCGTACGAACAGGATCAAGTTTTGCAGAAAGTAATGGCGACAAAGATCAGAGTGAAAATCTCAATAAATTGTTAGGTGAAATTGAATCTGATTTCATATCTAGGAAAAGCAATAGAGATTATGTGGTCATAATATTCGATAACGAACTTAGACCATTTTATGTAAGTCGAAATGATGTAGCAGTCGGGGATTTGATTTATGTTGGTGTAATATATTTAGACATCCAAAACATTGAAGTAGAATTCCAACCCTGCAGTCTGGAGCCAGAAGCTCCTCAACTTTACATCGGTGAAAAGTTTCAATTTGATCTTCTGCAGTCTAGAGAATATAAGTTCATATTGAGTCCTCCAAGGCAATGCTATAATTCCAGTGTGGAGATTTCAGTCAAGGCCGATAAACAAATTAGGGTATTAACAACGGAGGGATTGGTCTCAACTGAGGTACCCATCGAAGGACGTTATAATCTAAATCAATATAATCGTTATAGAGGTACGCTTCAATTGGGGATCCTTTTTTCTGACTTGCATCAAGAATCTTTTGGTTTAAAGAAAAATGAGGATAAATCAGTCATCTTCAACATGGGCCCAGTGGATACGGGGCCTGAATACACAGCCTCGGTTATTATCTACTCATTTCTCCATTATTTAGAGGATATTTTCCTCCCCAAAAACCATTTTTCAGGACGGGATATCATTAATGATCAAAACTTTATAGACAGGATTGGAGCTGTATTTGGAGTGGGATTGACCAATCCGACAAGACGTTTTTTCATGGGATTCTCGTTAGAAGTGGCCTATGGTGTTAATCTGATAGGTGTCTGGGAATTCGCCAGGCTCAACAGGCTCGGTAATGACCTGTCAGAAGGTGACGAGTTTTCAGGAACAGCAGAGGAAATCCCGATTCAAGAGTATTGGGACAACTGCTTTGTATTCGGTATTTCCCTTGATCTTCGCTATATAACAGCACTGTTTAATCGCAAATAGGATTCATGATTCATTTATATAAATTCATCAGCTTCCAACTCTCAAGGCGAGGATCTTTTCACCAGTAAATTAAAATTGTATTCATTGCGATTTTTCAATGAAAAATATAAGTCTGTGTTTCTTCTGTAATCATGTTATCACGAAAATTTAGGTCGTGAGTTAAATATTGTACTTGGCCATTTTTTAAAAATACACGTATTTTTATCCGGAAAATTCCTGAACTCACACCCGATAAAGGGAATGCACGAAAACTGTTTTTTGGTTCAAACACTTCCTGAACATTGTCCAGAAAGTCAGGATGAAGAGTATATTCCACTAGCAGTATCTGATCCAGGACGTCCTTTTGAGCGCGAATATAAACTGTCCAGTCCCAAAAGTCTTCCCCGATAAGATTAGCATCGTTTTTAGTTACAATTGAAAGAGGTTCTTCAACTTCCTGAGATTCAAATTTCAACATGTGTTTTAATTCAACAGGTGCCCCTTTTTCATATCTGATCTTAACGGTGATTTGGAAGAATCCCCAACCATTAGTGGAGTGTCCGAATGGATAGAGTGGATTTTTAGTTTCACAGACCGTACGAATCGGATTGGGGAACGTCGGGTGAAGGTGATACTCTACACATCTAATATCACCAAGGATTTCCTCAGAAGCTTTTATGTAGATCGTCCAGTCCCAAAGTCCATTCCCAACGTAGAACGAGGTGTTGGCAACTTCAGGTATTGTTTTTTGTGTTCCCCAAAGATCATAGTTCAGAAAAAGTATTGCTGTTATTAAACAGATGATAATAGAACAAAACTTTTTTCTATTTTTCATCTTACTCTCTGCATTTCTATGATTGTTTCTGGTATTTTAATGAGATTAATCCCATTCCACTCTTTGTCTTGTCCTTCGTATGCCTTTATACTTAGCTTATCACCATGATTAAGATAGTCGATATTTACAGAAATTTCATTGTTGAGACCCACAATTTTTTTAGAATCACATAACCTAGGTGATTCCATACCTTGTTTTTGAATATAAACTTGAACTTTAATATTTGCAGCGTTAATAAGTTCATCTTTCGGAAAAGTGAGCGGGAAGCGCATACTATAGTTTTTGAATTCTTTCAAAAGATTGTTTCTTGTAGTAATCTCGTTATTTGCTAATTTTAAGTCATCTTTCAGCTCTTTAACCTTGTTTTTATAAGTATTACTCCAGATCCATACTCCAAATACCATCATAAAGCATCCGAGTAAAATAACTAAGCTCCGCAAGTCCGATTTAAACTCAATTTTTGGCCTTTCAAGAATGAATATAATTGGATTGCTCGCTAACCTTTCTCCATAGAATAATGCATATAAAAGGATTATGATTCCTAATATCGGCAAGAGAATTAATAGAAAAATTTGATAAATATCAAACATGCTCCTCACCTCCTAATTCACTGGAAACCCCAGTGGATTCTCTCTGGCAAAAATAAATTTAACTCCCTTAAAAAGAAAATTATATCTCTATTATTAGAGACGATTGGAAGACGATAAAATTATCATTAAGGACATCTAAACGTATGTATTGATTTGCGCAATTTGTTTCAGTTCAGAAAAATTCGGACAGATGAGCGTATTTTTTGAGCTATAGATTATTTGTGATAATCTTAAGCTAGGAGATCGGAAGACATATTACGAAAGATTTTTCTCCTAATGCGACAAGCTATGTTCGATGATTTTACTCAAAGATTTTGCTGCAGACGCGAATTCAATTTCTATTTACAAAAGTACTATCTTAAGTTATTTTAATTATTAGGGATTTTTTCTAAAAAGGGAAATAAAATGGCTGCCAATTAAATTTTTATCAGTTTCGTATTGAAGATTTACAATTTCGCGATCTATTAAAGGTGATCGATGCTTGCCAAATTGTTTAATCCATTCATTTTCACAACTGATGGTTATGATCTTTATTCTTGGGCTGCTAAAACCTTTTCCAAATGTCTTCGCCGTTTCTTAATGGCGCCGTTATGTGACGCGTTGCTCATGAAGAGGCTATGAATAAAGAGATTTAGGGAGACGGCCTTAACATCTGGAGGTAACATAATGCTGACAGCGATTGAGAATGACATCAGCCAAATGCCGACGGTGTACGACTACCCTCACTTGATATCTTTGCTTGTCGTAGTCGTCGCAGTTACATGTTCTGTGAGTATCTGGAGTGCAAGAAAGCGAGGAGAACTCAAGGGGAAAGGGAACATTCTTTCGTTGATTTTCTTTTTCATCATGATTGTACTAACCGTGTCTATCCTGTATCTCTTACCAGCACTCATTCTTATTTGGCTTATCAAGTTCTGTTTAATGGGACTTCGGTTGTCTCCCGTGACCTTCGTTAGTGAGTTAGTTGAGACTGCTATTCGAATAGCAGTGCTTATCTGTCTGCTTGATAACTGTGCCGATGTTTGGAGCGTAGGGAAGAGAGTATCGCTAGGTGTCCATTATCTTCAATTCTTTATCTTCATCTTCCCAAGCTACTACGGCATCATGTGTATATCCTGGCTGCTGGCGCGTGTGATCGCCGCAGGGGGCGGTTTCGACCCAGTCTATGTTCAAGCAGCAGACAGCTTGTTCTCTGTTCCCATGATCCACGCCGATCCTACTTTCAACACAGTGTTTATATTCTCATTCATCTGTTTGGCAGCATTGATATCTTACGGTTTAAGAGTTTCCCGTGCGAGAAGATACATATAGTGATCTCCCAAAGCCAAAAAACTATATTTTTGAATGGACCAGTTTTTGGGTAGGGCTCCATTCAGGCAAATTCTAACATATTGCCTGTATCGAGATTAGGGGGGCAGGTCACCTGTTAACGGTAATGGAAAAAAGAAAGGGAAATATATCCTTCCATCAGACCAGCCTTGGAGAAGGCATAATCCAGCTCTCCATCATAACAGTTATTTAGAGAGGAGTTCGTTGATATCAAAACCGTAAGTTTTTGCGTTGCCTTGACACAATTTCCTGAAACATTGACTTTTCTAAAGAGAATCACGATAAATCTAAAAATTCATATTCCTTTTGAATATCACTTTCATCATTAACATCAATTTTAATATTTTTGGGCCGATCTTCTATTTTGAGATCTAACGTGGTATTTTTAATCGGGCGTTTAAGACTTTCCTTACTTATTCTATCCACCAGAGCACAGAGAGATCTTGGATTTGCAGACTTAGAAAGAACATCAGTGATTATAGCTAAAAGTAATTGCCCATCAATTTTCACACAATTTAACTTATGATGTTTTTTTCTAACGGACAAGAATATATGTGCTGCTATTATAATAGGGATATCCATCGGTCGCTTTTCAAGGCATGAAAGTCTATGGTAGTTACATCTGGAAAAAAATTGTGAATCAAGAATTTTTCTGGTTCTATCTTTTTCAAAATCTGCATCTATAAATAGGAAACGAATGTTTTTTTCATGGGCGGAATTGAGTAGATTGACTCCCTGTTCGATTAGATAGTTTTTTTCTTTAGCCTTAAAAGCTTCATCAACTATTATCAAAAGTTTCGTTTGTCCTGTAGGTATTATTTCCAATACTTCATTAAAATACGTTTCAAAATTTTTGTCTTTTAGTGTTTCATAAAGGTTCCTTTTAAGGTCTATGGTATGGATTGGTTCTTTTTTCTTTAGTTCATGACATACCCAGTTTGCAATGGTCGACTTTCCACTCCCTGAGCCTGCGGCCAAAATGATACTCCTTAGGCCTGTAGGTTTCCACTCTGAACAAATATCATCAATCAATTCTGAAATCGAATCTCTAAATAGTGTATCCTGACTGTACAAATTAGGTATATCAGTAACATATTTAGAAAGCAGAATCGGATCTTCCTTTGAAGGGAGGCAAAGCCTCCCTATGCTTACTTCAGTAATAATTTTTGTGTCAGTCTTCGTATCATAGAGCTTGATACATTCTTCAATAGATTGCTTCACGGGCATTTGATGCCAAGGCATTTCACGGTAACATCTTACAGATGCATTCGCCTTGAGTAGCGAATGAAGTACACTCTCTGTTGGTTTTCTGCTCTCTGAAAATTCAAGAGCAAAAATTCCTGTCATGATATCACCACATCCTAGATTGTGAGAAAGACTCGGTTTTTCTGTTGGCATCGAGTGAATTCGATAAACAGCATAAAAATTCGGTTTATCAGGATAAGGAGCTATGAAAACAGCACCATCTTTATCACATGTAATGACATGATATTTGATTTTTCTTATTTTGCTTAGAGAGATTACTGCCATTTCAGCTAAATCTATTTTAGAATTAAGTCTCTGCCTCCATCTGTCTTGATTTTTCTCTTCGCCAACAATATGGCACCATTCGTGCAAATTTGGTAGTATTGCTGTAGCAACGATATTTTCATACTTGTCTTTATCTCGTTTTGGATCAATGAAAAGCGGTATGGAAGGTCGATGGTCGTTTGCATAATTCGCAATATCCTCTATCATATCTTTTCTAAGAGAACCCATATCAAGATCATTAATAATTATTGCATCTATTCTATACTTCATTTGTGCTCGTTTAAGGTAATACAAGGCTGATTTTCTTTGTACATCAGTAACATGAAAATGTCCGTAGTCATCAAATCGGACCTTGTGCTCACGTATTAAGGTTTCATTTGTTGGATCAATTTTTATTATCCTGGTTATTGTATTCATCTGGGCACCAGTTTCATCCTTTACGCCTCGAAGTTCAATTGGTTGATTAGCTTCGTTTAGTCGATCAGAATTAGCTAGAATGGATCGAAAATCACCCCAATGTGATTCTCCAATAATTCCCCATAGAAATGTTTTTCCTTGATTCATCACAGAAAGAATTCTTGCCGTATTAGCGGCTCCTCCTGCATCATCTCTTCGACGAAAAACTTCATATACGGCTTCTCCACCTACCGCTTGATGTGATAAGCCATCCTGATCTGCTTTGACAAAAATAGTGTGATCAATCACAAGATCGCCAATTACAAATATGTTTTTTTTATGCATTTAAGGCTCTCTTCTTTTGATAATCAACACATTTTTTTTGTTTGAATAACTTGTATTTAAAAAATACATGCAAAATTTTCAACGCAACTTGCCTATTAGGTGTGAAATAAATATTTAGTCTTTCGGCTGTGTTCCCCCTCTCACTTATAATTAGAAGGCTGTCTCTTTTAATTCTCAAACAAATTTGTGTTTTTGTCTTTTTCTCTTCCTCCTTTGATTTCTAATGGTTTTCCCCCCAACAGAAAATAAAACCTCATTTTCAGTGTTTATTCCATCTATTAATTTCGAGTTAATAATTATTACAAAGGATATCCGTTCATTGTAAAATTAGTTTCTATATAAGAAGACGAAATCAAATAAGTAAAATTCTCATATTCGCCTCTAATCATGCCATATTTAGGGTTCATAAAAGTATGTCCGACATCCAGGATACCTGTCCTAAAGCAAAAAAGAGTAGGGGAGAGACATCTTTTACCGTCATGCGGTCTTAGAAGCCCGATTTAAGGGGGTGAAATCCGGTTGTGAGATTTTGCTTTGACTAGAAACGTCTAATATAAGATATGTTCAATAGGAGATAAAATAATGTTGACTAAACGTACGGAATTGCGTACTATTATCTCGGAGATTAAATTGTCTATTATTAAAGCTACTGATGCGCGATCAAAACTCTACCGTCTTATCGATGAAGTCACTTCTTCCCATAATCCCATAACCATTACCGGCAAGAGGGGAAATGCGGTTCTAATATCCGAAGAAGATTGGAGAGCCATTCAGGAGACCCTTTATCTTCTTTCTATTCCTGGAATGCGTGAATCTATTCGCAAAGGCCTCGGAACTCCTGTTGAAAAGTGTTCTGAGGAACTCGATTGGTGAGTTGGAAAGTCATTTTCACGAAACAAGCCCAGAAAGATACTCGAAAGATTGCAGATTCAGGACTGAAATTAAAAGCAGAAAAGCTTATTGAGATACTCCATTCTAACCCGTTTCAAAAGCCTCCTCCATATGAGAAGCTTGTGGGCGACCTTTCAGGTGCCTACTCTCGACGAATTAACATTCAACATAGACTTATCTACCAGATTCTTGACAAAGAGAAAATTGTGAAAATTATCCGGATGTGGACACATTATGAATAGTCTGTATTCTCTTCGATATGATTGATTTAGGTCAGTCTTCTCAGTAGGGGAGAGGCCTCTTTTTCCGTCCTATGGTCTTAGATGCCCGATTAAGGGTATAAAATAAGACTTTAAGTTCTATTTTCGCACTTGTATTTAACTTATATCATTTAGTATGAGCAAGATTGCTTGGTCTGACCCCATCTATCTGCCCATCTATCATCAGCAAGCTCAACAATTCCAGGGTTGGCATCCTTCCAGAAGGAGAGGAATTTCTATAGAAAACTTGACACCGTTTAATGAGTTTGATAATTCTCTTGTTACTTGAGATCCCTAAAATCAAAATGTACCTTTTCTGCTTTTACAGAAATGGCTATTACAAAAGGAGGTAGACATGAGACGAAATCCTAAGAGTATTGTGTTGCTTCTCTTCCTCTCCGCCATCTTGACGGCAAACGTGACGGCACAGTCGATCCCGTCGCCGGAGGAATTTTTCGGTTTTAAAATGGGGGCCGACGGAGAGCTTGTCCAATGGGACAAGGTCGTGGAGTATTTCAACCTCCTAGCAGACCGTTCCGATCGCATCATCGTCCAAAATCTCGGGGAATCCACGGAGGGGAATCCGTTTATTCTCGCGATAATCTCTTCGCCCGATAACCTCAAGAACCTGGAAAAGTACCGTAAGATCAGCAAAAAATTAGCCGATCCGAGGGGACTCTCCGATCGGGAAATCCAAGATCTCATTAAAAACGGGAAATTCGTCGGGTTAGTGTCGAGCTCCATTCATGCGTCCGAAGTCGGCGGTATCAATGGTTCCTCGGAACAAGCCTATGAAATGGTCACAAGCAACGACCCCACCAACACGCTGATACTCGATAACACGATTTACCTGATGATCCCAAGCTTCAACCCTGACGGGGCAAAGATGATCGCCGACTGGTTCTACAAGTACAAAGGGACCAAGTATAACAATACGCGTCTGCCCTATCTCTACCATCTCTACACGGGTCACGATAACAACCGTGATGCCTATATGCTCACGCAGGTGGAATCCCAGCACTTTGCAAAAGTTGTCTATCGGGATTGGATGCCCCAGGCCTACGTCGATCACCACCACATGGGAAGCTCGGGCGCCAGGTTCTATATCCCGCCCTACCTCGATCCGATACACACCAATGTGAGTCCTCTCCTCTACCGTGAGCACCAACTCTACGGCGCACATATGGCTGTGGCTCTGGAAAACGCGGGCAAGAGCGGTTTCGAGAGCGGCGCTCC
>SDBS01005590.1_pt1 | contig 12229 bp, 17 predicted proteins | sample 2277091 | NCBI WGS metagenome assembly SDBS01 (sample SAMN10404972, study PRJNA504765) | marine sediment metagenome | isolation source: marine sediment core GS10_PC15, 163 cmbsf | place: Arctic Ocean: Southern Knipovich Ridge | collected 2010 | reverse complement strand
TTTTTGCTCCTGCAGCATTTATGTAAACAATTTTGCCTTTGCTGTGGACACTCACCGTTTCAGGACAGAGTTCCAGCAGACGGCGATGGCGCTCCTCACTTTCAATGAGTTCCTTCTCTCTCTGCCTGTGCTGGCTTTCTAGTGCTTCCAACTTAGCGGTCTGTCGTCTCATCTTTAACAGCTCTTGCGTAAGCTCTTCCTTCGTCTTACCCTTACGCTTCATTGTAATTTCCTTAGGTGCTTTTCCTCGCTAGGTCTCCTCGGGAGTTGCCCGCGGAAGTCTATCCGTAGCCCACGCAGGGTGTCAACTCCCTGAGTCTTGAAAATATGTTGTATCCTGCGTGTGAGGTTGAATTGTGTGTCTTATGGGCCTTCGGGCACTACCTCCCTCCTTATTCCTTCTGCCCGTTATTGTAACAGCGGCAAGAATAGGAGAATCTAGTGCCCTTTTGCAATGAGTTCCCTAGCTAGTGCGTATCCCTTTTCAAAATCCTCAACGGTGACTGTTCTTCCTTCGGAATCGGCTATAGCTAAGACGTGCGTCTGAGCAATCATAGCTCGCTTGACTGCAGTTTTTGTGGCAGGTATTTGGTCCTCTAGAGTGGTGAGCTTATCTGCAAGTTTCGATACCCTCCCCGCTGCCACTAACCCTACAGCTAAGATAGAAATTGCCACTAGAATAAGACCGATGGCTATACCTAGTGCTTCCCACTTTACCTTCACTCCTTACCTCCTCCCTCACCTATACTCTTCACTTTGCTCAATTTCCCTCAAGTTCTAAAAATACGCTATATCCTGCGTGTCAACCACAGGGATCAAATCCTTTCTATGGGTGCTCTTATTTCAGGACCTTAGATGATGAGTGATAGTTTATTATGCCTTACTATTCTTACCCTACTGCTTCTCCTACATCTTTCCTGGGCCCGGCTTGGACGTGTTCTTAGCCTCATATGAAATGCTACAAAAGCTCTTGATTTTATGCTTCTAGGATCCTCTTCAGTGTTCGGAGACCTTCGCTGCAGATTCTTGTCATCTCTTTTTGGATCTTCAATTTATCTATAATTTTTCCAAATATCCAGCCAGGTAGCTTGTATTCCAGGATATTTATCAATTTAGTCCCCTTTTCCGTTGGCTCAAGTAGCCAAGTTCCCTCAAGTTTCATACCTTTTGTTACTTTGTATACCATTTTCCTGTTCTTCTCTAGCATCTTGTGCTCACAAACAAGATCCATCGTCCTTCCTGCGGCTCTGAATTTGTAGCGTAATTTTACAACATTCTCACCTCTCTCCAGGATTTCTACATCGGATATGGGAAGATAGTTGCGTAGATTGTCTACATTCCACATGTACTGGCTCACTTTCTCAGGAGGAACGTTTATCTCTCTAGAATCCTCTATCCTTGTCATGGTTTTCACCTCCTTTCACTCCACCTTGTCCCTCAAGTCCTTCCCCGGCACAAACTTAGGCACTCTCTTACCGGGTATCTGGATGGTTTCCCCCGTCTGAGGATTCGTTCCCGTTCTTGCCTTTCTTCGGGCAAGCTGGAAGGTCCCAAAGCCAGCCAAGGTAACTTTTTCTCCTCCGGCCAGCGACTCCGTGATGACCAATATTATTTCATTCACCACTTCCCTAGATTTCGCCGTTGCTAATCCAGTATAGTTGGTTACTTCCTCTACTAGTTCTGCTTTGTTCATTTTCATCACCCCCTTTCTAGTTTATGTTTGCTGCTCACACCTGTCTGTTCCAGTTCTTTTCTCTTTATCTGGTCACTCAGCCCCTGGCAGGTGAGCGCCACTTTGAAGAAAAAGATGTCATCTTTCAACCGAATCATCAAAGAAGACAAAGGAGACAAAGTCTACAGAACAAGATGTTTGGCCAACCATCCCTTCTTGGTTTTCTGGGCAAAGAGAGCCTCACGCAGCGTTTTTTCCTCGATAAAGCCTTCATCAACAACGATTTCTCCCAAGAGTTTTCCCTTGCGGTTTTTTCTTTGGATCTCTAGTGCCTTATCAAGTCGATTATGATAAAGAGCAGCAACGTTGCGTAATATCGCTCCCAGTTGCCTTCTCTTTTTGAAGTAATCGTCCAATATAGAAAGTATGAAAGCGCCTCTACTCTTTCTTTAGCCTTTTGCCTCTGCCTCAATTTTTGCCATTAGGTCTTTGTCTTGTTTCGTGTAGTAAATGGTTATTCGCATGGTCTGAATAGTAGTTCCTGAAGCTCTTTTCTCGCCTCCCTTGTTGAGTTTGGTTTCTTTATCCCAAAAGGAGCATTTTTAGTGGCGGCAAAGGGACTGGCTTTCAAAGATAGAAAATCAGGATTCTATCTAAAATCTGATAATTGCCCCTACATTAAGGAATAAACCGCTCAGGTCAATGGTAATGCGGTCAACGCGGCGGCCATCGTATTCACGGACACTCCAAAAATCCTCCATCCTTACCTTTGCAAAAATATACTGAGCTTCCCCCTGCAAAAGAACTCTCCCAGTACCAAGTCTAATCCCCGCCAAGACTTGAAAGCCGATAGGCCCCTCGATCTCTGATCCTGCGGTAAACCAGACCGGAGTACCACGGATTGATATAGTCTCATCCCACTGAAACTTAGTCATAAATTGACCTAAACCTGCTCCCATATAGTAAGATAGTGGTTTTTCGGGAGTAACGGTATGGATTCCCGACAGTGTATAGACGTTGATATTTAGCTCGTATTCTGCCTTGTACCCAGTCCAACCATGGCCATCTTTTCCGCTCGCCTGGGTGTTAAAACCCTTCCATTCCCCCCGGAGTTTGAAATTGGAAGTAATCTCATACTCTACAGCTGCTCCACACATCGTTCGCCTCTCAAACCCTAAGTCTGCATCCCAGAAATCATTTGCAACATCAAGGTAATCTTTTAGTTCCCCGAAATTGGGACTGTACGGACCAACTAGGCCTCCAAAATTCAATGTTGCATGAGCCCGAACCTAAAAAGAGACTAAAGGCACACACCAAAGCCCCTGCACTTAAAAAACCAATTATTTTGTTCTTCATTCTTTTTCACCTCGCTTTCTTATCTCTTTTACTCCTTTCATGATACCTCAAAAGATGGCTAACCTAACGCTATCTCCCCATAAATTTATCAGCTAGTGCATATCCCTCTTCTAAATCCTCGAGGGTAACGGTTCTTTTTTCGGAATAGGCTTTACTGAAGGCGTGTCCCTGAGCAATGATAGTTCGCTCAATATCAGCTCTTATAATAGGTATCTCATCCTCCAATGTGGTAAGTCTAACTGTGAGTCTCGATATCTCTTTCTCCACTATGAATCCTAAAGCTAAGATTGAAGCTGCTAACAAAATGAGGCCGATGCTTATCTTATCGTTACGGCTCCCCAGTTTATCCTCATTTCCTGTCCTCCATTCTCGATGTCTATTCTTCCAAGATTTCCACCATAACTCTTTTTTTCAACTTTGCTGCAGCAGCTCCTACCACTGTTCTGAGGGCATTGGCTATTCTGCCTCCTTTGCCTATCACCTTACCCATATCCTCTTTGGCGACAGAGATCTCGAGAAGAATAACTTTCTCCGCTTTTATCTCCTGGACCTTTACTTCCTCTGGACTGTCCACTATCTGCTTGACAATGTACTCAACCATTTCACGCATCTTTGCCTCCTTTCGCACTGCTCAATCTAATCTGTACTCGACCCGACGGGGGCGAGATTCCACTATGAGTCCATTATGTCCGAGTGCCGCCTACCGGAAGCCGTGCCCACCACCTGATCCTTGGTCACGGCCCGGTCCCCGGTCACGACCTGGTCCTCGTCCACCACCTCGTCCTGGCCCACCACCTGATCCCCGGTCACGTCCTGGTCCTCGTCCACCTCTAGGGCTTTCACAACGAGAACGAGCCTCATTGACTTTAAGTGTTCGTCCCTTCAGTTCCTTACCTTGCAGGCCGGTGATCGCAGAGTTGGCTTCAGCCTTAGCGGGCATCTCCACGAATCCGAATCCTCTTGATTCGCCACTGAACTCATCCTTTATTATGGTGACGGATGCAACCTTCCCAAAGGCTTCAAAGGCCTCTCTTAGATCCTCTTCGCTGATCTCGCCTGACAAGTTGCCTACATAGATATTCATTCTCATCACCTTTTTCTCTTGAACCTTTAAGCCGAGATTTCTCTCTAACTCGCTCATATCCTAAGTAGTTCGGATAGACTCCCAATCGAGGGTATATCCAAAGATGTCATTGGCTAGGTAAGGGATACGCCTCAAGTAGCACCTCCATGTGTTTCTCTTTTCCTTGCTCCTGACCTCCCTCTTAATCTCTGAATATCTTTCCTCCTTGTCTCTATGTCTTGTTTCAATTGGGTGATTTTGCTTCCTAGCTTCTTCAGCTCGGTATGGCCAATCTTCTTTTTCAGATGAAGTTGGTAGGTTTTTTTCCCTAGTTCCGTGAGAAGCTTTTCCATTTCGTTCCTTTTTCGTCTGACCTCGGATTTTAATTTGATAACCTGGACTATTCCTCTTATTTCAAGGGGGAGTTTTTCTATTTCTTTCCGGGTAGTCTTCCTGATGCTCCTCCTTAGTTCTTCAAATCCGCCCACCTTCTCACCCCCTTTCACTTCACTTTTTCTCTCAAATTCTTTCCTGAGGAAAGGCAAGGCTATTTTCTTATCCTCTACCTTCCTTAGGGAGTAGTAGGTTTCAGAGTAGCGATTGCTCCTTCAACTATTTCCTTTACCTTCTCTTCGATAACAAAGGTCTTGGTCTTCTCCTCAACTATAGCTGAAACCTTTTCTTCGCTTAGAGGAGCCGGCTGTAAAGTAAGTCGGACAGCTAGCAGACATCCAACGACCGCTATCACTAGAGCAACGATGGAAACCACAAAGTTCATTCTTGCTCCCATTTTCTCTCACCTCCTCCATAGTCATACGATTTTTTGTTTAAGCTTCTCCGTTAGCTCTTCCCACCTAAAACTCTAGGTGTCTTCTCAGCCGAGACGTTCGTTTTTTGGTGTATGGTTATCTTTGACTGCCAACAAATTCTTCCTATTTTTTCTTCACCGGAGACTTTCTTACTTTTGTCTTGGTAAATCTGGGGAGGATGTCATAGGGAATATAGCCAGTCAGGGAAGCTGTGGAAGACGAGTGGTCCATAGTGAATCAGATCGGCTATGTGTTCAAGACTCTCCGTAGTCTCTGATGCCACCAGATAACCTATGATGCGCGCGTCGAGCTCGATAGATCGAGCCTCTCTTGGGTAATACTGCTGGAAGTATTTTTTAAATCTCTTAGCCTTCTCTCGAATATCTTTTCTATCCTTCAGGAGATAATCATCCTCAGTCCAAAGTATAGTCTCAGGGATCTGTTGCTGCACTCTGTGTCTTATCTCATGAGCTACCATGCTCAAGACAATTCTTCTTTGCCTGTGATGGTTAGAAAGACTCGAGAAAAGGTATTCCAGGTTCTCTTCTTCTATTAGGAATACATCTTCAAGTGGGTCGTAGGCCATAGCAGGAACAATGACTGCCTGCCAGCCCATCCTTTTTATCAATTTCCTTTCTGTTCGAAAAAAACCAATATTTACTTTCTCATCAAAGACCAGGAGCGATAATTGCTCAATCTCCTCTATTATCTCATCCACAAAGTGCAGTTTTGCTCCTCTTGACCTGCCTTACAATCTTTTTGGATCATTCCTTGCGTCTTACGTTTACTGCCCGAGTCCCTCTCGGTCCTATCTCGACTTCAAACTCTACCGATTGATCTTCCTTTAGGGACTCGAACCTCAGACCTCGAAGGGCTGTTCGATGGAAGAATACATCCTTTCCATCCTTGGTGGTAATAAATCCATACCCTGCCTCTCTCATCAGTCGTTTTATTTTGCCTTTGGCCACTTGTATCTCCTAGGACACGATTGATAAATATTCTATCGAGCCGGTTTCTTACTTTATTTAGTCAGCCGCGGCAGATATTCGCAGGTGAGTTCACTCACACCATATTTCTTATATAGTGCTCTATTGATATCACCGGTGAAGCTCTTGATAATCTGGTCAGCTTTTTCTTTACTCTCAGCTTGGACAGCTAACTGCACTCCCTTAAGGAGCTCTATTTTCAGCTCGATCGGGTACCTTTCTAAAAGTTTATTTTTTATTCCCAACACTTCATTTGAGACTTTGTTTCTTGAGGGGAGAAAGATCCCCAGTCGCTTCCTCTTGTGCCTAATGGCATCGACCGTTGGATCTCCTGAAGTAAGATAGTCCCGACTTTTAGGAAGAGAGCCACTAACCTCATAGATGAATTCTGGCTTGTTAGGCATTGTCTACCTCCTTATAGTTAAATATCCCTTGAAACGATTTGCTGCTCAGGTTATAGAAGTCTTGAACCACTGACCTTTTACTTCTCTAACAGGTCCTTTAATTTCTGAAGGGTCTTTTTGATGCCTTTGTCGGTAAGTCTTCGAATAATCAAGTTGTCAATTACTCTCCCCACAAGGCCGAAGGGCAGTCTATATTCAATCATGTAGGTTATTCTGGTTCCCTTTTCCGTTGATCTAAAGAACCATTGTATCTCTATTTGGGTGCCTGAGATACGCTTTAAACGCCAGCCTTTGTTCTCGGCAAAATCAGCTACTTCTAGTTGAGACTGGAATGGAATACCAAAGATTTTCCCTGCCATATCAAACCTGGCTCTTTCTCCTCGCTTGATCTTGGTAGTCGGTTGGAAGGTCACCAGGGGCTCGGTGTACCTTGGAGTGTTAGCATAATCAGCAACAAAGGTAGAGAGTCTCTCAACTGGGACATTTATTTCGATCTCTTCTGTCATGCCGGCCATGGGCTCAACCTCTGTGTTGTTCACCAAAAAAACAAGGGGCCAGTTGCAGGGAATACAACTAGCCCCTTGAAGTTAGACAATAAAACTAAATCTGGTCGGCAGGGTACTTTATAATGGAGCAAAAGAGGAATACGGGGTATCCACCCTAACGAAACATCGGACATTTGAACACCTTCCTTTGGCATCCCTTTTGTCTAGGGTCTGTCCACTAGCCCATGTCCCGTATGTCCGTCTTCGATCGCAAAGCTCTGCCGGTTTAGAGTGAGAATGATCGATTTCCCAGAACCAACGCTCTTAAATTCGTTCTTAGACCTTTTGTTTGATGCACTTGTAAGTATAGCACAAAAAAATTTCCCGTCAAGTGAGAGTTTCTCTTGGCTATGTTGTTAATAACTGTTAATTTAGGCTATTAGCCTAAATTGAGAAAGGAAAGAAGATCGGAAGGTCAAAACCTTGACAAAAATTTATTTGGTAAGAATCTTTAAGATTTGGTAGGATCGGCTTATTAGGCTGCTAATCAGTTATTTATATTGGGGGTCGTTTTTGGCTTGCTCCAGAGTTATTCTGCCAATCTCGGGAAGACCTCCGCCACGGCAACGAAGTGTTCGACATCAAGAGAAGAGTAAGGCGAGTAGGTACTTTGACAACCGCTTTCTCTTTCAAGGAAGTCTTGATTCGGTGCCGCTATAGCATATCGGAACTCTCCGTTTTCGGTAAAACAACACTCGTAGCATCCTCCGCGGGAAGGGTCTACTACCAGAATGTGGCCTCCTACACCAAGAGGTTCCATCCACAGGTAGGCAACTGGTGTGCTGACCACTCCCTTCTTTATAAGATAGTTTATGGGTCTTTCAACCGAGAACAGCAACTATTTGATGTTCTCACCAGTCTCTGGCTGCTAGACGCACAGCTTCGCAAGAATTGGTGCAGGTTCACGGGGAAGAAAGAGAGGAGAAGAAACTAGCCAGGAACCGGTTTTCCTTTCTCCAGGTTTCTTTCATAATCTCCCCATTCTAGATCCCAAGTACAATGTATGTTCTTGGACATCTGAGACTGATTGCTTGGTATCATTGGTTTTCTATCTCGAGTTACGCTAGCCCACTAAGATACTCATCTATCGCTTCCCTAATCAAGTGAGTCTTGCATCTTCCCGTTTCTTTAGAGATGCTTGCTAAAAGACTCAAGTTGGATCTAGAGAGACAGGTAGTTACTCGTCTATAATTTTCCCTTGTTTTCCTTGAAAGATGTGAAGCACCAATGTTAATTTGATAATCTTTCCTGGTTACAAAGCTGGATACCGCTTCCCTAATCATCCGAGATACCGCCTTCCCTGTATTTTCCTGTAATTCCTTCAGTCGTTGGTACTGCCCTTTTTCAAGCACAACCCAGGGACGGACCATTTTTCCTTTATCATTTTGCGGGTTCTTAGCGTAACATTTTCTTAGTCGAAAACAGGGCTTGATCCTAATACAGAACAGGGTTTGAGTACTTTTACCCCAATTGTACAGGGACTGCCTGGCGGAGAGCAGTTTGGGTATGTACGAGTTAACCGGTAGCTTCCTTTTCCTAGACTACATGCCAGAAGAAAGGTCCAAAGGACAGATACGGACGCATAAGAGTTAAAAGCTGGAATCAAATGCCCCATCCTAACGGCCCCTGGTAACTCGTTCTACCAACAAACCCAATGTCGTGCGCACGACATTCCCCAAAAACCTCATCACCAAACACTTTCCACCGACTTAATTGTCTAATTCCTACCTTAACCAGCACCAAAACCCTTGCCTTTTCCTTATCAAATGGCTATTATTCAAAGGGAAATAAACGTGTAAACAAAATGGAGACACCGTTTAAAGATCCTAAAATGGAAAAAGAGACCGAATGTTTACTCCTTCTCGACCTACTTTATCAAGTTATTGAAGAAAACAAGGGTTCACCAGCAGGACAAGACGGCAGGTTTTTGGAAGCCGAAGGTCTTGCACTAAAGTTGTTTTCCCATTCAGCATCGGCCTTCTGTTTATCTCGCGGTACAACCATCCCATCGATCAAAATTAGCTTTTTCGATCCAGCTTCAATCCATGTGCTAACCCGGGCAATCTTAGAAACCTTTCTAGTATTCCACTATGTATTTGTTGCCCCCAAAACCAATCAAATGAGAGACTTTCGCTATTGGGTTTGGCAACTAGGCGGCTTTTGTGAAAGACAGAAATTCTCCGTACACGCAGCAAAGGGCAAGAAGAAACTCCAAGAAGAAGAACAAGACATTAAAGAGCTACAAGACAACTTGAAGTCTAATCAGATATTTCAATCTTTAAAAGAGAAACAACAGAGTAGGATTCTGGTTGGTAAGTGGAAACAACAATCTTGGCGCGAGATTGCCTTAGACACCGGGTTTAATGAACTCCATGCCTCAGCGGTATACTCATATCTGTGTGGATACGCCCATTCGGGTAGTTTAAGCGCTCTGCAAATCCGTCAAGCAAAAACGAAGAAAATACAAAGAAGTCTCTTCGCCGGCTCAATGGATGTCATTATGATTGCCATAGCTAACATGACTTTTTCTTATTGCAGGATATTTCCTAAAGGCAACAAAACTTTAGAAAAAAATCCTCAAGTAACAAACCTCGCACGAGTCTGGGTCAATATTGCCCAACAAACCAACACTGCTGACAAATAGCAAACCTCAACCACCAACCCAAACACCGAAATCCAACATAAACACCGAAATCCAACATAAACTACATCCCAGGATCTTAAGTTTTTGCACCAAAACAAAAAAGCCCCTCAAAACAGGGGTTTTTTTGACACATCCTTCTTTTCCCCTAAGATAGACCCCTCCAAAACAGATTGACACGTGCTGAGATTTGGCTTAATCTATCGCTAGAAGAGGCAATTAGAGAGTTTATGGGTAAGCGATAGGTAGGTTGTACATGACGATTTACGCGTCATCACCCTACTTCCGAAGTGGGCCAACATGTACTGTACGAATTGCCACAAGAAGAATCCAGACAAGGAGCGAACAATAAAGAAAAGGATTGCTCTGCTTAAACTCCTACCTGTTCTAGTGTGGTTGGTCTTGAGCGGATGGCTGGTGATCGATGGGCCGTCGGTTCACGCTCAGAAGTCACCGCTGCAAGGACTCGAGGCCTACATCGAGAAGGTGATGCAGGAATGGGAGGTCCCGGGTCTGGCCATTGCCATCGTCAAGGACGACAGGGTTGTTTTTGCGAAAGGATACGGTGTCCGGGAGATCGGGAAGACGACACCGATCGATGAGAATACCGTTTTCGCGATTGCCTCAAATTCAAAAGCGTTCACGGCAGCGTCGCTGGCTATGCTCGTTGATGAAGGCAAAGTCAACTGGGATGATCCGGTGACGAAGTATCTCGTGGGCTTTCAGCTTTTTGACCCCTATGTTACGCGGGAGTTGACAGTACGCGATCTGCTGACCCATCGCAGCGGTCTTGGTGAGAGTCCCGCTCTCTGGTACGGTTCGGACTACGACCGCGATGAAATCCTTCGCCGCATTCGCTACCTTGAGCCGAGCTGGGGCTTCCGCAGTCGGTTCGGCTACCAGAACGTCATGTACCTGGCGGCCGGTCAGATCATCCCGGCAGTGACGGGCGTAAGCTGGGACGACTTTGTTCAGCAGCGAATTTTCACTCCGCTCGGGATGAGCTCAACTAACACCAGCGTGACTGATCTTAAGGGTCTGAGCAATGTGGCTCGGCCGCATGGCAAAATTGATGATAAGGTTAAGGCGATCCCTTACCGCAACGTTGACAACATCGGGCCTGCCGGCTCGATCAACTCGAACGTGGTGGACATGGCACAGTGGGTAAGACTGCAACTCAGCGAGGGGCTCTACCAGAGTGAGCGGCTTCTTAGCTCCGGCGTCGTGCAAGAGATGCACACCCCGCAGACCATAATTCCTGAGGATCCGGCGTGGTCGCTGCTGGCGCCTGGGGCTCATTTCATGGCATACGGAATGGGCTGGTACCTGCATGACTATCACGGTCGTAAACTTATTCACCACGCTGGCAATTTCGACGGCATGAGCGCTCTGGTCACGATGATCCCGGAAGAAAAGCTCGGCCTCATCATTCTCACAAACATGAGCATAAACATGGGCGGGATAGCGCTCCCTTATACCATGATGTACAGGATCTTCGACGCCTACCTGGGTGTGCCAGAGCGTGACTGGAGCTCGGAAGTGCTGCAAATGATGAGGGGCTTCCAGGAGCAGGGCAAGACGGCGATGAAGAAAATGGAGGAAGCGCGTGTTAAAGAAACCACACCATCCCTCCCACTAACCAAGTATGTCGGCACCTATGAAAATGAGCTGTACGGTGAGATGGGGATCATCCAGAAGGACGGAATGCTGGTACTGCACTTGAGTCCGGCTGCCACGGGTGACCTTGAGCATTGGAACTATGATACCTTCCGTCTGGCCTGGTACGATCCGGTAGCGGAGATGGTAGTCGGGAAGCCGTTCGTTATCTTTGTTCTCAACGCGGAGGCTGAAGTGGCTGAAGTGAAGATTCCGTTTATAGCGGACTTCAAGCGTGTGCCGGAGGCTAAACCTTGAGAGTATCAAGAGAGCCAATCATCGTTACTTGCTTTCCCTTTTCTTTTGCCTTGGAGTGCGCTGCCCCCAAGATACTCATCTACGGCTTCCCTAATTAGGTGAGTCTTGCATCGCCCTGTTTCTTTAGAGATGCTTGCTAAAAGACTCCAGTCTGATCGGAGGAAATAAGCTGATACAGATTTGTACCTGTTTCTTGTCCCTCTTGCAAGAGATGAGACAGCTGTACCAGCGGGAAAATCTTTCTTCTTCAGGAACTCGCATACAGCCTCTCGGATTATTTCGGATAATGACTTACCTCTCTTTTTTGTTAGCCTCTTGAGCTCCTCGTACTGACAAAGAGAAACTTCGACCCAGAGACGAACCATTTTTTCTTTGTTGTTTTGGAGGCTTTTTAGACAGGATTTTCTTGTCCGAAAATAGGGCTTGATGCTAATACAGAAGAGGGTTTGAGTGCTTTTACCCCAATTGCACGGGGACTGCCTGGTTGTGTCTTGTGCTGGTAGGGCATGTGGGTCTCCTTTAGCTTGGGATGGCCGATCTTAGGTAGTTGGCAACACTTGGTAAAAGACTGGACGAAATATCAAGAATTGGCGAATGGGATTGTAGAAAGAAGGGGGATTCTAGTTGAGAGGAAAACAGTCAATGACTTAATCTTACACAGAAATGGACAAGTTACAACTAGAGTAATCTAATCTTTTGCAAACCCTTTTGCATCGCCTAATTAGCTAAGGCGAACCTTTCTTTTATCGAGAGCATATATATGTTTGATAGTCCTCGAACAGTAGAATACAGCACTGATAAATGACCATACTGCTATAGCCGCTAATGAATAGAAAGGT
>SDBS01005589.1_pt1 | contig 12229 bp, 11 predicted proteins | sample 2277091 | NCBI WGS metagenome assembly SDBS01 (sample SAMN10404972, study PRJNA504765) | marine sediment metagenome | isolation source: marine sediment core GS10_PC15, 163 cmbsf | place: Arctic Ocean: Southern Knipovich Ridge | collected 2010 | reverse complement strand
GGGTGAGGTCTTTACTTCCTATCTGTCGGGAAAGTCTTCCTACCGTTTTAATGAGGGAAATATCTTCATCTAAGGCTCGGGCAATGTTGGCTAGTTTTACATCTTTTGAGGCCTGAATACCGTAGATCATCTCATTGATAAATCTTCTTTTAGGCTTATCCAACTCTTGAGATACCTTGGCAGAAAATCTGGTGATTTGCGATTTTATCTGTTGCGCTGTCTTACTAGGATTGGTCATATCGAAGGTGCTCCTTTTTTTCGAAGTTTCCCCAGAATTGTACCTTAAAATCCAGGTATCTCAAAATAATTCTCCTGTTCCACTTAATGAAGTTCTGTATTCTTCATTATATCGCAGTTTCAGACTGAACACCTTCAAATTTTGGGGAAACTCCTGTCAATTCTGGCCTTGACAATAATTAAATATATAGTAAAATAAGATAGTGAACGTTAACCAGAAATGGATATTGATGTCAACAACAATTAAAGATAAAGATAACTTTTTAAGACAAAGTCATCCGTGCAGATAAACTAATTTTAGGCTGAACAAGGAGGTGAGAGAAGAAGAATCGATCAACAGGCCTACGTATTTTAGGGTAAAAGAGAAAGTTTTCTCGAAAGAGACAAGGAGTCGAAAGAGTATTCTCTCTGTCAGAAGATTTTTGGGCAAGAGAGAGCAAAACTTACGAGGAGGTAAATCAAAATGACAAAGCGATTAGGTTGTTGGCGTTTATGTATGGGAGTGCTTTTGGCGGTTATGATAGTACTGGGAATGCAAATTGCGACATTTGCAGTAACAGAGATTACCATAATGTCCGATTCTGAATCTCCTATGAACACTCTAATAAGACAATCGTTGAAAAACGTTTATGAAAAGGAGAATCCGGACATTAAGGTTAATTGGATCTCTGTCCCATCCAATGAAACTCTACAGAAACAGGCTCTGGAGTTTGCCAGTGAGAGCGATACCTTTGATGTATTTAGCATATTTGCCAGGAATTACGGAGCGTTCGCCGCTCAGGGCAATCTGTTTCCGCTGGACGAGTTCGCAAAGGGTGACCCACAGTTTGACATAAGCACTATAGTACCGAACATAGTGCATATGTGGGATGGCAAGATCGTAGGGTGGCCTCTAGAGCCAACTGTAGGTTTGATCCAGGTCTACAACAAGGCGATGCTAGCTGATGCCGGGTTGGATAGACCCCCCGTAAACTGGGGGGAAGTACTGATTTGGCAGAAAAAACTCTATAACCCCCCGGATTCCTATGGGCTCATCCTGGATGTGGAAGACTACATGATTCCCTACCACGGATTTCAACCGATCCTTTATTACAACCTCGGTGAGGAATTTGATAATGGCTTTGCACCTACTGAGATACGTTTCACGAGCGACAAAGGAATTAGGGCAGTAGAGACGCTGAAGGAACTGGCCACAGGTTACCCGGATGGGTGGCCCACTCTGCAACAAATGGACACCATAAACATGTTTATGCAGGGCAGGCTCGCTATGCGCTACCAGTTCGACTGGATCTACGCGGAAATGATAGACCCATCAAAGTCTGTGGTAGCCGATGACGTTGGACTAGCACCATTTCCAGGACCGTCAGTTGCTGGCGCTTGGAACCTGAGCATAAACCCGTATAGTAAGAACAAGGAAGCTGCCTTCAAAGTAATCAAATGGGTAACAAGTGCAGAACAGCAAAAGTGGAGGTCACTCAATGGTTCGGACGCCACTCCGACCATCATGGCAGTGCGAGCTGATCCGGAAGTTCTGAAAGTGCAACCCGCCATGGTCGCAACCCAAGGTGCGGCACTCTACCCCTTTCCCAGCTTCGATGGAGTGTCTGATTACCTCGCCACGCTGGGTAGGCAGGTGACTCTGGCCGTGATGGGCGAAATTAGCGCTGAAGAAGCTCTTGAGACTACTGCAGCGGTGGTAGAGAAATACCTCATCAAGTAGTAGGATGAGCTTGAAAACTCGATGGGCTTTTCAAGACTAGGAAAAGAGCGAGACAGAAATTGAGACTCAATGCTTCTAGTGGGGGTGGCACCATCAATAGTGAAATTTGGTGGTGTCACCCTGCGGAGAAAAATGCGTGATTTGTCATAGCAGGTATTAAACATGCACACCAAAGTTGAAGGGGATATTTCTGTTCAGGCGATGCCTGGACTGAGGAAGATTCACGCGACGCCTTTCCTTTTTATCCTACCGCTTTTAGTACTCTGGGTAACAATGGTTTTCTACCCGCTGGGTTACTCTCTATATCTATCCCTACACGATGTGACTGCCATTACGATGCGTTCTCCCAAGTTCATCGGGATTGAAAACTACATAGAGCTGCTGCGCAGTCGTAGTTTTTGGAACAGCGTGTGGGTAACTATCGTTTTTGCCATGGCCGTGCCTTTTCTCCAGGCGATAGTTGGGTTCGCAGTTGGCCTCACTCTCAGCAGTGTCCCAGAAATATACCGTAAGATCTCCATGGTGTTAATACTCTCACCGATATTGATACCTCCCATTGTGACAGCAGCAATGTGGCGCCTTATTCTACTTCCAGACATAGGTTTCCTCAACTATATGGGTGGTCTGGTTGGAATGTCCTCTCGGGCTTGGCTTGGAGGCGAGGGCCTAACCTTGCCAGTGGTCATCTTGCTAGAGACTTGGCGAGGAAGTCCCATAGCAATCCTCTTTTTTCTTGCGGGATTCGTTTCACTCCCTCCGGAACCAGTTGAAGCGGCTCGCATCGATGGTGCGGGTTACCTACAACAGTTGTGGTTCATAGTAATTCCACTTCTTAAGCGTATCATCTTGATCGTCCTGCTGCTCAGAGTAATTGAGACACTTAAGACGTTCGATATGCTGTGGGGTTTGACCAGGGGCGGCCCCGGGGAAGATACAAATCTACTTAGTATATGGGCCTATGTGCGTACCATTCAGCATCTCGACATTGGATACGGTGCGGCCATCTCCTATGTTGAATTCTTTTTTGCTGCAGCTATAAGTGTGTTTTACATATGGAGAATTGAGAAATCCGCTGATTGATGCGCAGTGGACCTGATTTATGACGCTCAGATCATGGGTTGAGGAGAACTTCAAAAGGTAGTGTGATAGGAAGGTGCTTATGCGTTCCAAGAGAATCGGAGCAATCTCAAGGATTCTAAAATACGGTTTCTTGGTGCTGGTATGCTTGGTGTTTGGTTTCCCGCTTTATTGGACCCTCAACATATCTTTGCAGCCAGAGATAGAGGCCCTGGCATTCCCTCCTAAATTGTACCCCTTTCCTGCAGATTTTAGCGTCTATGTCAACCTGTTGGCCGGTAAGAAGTTGGACATCAATATTTTGAAGTTAGGGTTCAACAGCGTGGTAACAACACTGATTAGCCTGGCAGTTATCCTTCCAGTGGCTATTTTGGCTAGTTACTCTCTGTCTCGCTTTCGCTATCGAGGACGAAAACAGCTGCTTTTATTAGTTATGGGTATGCGCATGCTTCCGCCCATTGTGTTGGTGATCCCTCTATTCTTCGTCCTCAGGACTTACAGGCTCTCGGACAGCCAACTTGGGCTTGGCATCACCTATTCAGCCATGATTGTTCCTATCGTGATTTGGCTATTGGTTGGGTATATGGAGCAGGTGCCAAGAGGAATAGAGGACGCCGCTCGCATCGATGGATGCAACCGATGGGGGGTTTTGTGGCGGATAATGGTACCCACGATTCTCCCAGGCCTCATAGCAGCTACCATTCTGTCGGCCATTATGGCATGGAGCGATTTCCTCATGGCCGTTGTGTTAACCAGTATGAATGCGACGACTCTTCCGGTGGCGATTCCTTTCTTTATGACTGAAGTAAGCTTTGATTTTCGGCAACTATGTGCCTATGGCATCATGGTGAGTGTTCCCATGCTGATAATGGGACTCTGGTTGAGCGGCTATCTCATCAAAGGACTTACCGTTGGTGGGATGAAACAGTAGAGTTTGGGATGGGCTTAAAAAGCTTTGGTTAGCACCTGTCCCTTTTTAGTCGGCCTGACCCCGAGAGTGGGATTGTCGAAATGAGAGGAAGCCTTTTTATTTACGAGGTTTCCCCTTCTAGTGATAGTATTGGCGATTCAGAGAATAGTTGTAGCTCAGCGAGGCCCGGTGGCAGCCACACGATTAGCGCTTTTTTCTTCGAAGAGACGTCTAGAGCTAGCGGTCAACCAGGCTGACAATGAGATTAACTACATATATATGTTCAAGGAGGTGCAGATGGAAAACCAAACAGGCAGGTTTAGGGCGGCTGCCGGTAAAGTAGGGAAAGTTGTATTTGCAAGGCTTTTGCCGGGCTGTGACCTGATTGGAGGCCTTCAGAGGATTTGCCAGGAAAACGACATCAAGGGGGGGAACGTAGTCTTGTGTATCGGATCGCTGCGAGAAGTAGCATTGCATGTGCAGGGCCCCGAAGATGCTTCAGGAATGGGTCCCCTAGTGCGGATTCCTGGTCCTGTAGATCTCCTGAACTGCCAGGGAACCATTTCCGAGTCCGAAGGGAAAGGGATGGTGATACACCTCCACGGACTGGTCTGCAATGACAAGCAGGTGGTATATGGCGGTCATCTTGTCAAAGGGGAGGCAATTGTTGCGGCAACCATGGAAGTGGTGGTGAATGGGGTGGAAGGGATGAAGGTTCTTAGAAAATACGATAGTCAGGCGAAAGAAGAACACCTCTTCCCTCAGGAAGCATGAAGGAAGGGAAAATAGCCTTTCTAGAGAGGAGAAAACAAGTGAAGAAAGTGGGCTTCATCGGTCTGGGAAACATAGGGATTGGGATGGCCAAGAGTATCTTACGGAAAGGTTTTGAGCTTATCGTGTATGACCTAAGGGAAGATCCTCTTCGGGAGTTAGCAAAGCTAGGGGCACATGCTGCAAAATCACTTAGTGAGATTGGCGAAAGATCTGATGTTGTTATGGTCCAAGTATTTGATGGCCCTCAGGTGAAAGAGGTCATTTTGGGAAAGCGTGGGTTGGTGGAGACCATGAAGCCGGGTTCGACTATAATATGCGGTTCCACCATACTTGCCTCAGAGGTAAAAGAGGTGGCCGGGGCAGTTGAGAAAAAAGGAATAAATATGCTAGATTCTCCGGTAAGCGGAGGTCCTGTAAGAGCGGTGGAGGGGGTATTGACCGTGATGGTGGCGGGGAAGAAGAACGTTTTCGAGGAGTGCATGGACGTTTTTAAAGCAATGGGTACGAATATTTCCTATGTGGGCGGGGAGATCGGAATGGGTCAAGTGACAAAGGCGGCCCAATTAGTTCTTTCAGCGGCGACCCTAGCCGGAACCATCGAGGCTCTTGTGTTAGGAGTGAAAGCCGGCATCAGGCCAGAGTCCTTGCTTGAAGTTCTAAGTACCAGTACCGCTGGAAGCTATCAGTTCAAGTCGTATACCAAACTCATTATGGAGCGGAATTTTAAAAGTATTAGTGGTATGGCGACAACGCTCAAGGATTTGAGCATCGTCACCAAGACGGGGAAAGATTATGGTGTACCTTTGTTCAGTACAGCGATAGTCTATGAGATGGCAGTGGCTGCCAATGCTGATACTCCTGAAGAAGACGAAGCATCCGTTATTAAGGTACTCGAGAAAATGGCGGGGGTGGAGGTTAGGAAGACTACGTAACGTAAGCCCTTCGGAGACGCTTCCATTTGTTCGCTAAGGTATGTCGCCGGGCAGTGTAGTAAACACTTCCAAGCACATGCCGTCGGGGGAGAACTACAAAATAAAGACAGTAGGGTGCGTCCTGCCTTCCTTATACTTATTTTTAGAAGGTCATTAGAAGGGTAGGAGCTTCAAAGCTGTACCGCGAGACGTACGGCGAGTCATGATTATGGGGCAGTACCTATTTTTTAGGAGGTAAGCAGTGTCTAGCAAAAGGTTAGACCGTACTATGTCGAGAAGGGAGCGAGTAGTGAGGGCTCTTAATCTGGAATGTCCCGACAGAGTCCCAAGGGACGTATCCTGGGACCCAGCGGTTCAAGTTTTTCAGAGAAAAGAATTGGAAGATTTACTCAGAAGAATTCCCATGGATATAGGTACGCCAGAATTTAAGCGCGGAATAAGTGATAGACAGAAAGGGCATCCTATAGTTACGGCGGGAACCCCTGGCTGGCAGAAAACGGTTACCAAAAAAGGACAAAAATGGATTGACGAATGGGGAAGCGTTCGATACGTCGGCGAGGATGGATTATTTGGGGTAGTGAATGAACCTGTATTGGACGACCTTTCGGGAATAAATGAATTCTCTGCTCCGTGGGAATGTCTGAAATCCACTGATCTGAGCGAGGTCAACAGAAACTGCGCAGAAAGTGACAAGTTTATGATTTCTGACATTTGTGCACGTCCTTTCGAGCGTCTGCAATTCCTCAGGGGAACCGAGAAGTTCTTTGTCGATTTGGCCTATGCGAGGAAAGAACTCTTTCAACTTCGCGACATGGTTCATGAATACAATCTCGAGCACATAAGAATCTGGCTCAAAACGGACGTGGATGGTATTTTCATGATGGACGACTGGGGAACCCAAAGCGGTCTTTTGATCTCTCCTTCCACTTGGAGAGAGTTTCTGAGGCCTCTTTACGAAGAGTACTGCAACCTTGTTCACAAGCACGGTAAATACGTGTTTTTCCATTCTGATGGCGATATAGAAGAAATATTTGAGGATGTGATAGAAGTTGGAATTGATGCCATAAACGCGCAGCTCTTTTGCATGGACATTGAAAGACTTGCAGAAAAGTTCAAGGGTAGGATTACATTTTGGGGAGAGATTGATGGCCAGAGACTTCTACCCTTTGGGGGTGTAGATCAAGTGACAGAAGCCGTCTATCGGGTGAGATTAGCTCTTGACGACAGAAGGGGTGGAGTCATCGCCCAATGTAATTGGGGAAAGAACAATCCTTCAAACAACATACAGGCAGTTTTCGATGCCTGGAACAAACCTCTGAAAGAATTAGCGACAAGGCCGTGAAGTGACGGGGCGGGGCGAATAAGGCGAGACGAAGTCGTGTGGCATGATGGACGGACTTAGTAGTTCCGGAGAAAGAATGCTGGTGCCACCGAAGAGTAGAAAAAGCGACTATGTGTCATAACGCACTATGCAGTTCAGCGTCAAGCTCCAACAAAAGTTCAAAAGCTCCTTTGAGGTTATCGAACGGCAGTTAGAGTTAGGTTTGGATGCCAAAATTGAATTACCGGACCTTCGATTCAGGTTTCTATCCAGATGTAAGGTAGAAGAATGGAGGGAAAGATTCCGAAGCTCTCTAGAAAATGCGTTTGGCTCAAGGTATGAGGTGAAAAGAAATTAAGAGTGTAAGCTGCGAATAGACATTTAGGGAAAAAAACTGCGATTTGTGCGCAGGATTAGAGGTGAGTATGATGAACTCCAAGGAAAGAACACTAGCTGCTCTCGACAATAGACAGCCGGACAAAGTCCCTATTTTCGAGGATATATCAAATGCCTCAGTTGTTGTGAGACTAGCTGAGTTTCTAAGTTCGGAACCTCTGGATGTGAAGGTTACCAAAGAATGGCTGGGGGAAGAGACCCTTGAAATTGTAGATCTTTACTGTTTTGTAATCAACGAACTGCAACTCGACGCTACCTTTTCGGAGTTTCTGATCGGGTTCCAAATAATTGATGAAAAACGAGGTAAAGATAAGTATGGCACATTCTACAGGCTTTCTCAGTATGGAATACCTTATCCGGTGGAAGGTCCGATTAAGAATCCTTCAGACGTTAGAGGATTCAATATGACTTCTAAGCTTCAACAGGAGGATTCTTCGATGGTCCAACACGTTATTGAGAAAACGGGGTCGGATATGGCTCATTTTGTGGAAGTTTCGGATCCTTTCAAAATTAGTTGGCATCTACGAGGAACAATGGAAATTCTACTCATGGACTACATATTATATCCCCAACTGGTGCACGATCTGGCCCGTATTTCTACAGATTTTGACCTGGCAGTCATTGACATGATTGCTAAAACGGGGGCTGATGCCATTATGATGGGTGGCGATTTGGCCAGCGAGATAACGACTGTGATGTCCCCGGAACATTACCGACAGTACATTAAGCCTTATCACAAAGAAATCGTATGCCATGCGCATCGAGAGGGTCTAAGAATAGTAAAGCACTCTGATGGAAACATATGGCCGATATTGGACGATCTTGTAGAAGTTGGCTTTGATGGGATAGATCCAATTCAACCGCAGTGTATGGATATTGAGGAGGTTAAGGAATATTTGGGGGGACGAACGTGCATTATGGGAAATATTGACTGTCGGAATCTCCTCCCTTTTGGAACAGAAGAAGAAGTAAAGCAGTCAGTTAAGGAGACAATAAAAAAAGCGGCCCCCCATGGTGGTTATATTATTTGCTCCTCCAATTCAATTCACCCTGGATGTAAATCAGAAAACTATATAGCTATGGTTGAAGCAGCCCACAAGTATGGAAAATATGTATAGAGATCTTTTGTTTGTACTACGCCCCCTATCTGACCATTAGGGAATTGCTGACGTGCAAGTAATTCTCCATTTGGCTACATTTATCATAACAAGGAAAAGCATCGCATAGAGACGGCTACTGGTACATTTAGTGTAGTTGGGGGTCAACTCACCTCGGGTCATAAGAAAGAATCAGGCGGTACCTCCAAATGGTTGAGGTGGATTGAGGGAGGGTCTGAGTTTGATATCGACCTCCGGAATACGGAACTTGATGGGGGACTTTCCTTGGAGGCATCCAAAGAAACGGTAGTGCCCTGAGACGAATTTTACCAATGCTGGTCATTGGAGAAAAAGGAGGAAGAAATGAAGCTTGCTTTACTAGGAGGAAAACCTCTGAACAAGAAACCATTTCCCAAGTACCCGGTTTTCACCGCGGATGAGATCAAGGCTGTAGTTGCGGTAATTAAGAAAGGAGAGCTGTCTAGCCAGGAGAGGGGTGAAGAATGTGAGAAATTCGAGAGAGAATTTGCCCGCTATCATCAGACTGAAGAGGCGATCGTCGTCAATTCAGGTATGGCAGCTCTACAAGCGGCACTAGCAGCTATCCAGATTGGTCCGGGAGATGAGGTGATAGTTCCTCCCTACACTTTCTGGGCAACCGCTACGTCTGTTCTTACGTGCAACGCCATCCCAATTTTTGCAGACATAGATCCACTGACATTAACTATTAATCCGGGAGAGATAAGGAAAAAGATTAATGCTCGCACCAGAGCTATCATACCAGTCCACTTAAACGGACATCCCGCAAACATGGACGAGATAATGGCGATTGCCAAAGAACATGGTCTCGTTATTATAGAAGACTGTGCCCAGGCTCATGGAGCACGATACAAAGGCAGGCTCGTTGGGACAATTGGGCATATGGGAGCCTTCAGTTTTAACCAGAAAAAGAATCTCTCTACGGGGGAAGGCGGCATGTTACTGACCGATGATGAGAAGTTTGCTAAGAATGCTCGCTCCTTTCGAAGCCACGGTATATCAGAGAACTTGCCTATTGCTGTATCGCTGGGCGGAATGTACCGAATGACTGAATTGGAGGCTGCTATTGGAATAGTGCAGTTGAGGAAGCTTGATGAGAACAATGATATTCGGACAGAAAATGCAGACTATCTCTCTCAACAATTAGAAGAACTGCCGGGAATAGAAGCTCCTTACGTCGGTGATACAGTCAAACATGTATATTATAACTACTCTCCTACTTTCGTCGAGCAGGAAATGGGAATTCCTCGGAACAAGTTCATTCAGGCAGTCCAAGCTGAGGGAGTACCACTTACGGAGGGGGTCTACCCCGAACCCATATACAACTACCCCCTATTTAGACGACAACTTGTGCACAGGGTGGGATGCCCATTTTCTTGCCCGTTTTACAAAATACCCGAGAGGCGAAAGGATTCTATGTACGAAGATGAGCACTGTCCTGTGGCAGAGGAAAGAATCTACCGGACAAATTTGGAACTTAAGATTCATCCTCCGAGAACCGAAGAACACATGCAAATCATAGTTGGAGCATTCAGAAAGGTCATTGAAAACCTTGAACAACTGAAACGATAGATTGATTCGTCCCTCTTTCACAATTAATTTTCCGTTTTGTCCATAGATTTTGGGTGAGTTTTGATGGAGTAGAACCAGTACTACAAGGAACCTTTTCGTCAACCTGGTTGCATGCGGAATGGCTTGTTATACTATTTGTTACTCCAACTCAATTCATCCTGGGTGTAAATCAGAAAACTATATAGCTATGGTCGAATCAGCCAACAAGTATGGGTAATATGAATAGGAATGTTCTGTTTCAGCCGTTACCGGTGACGGTAACTCTCCAGGATAGACATGGAGCTAGCGTGTCCTGTGCTGCAATTCCTGGCTGGGCCAGATCTGGGGAGAAGATTACCAGTAAGACCAGGGCAATCATACCAGTTCACATTAACGGTCTTCCCGCTGATATGGATGAAATAAGAAGGATTGCCAAGAAACACAACCTCATAGTGATAGGAGATGCCGTGCAGGATGCGTTGTACAAGAAGACAGAAAACGGGAAACTCTTCAGAAAGTGTTTTATAACCTGGAAGAGCTCTGGTTATCGCCAGGTTGAAATAGGATGGTGTTGCGCGAAGCAATTTTGCATAGTGCCCAGATAGTAGATCGTTGCATTGCGTAAGAACGAAGTGATTTAAGGTCTTGCCTGGCTCATGGGAAGATCGCGGAATTGCGTCAGAGCATGGAGTTTGTGCACCACTTCCTTCGAAACATCTATGCGTTCCGATGATGAGGTTTGTATAGCATATTATGGGGTGCGAGAATACACAGGCAAAAATTATTTTTTGGGAATTGGCTTAGCACCAGAGGGTTGAAGTTTGCAATACAGGTGTTACGCGGATGGATTATACAGACGAGGTAGGAGGGGAAGCGTCGAATCTGATGATAGATACGAATCTCAAAAGTCACCCGAGATGCTGCCGAGAGTAGTGAATGTCATGAAACAACAGAGAACTGGGGGACTTTCCACAGGCGAACCCACTGATCTCTGTTCAACCTCAAGAACTATGGTTAGAGAAGGTAGTTTAGCCGTTGCTGTCTGGGCGAGTAAGGTGGGTGCCAAGCCCGCTCACGGTTTGGAGGTTCCGCAGTCACGTGGAATCAATCGCGTGTCAGAACTAACATAAATACAGAGCAGGTCTGAAAAACTTTTGAGTAATAGAAAGGAGTTATTGGATGAAATATTTACCAATTTCGGTGACGCAGTGGATTTTTGGAAATCGTCCCCTGGAAAATATTGCCCAGACCATCTTCAACCTTTCATGTCAGGGAATTGAACTCAGTGGAGACATCGATGAAACGGATGTGGAGAGTATTCATTCAGTCCTTTCGAGGTTTCACTTAAAGCCGGTTATGATAATGCCTAGTCCTAACGAAGATCTCTCCAACCCCGATGATAAGATCAGAGATTGGACAATCAGTAAGGTAAAACAACGCATCCATCTTGCCTCTCTACTAGGTGCCCCCTGTATTGTCGTCAATCCATCCAGGGAAGGGGAACTGAGTCCTACTGGTGATCGAAGAAAACAATGGCTTGCGGGAGTTGAAGCCGTCAGAGTTTTGGCCCCCGTCGCTCGAGAAAAGAAAATTAAACTGGCTTTGGAACCGGTACACCGTTATTAAACCTTGATGAGCAACACCTGGTTGTCGAGGTAATCTCCCACTACATTTCCGACCTGAAGTTCGGGGCCTATCCTGTCGTCTCGCGCCCCGTAGCCGACAGTGAGTCCGCCCGTGCGCCCCAGATACCAGATCCAGACGTCCATGTCGTATGAATCTATGATTTCGGAATGTATTGCCATCATGTTGAGGACATCGTCGTAGTCTTTCATTAGCGTTCCGTCGGGGTTCTTCATGTGCCGGCTGAGAGGCTCGTCGTCAGTTATCGGTGGCATGATCTCGATGCTGTTTGTCCCGAACAGGCATAGTTCGCGAATGTACTGGTCGTACTGTGCGGGTGACCAGCCATCGTAGGCGTTTGTCTTCGGTCGAAAGCCCAACTGATGTCCGCGGAGGCCGTACTTGGGCGCAGTGAGCTTCTTCAAGCCACTGGGTACGAGAATGGAATTCTCACGAAGCTCCATCTTTCGCAGTAGATAACCTACGCCGTAGAAGACTCCCCGCGGGTCTTTGCCGGCAATGACAACCTGTTGGCGTTTCTTCTTTGCTTTA
>SDBS01005588.1_pt1 | contig 12230 bp, 12 predicted proteins | sample 2277091 | NCBI WGS metagenome assembly SDBS01 (sample SAMN10404972, study PRJNA504765) | marine sediment metagenome | isolation source: marine sediment core GS10_PC15, 163 cmbsf | place: Arctic Ocean: Southern Knipovich Ridge | collected 2010 | reverse complement strand
GTATAGAACATATTGACCGCCAGGTCTAGTTACGTCAGTCGCGCCGGTTGAATCTTTGATACCGGTCACTGAGATTTCCTTTGGTATGTTAAAGCTGATTTTCACTTCCTCTCCCAGCCCGTCGATCAACTTCTTAGGCGTGTCGATGTTTATAATGCGCCCGGTGTCCATAATCGCGACACGCCCACATAAGACTTCTGCTTCTTCCATGTAATGAGTGGTCAAAACAATGGTCTTGCCCGCTCCGTTTATTTCCCTGATAACATCCCAAAGGCGGCGGCGCGCTTGAGGGTCAAGCCCCGTTGTCGGTTCGTCCAGAAAAACAACTTCCGGATCGTTTACCAGAGCTAAAGCAACAGATAGTCGCTGCTGCTGACCACCAGAAAGCTCGTTCACGCGCGCTCTTTCCTTTTCCATCAGGCTTACTGAATCTAAAAGCTCGTCGATCCTTTCAGCTGTCAGAACACATTTGTAGAATGATCCAAATAAAGCTAGCATTTCGCGGACAGTCAGATAATCAAAGAGAGCCGTCGTTTGAAGCTGTACGCCGATCAACTCTTTGGTGACGCCGGGATTCGGCCAGACAGGAATATCTTTTATCTTGATCTCTCCGGAATCTGGTTCTCGCAGGCCTTCAATCATTTCCAACGTCGTCGTTTTGCCCGCCCCGTTGGGACCTAATATTCCGAAGATCTCACCCGTTTCTACCTGGAATGACACATCGTCGACGGCCTTTAGGTCACCGTATACTTTATTTAAATTATTAACTTTTATCGAGTTCAAAAAATCCTCCAAAAACACAAAGACTTAAAAGAATCGGAACCGCACCCATTTTACCAGTTCTAAAAAAGATGGGAGCTGTCCCCTTTTTAAAGACTTATTATAGCTTTCAATACCGATCTTGTTTTTATAAAAGTGGCTTTTGAGGGGTTTCGGTTAGAATACCGGTTAGGTTTAGATGTTCACGCGCCCTCTCGGTAGCGACACGCCCGCGAGGTGTGCGGCGCAAAAAACCTAGCTGAACAAGGTATGGTTCATAGACATCTGCTATGGTGCCTGGCTCCTCTCCCAAAGCCACGGCCAAGGTGTTGAGACCTACGGGCGCGCCCTCAAACTTTTTGATAAGTGTCGTCAACAGCCTCTGGTCAAGTTTGTCCAGCCCGACTTCATCGACTTCAAAAAGATTCAAAGCGCGTGACGCCAAATCACAAGATATCTCACCTTCAGCTTCTATTTGAACATAGTCTCGAACCCTTTTTAGTAGGCGGTTGGCTATGCGCGGCGTGCCCCGAGACCGGCGAGCGATCTCTCGGGCACCCTCTGGCTCGACACTAACTTCGATAAGCTTAGCGGAGCGGATGATGATCTGGGCTAGCTCCTCTGTCGTATAGTAATCCAATCGACAATTGATTCCGAATCTGTCCCGAAGCGGGGAAGTTATCAGCCCTGTCCTGGTTGTCGCTCCCACAAGTGTAAAGGGGGGCACATCAAGCCGTAGAGACCTTGCGCTGGGCCCTTTGCCGATAACTATGTCAAGTTCAAAATCTTCCAAGGCCGGATAGAGAATTTCTTCAACAACGTGGCTCAACCTATGAATTTCATCAATAAAGAGCACATCGTGCGGGTCAAGATTTGTGAGTATTGCCGCCAGGTCTCCGGCGCGTTCCAGGGCCGGACCTGAAGTCGTCTTTAAGCTAACACTGAGTTCAGCGGCGATAATGTAGGCCAATGTCGTTTTGCCCAGACCCGGCGGGCCACACAGCAGGACATGATCAAGCACCTCTCCTCGCGCCCGGGCCGCTCTTATGAAAATAGAGAGATTTTCTTTAATCTGGGCCTGACCGACAAACTCAGCTAGTCCTTTTGGTCGCAGGCTCTTATCGAGCTCGTTATCATCCTCGCTGACCTGAGCTGTGAGTATCCGATCTTCCAAGTTTATTTCTTCCTCAACCTCTGACATCCGCCTAAACCTTCGCTAAACGCTTGAGAGCAAACTTGATATACCAATCGACGCTTTTTCCTTCCGTCGCCCCCGCCAAAGCTTGAGACGCCTCGAAAGCTTGATAACCTAAGCCCATCAGGGCTTGTTGCGCCTGAGTAAACGGCGATGTCATCGCTGCGGCATCGACTATCGCGCCTGTCCCCAACGTATCTTTTAGTTCGAGTATCAAGCGTTGCGCGGTTTTTCGGCCAACACCCGGTGCCCCGGAAATCAACGTGTTGTCTTCAGTGATTATCGCCTGCATCAACTGCTCCGCGGTTAGGTGCGAGAGCAAATTTAGCGCCACCTTAGGGCCCACATTGCTGACACTGATCAACTGCACAAAGAGGCCTTTTTTAGCTTCAGCCTCAAAACCATATAAATTCATCGAGTCATCCTTCACCTGCAAATATGTGTAGACCGTGACTTGGCTACCGACTGGCGGTAGTGAAGCGATATCAGGACTCGGCATCATTAATTGGTAACCCACACCACCGGTATCAATAATGGCTGTCTGGCTTCCCTTTTTGACCAAGCTACCTGTGAGCGTCGCGATCATCTGACTTCACGCCTTAGACTTTGTCTGCTTGCGCCGAGATCTTTAGAGGTTTTTCCAACCAGCTTTCGACTATGAGCGTGACATATCGCGATCGCCAGAGCATCCGCCGCGTCATCAGACTTAGGTATTTCCTTGAGCGATAAAATCGCTTTCACCATATACTGTACCTGAGACTTATCGGCTCCACCATACCCAGCAACGGCTTGCTTGACCTGTGATGGAGTGTATTCGCTAACATCACAACCGGCGTTGGCTGCCGCCAACAGACTAACTCCGCGCGCTTGACCGACGGCCAGAGCTGTTCTTGTGTTTTTACTAAAAAATAATTGCTCGATTGCGACCTCGGGCTCTTCTAATAAACTATAGAGCGACAGCAAGCCTTCATGAAGCATTTTCAAACGATCGTGAGGAGCTCTACCGGCCGGAGTGGAAATTACACCATATCGCAAAAGTTTCATTTTAGAACCGTTAAGGTGAATCGCCCCGAAGCCGGTCGAAGCCGTACCTGGATCAATACCTAGAATGATCATTATTATCCCTTTCGGTAAAATGAAAAGGCCCACCAAACATACGAACGTATGTACTGTATCACAGCTAACGCAACGTGTCTAACGGCTTGCTCTTGGGGAGGGACAAGTCAGGAGGGAAAGAGGAAAGAGGAAAGTGAAGAGTGAGGAGTCAAGAGTGAAGAGAAAAATAAAAGAGACAGAGAGAAGTACGGAGAGAAGAATCAAGAGCGAGGAGCGAGAAGCAAAGAGAAGGTGAAGGGTGAATGCCTCGCGCCTATGTGGGCGAGCGGAGCTTATCTTTTTCCCCTTACATTTAGACCTTGGACAAGCTTTTCTTGGCGACTTCGAGCAACGCGAGCCGAAGTCGAGCATAATAGCGGCGGCAAATCCGCTGTCTGAGCCGGCACGGCGAGTTCCGGATTTCGCCCTACGAAGCGAGATGAAGGCCGCAGTCGCGCAGTGGAACCACGAAAAGCCTGTCTGAGGTCTCTCTATTCTTAGCTTGGCTAATCCAGGTCTCCAGAGGCAAGCGCCTCCATGACGTCATCGGATAAATCAAAATTTGAATATACTTCTTGAACATCGTCGCAGTCATCAAGAGCCTCGATGAACCTCAAAACTCCTTTGGCCTCATCCTGAGCCAACTCTTGCGTTGTTTTGGGCAGCATTGTCAGATCAGCTGAAGAAAAAGGCATCCCCTTTTCTTCCAGAGACTTACGAACATCACCCAACTCAGCAGGGTCTGTCTTGATCTCATAGTGATCGTCTTCCGTGCTCATGTCCTCAGCCCCGGCCTCAAGAGCCGCTTCCAACACAGTCTCTTCATCTCCGGCAGTTTTGGGGACCAGAATCACGCCTTTTCGCTCAAACATCCAGGCCACAGAACCAGATGACCCCAATTTGCTGTTGTAATTTGTGAAGATCCGCCTCATTTCAGCAGCGGCCCTGTTACGATTATCCGTCATGACCTCAACCAACACCGCCACGCCGGCTGGACCGTATCCTTCGTATGAAATCTGCTCGTATTGGACACCTTCGATCTCACCCGTCCCACGTTTTATGGCTCGATCAATGTTTTCCGCCGGCATGTTCTGAGCTTTGGCTTTCTCGATGGCATTACCAAGCGTGGCATTCATCTCAGGATTCCCTCCGCCATCTCGCGCAGCCACTGTAATCATGCGCGCCAGTCTGGAGAAGATGCGACCTCTTTTAGCGTCTTCTTTACCTTTCTTGTGTTTGATCGATGACCATTTTGAATGGCCTGACATAACTCAACCTCCCCGTGGAACTTAGCTGACTGGCTGCAAAGCCGACAATAAACGCTTTTTAGCCTATTCTCTGCGCCGACGCGTTTTCACGTTCTCGCGCCCACTTTTTCACCTTTTTCAAGAAATATTGGTGCATTCTCAGATCGTCTGTAAGCTCTGGATGGAACGCGCTTACAAGATAAGACTCTTGCTCTGCCAGAACCACCTTGTCTCGGTATCGAGCTAAGATGCTAACTCCCTTACCGACTCTATTAATCCAGGGCGCCCTTATAAAGACTCCCGGGAAAGTACTCGGGTTGAACATTTCAACCGTGATATCAGCCTCAAAACTGTCAACCTGACGACCGAAAGCATTGCGCCTTACGCCCATATCTATGAGCCCCAAAAGATTCGCGCTATCTTCATCGGCCTCTGTCGCCATCAAAATTAAGCCCGCGCAAGTCCCAAAGATTGGCATACCTTCACGCGCGCGTCGCTTGATATCTTCAAGCAAGCCTGAGCCAGAAATAAACTTGCCAATGGTCGTACTTTCTCCACCCGGAAGAATAAAACCGTCGAGCGTGTCCAGGTCTTTGCTGTGCTTAACCGGAATAGAAACGGCGCCGCATCGCTCAATGGCCCGCAAATGTTCACGAACAGCGCCTTGGAGCGCCAGAACACCAATAGTCGGCGCGCCAATGCTACTAGCGACCATTGATACCTTCGCAATAGAAACGCGAAAACATTACCTACCAGCCCCGATTCTGGAGGAGATCTTCTTTCTGAATATCTCTAATCTCCAGACCCGCCATGGATTCACCCAAATCTTTGGACACGCCAGCCAAAATCTTGGCATCATTAAAATGGGTTGTCGCTTGAACAATAGCCTTGGCCATTGAGGTTGGATCCTGCGCTTTAAATATTCCTGAACCAACAAAAACACCGTCGGCTCCGAGTTGCATCATTAGCGCCGCGTCAGCAGGCGTCGCCACGCCACCGGCAGAAAAATTAACTACCGGCAGAGAGCCTCTTTTAGCGATCTCTACTACCAGTTCATATGGCGCCCGCATCTCCTTGGCGGCTGCCATCAGCTCTTCATCACGGCACCCTTTCAGGTACATGATTTGCGTGTTAATAGTGCGCATATGCCGAACAGCCTCAACAACATTGCCGGTACCAGCCTCGCCTTTTGTCCGAACCATGGCAGCGCCTTCGCCGATACGTCGAAGAGCTTCGCCCAGATTTACACACCCGCATATAAACGGAACTGTAAATTTAGATTTATCGATATGATGACTCTCATCAGCGGGAGTCAACACTTCGCTTTCGTCAATATAGTCCACGCCCATCGATTCCAGTATCTGCGCTTCGACAAAATGACCTATCCTGGCTTTGGCCATAACTGGAATCGTGACCGCCTCAATAATTCGCTCGATAATTGATGGGTCTGCCATCCTGGCCACTCCACCCATCGCTCGAATGTCAGCAGGCACACGTTCGAGGGCCATAACAGACACCGCCCCTGCTTCTTCAGCTATCTTGGCTTGCTCAGGCGTTGTAACATCCATAATAACGCCACCCTTTAGCATCTCCGCTAAACCAGACTTGACTTTAAATGTGCCTCTTTCCGACAAACCGACCCCCCCAAATAGACCCGAACAATGGTAAACATTGTCAAAATGCCCTGTTAATTAGGGCAAAAACTCTATACAATATCATACAAGATACAGATATGACCTGCAATCTGTGCGAGTACTTGGAGTTTCCAGAAAATACGATGACAAGCAAACGTTTCACGTTAAATTTTAAGGTAATTTCTATCAGCATTGTCGCCATTTTAGCTCTGATCACTTTTAGCACCTTTTTGGTAAAAGTAGTGCAAGAAAATAACGAGCGGCGATCAACGGCCGTTAGTGACCAGAATAGAGTAACGCGTTTGATCACGTCAATCAGAGCTGATGTCGCTGAATCGCTCTTGCCGGTCCACTCGTATGTTATCTCGCCGGACCCGATGCACAAGAAGAAGTTTGATTTATTCAGCGAAAGAATTGAACAAAATCTAGAGACACTGAAGACCTCAGAACATTTCGAACCCATAGATTTGCGCTTAGTGACAGAAGCTATCAGTCACTTCAAACAGCTCGAGCGGGTTCAAGAGAAGATTTTTAAACTCAAAAGAGAAGATATTGTTGAGCTTGGCCCGGCACAAATTAAAAAGCTCGATAGATATCAAGACGCGCTTCTAACCGAATTACATAAACTTCAAAATCTGGAAGAAGCGGAGCTGGCCAACTTTCTCTCGATTGAACAGACCACGGGCCGGCGATCTTTCATATTAATCGCTTTGGCAGCTGTGATGGCGCTAATCGGCGCCTTGGTAGTCGGGTATATCGGTAGCCGGGTGTAATTCTCTTGACCGGGAGACTAGTTTTGGCACCCGGGGCAAAAATTGGTACCTCGTGACGCGATCCGTTCTTTCCGCAATATTGTGCCGCACCGAAAACAAGGTTTGCCGGCCCGACCATAAACCTGTAGCTCCTCGAGGTACTTTCCCGGTTGTCCTTTCGCGTCGACATAGCGATCGAAGGTGGTCCCGCGCATTTTTATGGCTTGATTAAGCACAAACTTAATGGTGCCATATAGCTCTGTCAGCTCAGCGGGCGTGAGCGATGAAAGAAGGCGCTCGGGATGAATACCAGCCGCATGAAGAATTTCATCAGCATAGATATTTCCTATACCAGCGATAAATTTCTGGTCAATTAAAAAGCTCTTCAGTGACCGTCGGCTTTTTATGCGGTCTTCCACTAGCCTCACAAAATCAGACTGCAAGAAGGATGACGCCAGAGGCTCCGGACCCAGAGATATAATCTCAGGGATATCTTCCAGAGCCCCGCCCTCCACCAATTTCAGATAACCAAATTGCCGGGGATCAACAAAACGCAGTTCATAATCGTTATCAAGGACAAAATATAGATGAGTGTGCCGCTCTCGCGGAACTTGAGACGACACATAGACCAGGCGCCCGCTCATCTTCAGGTGAACCAAAAGACAATCACCCGAATCAAGAAAGAGAATCAATATCTTCGCTCGCCTGCCGACACCAATAAAGCGGCGCCCCTTGAGCCGCGTTTTGAAACGCGACGGAACGCCGCCTCGAAGAATCTTAGGTAACAAGATCTTTGTGTCGATAATTTTTCGATCGACAATCAGGCTATCGAGATCTCTCCTGATTGTCTCTACTTCCGGAAGCTCAGGCACAGCCTTTTAATCGAGGTAAAGTTTCCCCACGACTCTTATGTGCCCATTTCCCAGCTGGCCAGATACTTTTCTTGCTCAGCCGTTAGTGTGTCTATGTTGATGCCCATAGACGCTAGTTTCATCCGCGCGATTTCGGCGTCTATGTCCTCGGGCACACCTATAACATCATTGGCAAGATTCTTGCCTTCATTCTTCATGTGTTCGGCCGCAAGCGCTTGGTTAGCAAAGCTCATATCCATAACAGCTGCCGGGTGTCCTTCCGCCGCGCTTAAGTTCACCAGACGACCTTCCGCCAGAAGATGGAGTTTGCGTCCATCGGGCATCGTGAATTCTTCAACAAATTCTTTGACCCTGCGAACGCTCGTCGCTTTCTCTGTCAAGGCTTCTATATTTATCTCAACATTAAAGTGGCCGCTATTACAGATAATGGCCCCGTCCTTCATAACTTCAAAATGAGGGCTGTCCAGAACATGGATGTCACCCGTGATCGTAACCACGATGTCGGCTATCTTAGCGGCCTCCACGCCAGGCATAACTCTAAACCCATCCATTACTGCCTCTAGCGCCTTTAATGGATCTATCTCAGTGACAACTACGTTGGCCCCCAAACCTTTGGCCAGCATGGCGACACCCCGACCACACCACCCGTAGCCGACAATGACAAAAACTTTTCCGGCCAACAAAACATTTGTAGCCCGTAAGATGCCGTCTATCGTGCTGTGTCCGGTACCATACCGATTATCGAAAAAGTGCTTTGTACACGCGTCATTAACCGCTATGACAGGGAAGAGAAGTACTCCCTGATTCGCCATGCTTTTGAGACGAATCACGCCGGTAGTCGTTTCTTCGGTTCCGCCGATGATGCCCGACACTTGGTCCTTGCGGTCGCTGTGAAGCGTTGAGATCAGATCAGCGCCGTCATCCATTGTGATATGCGGATTCATATCAAGAAGTTGATTGATATGTTGATAGTACGTCTTGCTGTCTTCCCCATTTATGGCAAAAACCGGGATATCGTAGTCTTTCACCAAAGAGGCAGCCACGTCATCTTGCGTACTCAGCGGGTTCGAGGCGCATAGGGCGGCATTTGCGCCACCGGCCTTCAATGTCCGCATAAGGTTCGCGGTCTCAGTTGTTACGTGCAGGCACGCGCCTATTGTCATGCCGGCCAGTGGTTTTTCCTTCTCAAAACGCTCGCGGATAGTCCTCAAGACAGGCATATGACTCTCTGCCCACTCTATTCTTAACTTACCCTCGGCCGCTAAGCCTTGATCTTTAATATCACACTCCATCAAACACTCCTTTTTCATCCTACCTATATCTGTCCAATTACTTCTCGGAGCCATCTCGCTAAAAACATAGAGGAGCCTTTTCCCTCTTCTACGACATTGGCGTGACTGGTGCTCCGCTCATCCCAAAGACTATTAGTGATACTCGATATTGCCAAAACCTTCATGCCTAATTGGCGCGCCACTATCGTTTCAGGCACCGTTGACATTGTCACCGCGTCAGCGCCCGCTTTTAACAGCAACCTGGCTTCAGCCCTGGTCTCATAGCTTGGGCCTGAAACTGCTGCCAACACACCCGTACGCACCGGCAACGACATTTTAGCCGCTGTCTTCTTAGCTATATCAAACAAATCCTGATCGTAGGCATCCTTTAGGTCAACAAATCGGGTGCCGTGTTCTGACTCAGATACTCCGATTAACGGATTGCTTCCCATCAAATTTATGTGATCCTTAACCAGCATAAAATCGCCCTGTTTAAATTGACGATTCAGTCCACCGGCGGCGTTCGTCAGAATCAACTTCTTTACACCCAGGCGAGCCAGTATTCGAATTGGGAACGTGACCCCCCGCATGGTATAGCCCTCATAATAATGGAACCGGCCTTGTAAAACTAGGACTGTCTTGCCGCCCAAAGAACACACGAGCAATCTCCCCTTATGTCCGCTGACGCCAGCGACCGGAAAAAACGGTATATCCTCAAAAGCTATTTCTTTCTCCGGTCCCAATTCCGATACCGCCTGACCCAGTCCGGAACCGAGAACCAGGCCGATATCAGCTTTGCGCGTAAGGTGTTTTGCTATATACTCTGTGGCTTCGTGCAGGTTTTCCAGCAGTTGACACCCTCTTTCTTAAAGTCTCATTTTCAAAAGCTCTATGCGCTCAACCGGGGTGGGATCAACGTTGTTGAGTAAAGCAAGATACGTGCTGACGAAATCTCCCATATAGATCAGCGAGAAAAGGCGCGCCGATTTCGATTTGCCGACCGACCACACTTCGTCAAAACCGCCAAGTTGTTCAGCTATTAAATCCTTTGTCTCCTTAACCCGTTTTGTTATCTGCGGATGTTCATCGACGTCCCTCAGAAAAACCAGGTGAAATTGATTGCTGATCTCCTTTAACATCTGCCATCCGGCCAACTCATTGTGGTCTAATTCGGGTAACAGATTCCAGTATGAAGGAGTTTTGCCGTTTTCATTTATTTGGCATTTAAAACGAAAAGCAGCTAAACCAGAAAGTCCCTCTGAGCCATATATCACCGGCATCTTTCCATAAATCCTCTTGGCTAATTTTTTCGCGGGATTATCGCTTTGGGGAACTTCAACGCCCAGTTTTTTTGACTGCTCTCTTATTGCTTTAATGGTCTCGGTAAGATCACTGTCTAAGCTGCCGACTAATCCCAAGCGCTCGAGAAGAATAGCCAATGGCAAGCTCAGATAACCCAAGGACGCGCGCGGCTGAAAACCGGACGGGATAGTAATCATCGTAAACCCACGATCCGAGGCGATCTCGTTGATCTTACCGCCACTCGAGATGACGACCACCTGAGCCCCTCTTTCCAGAGCCTCACTGAGCGCGGACAAAGTCTCTTCCGTATTGCCCGAGTAGCTAGCCGCCAACACCAGAGTATCCGGGCCGACATAGGCCGGCAGACTATAATGGCGATTGACAGCCAAAGGTATCTTTATAGCGTCGTCAAACAGCACACGGCAAACATCGCCGCTGATGCCTGAGCCACCCATCCCGAGAACCACAACATTGGATATTTCGGCAGCGTCAATCGCAATCTTTGCGTCGCGACCTATTGCTACGGCTTCTTCGCACTGATCGGCAAATGCTGCGATCACTCCCAGCATATCCGCTTGATCAATAGCGCGAATCGCGCCAATATCATCTAAATTGACGAGGATTTTTGTCATCTACTCCCTTTTGCTTAAAACTGAATCGAGTTAGGCGCAATCTCGGTATCGGGCCAAATCTTAATTCCATGTTTCAGCCTATTTTCTTCACCGACTGAAATATTATCGCCCAAAACAGAAACATCGTCTATGTGAACCTTTCGCCCGACCTTAATGTTGCGAGCCAGAATTGAATTCTTGACAACAGCGCTGCTCGCCAGAAGACAATCATCTAGCAAAACGGATCTCTCGACCCTGGCTCCCTCAGAAATAACACAGCTATCGCCGAGCGAAGTTGGCCCGACTACAACGGCGTGCGCTTCAACCACACAATTCTTGCCCATTACTACCGGCCCATAAATTGTGGCCAGCGGATCGATTGAGCAACCGGAGCCCGCCCAGACGCGTGGTTTTATCTCAGTGCCCTTGAAATCAAACGGTATTTTTCCGTCCAGAAGATCGTGATGGGCCCGGAGAAATTTTTCGGAGCTGCCAATGTCTAACCAATAAGAGCTTGACGGAAAACCGTAAATCGGTAAATGCTTCTCTAATAACGATGGGAACAAACCGCGCTCAAATGAGTAGTTCTCGCCTGCGGGCGCCATCTCCAGCGCCTCGGGCTCCAAAACATACGTACCGGCGTTGATGAGATCGGTTGTGACATCGTCCCAGTTGGGTTTCTCGACAAAACTTTCCACAGCGCCATCGTGCTTCATCGGCACAAGACCATAGCTCGTTGGGTCGTCAACCGCCGTCAGCGCGATCGTCGCCAGAGACTTCTTCTGTCGGTGATACTCAAGAACGTGGGTTAAGTTTATGTCAGTTAAAATATCGCCGTTGAAAACCATGAAAGTCTCAGTCAAGCGGTCGGCAACATTTTTAACAGCGCCACATGTCCCCAGCGGTTCTTTCTCAACGACCAACTCCATTTTCAGACCGAGGTTGTCTATCTCCTCTAAGGGCTGAATAAAAGTGTCGGACAAATAGCCCGCGCTTAAGATTACATCGTCGATCCCGTGGCGCTTCAGGTGACCCAGAACATGTTCAATAAATGGCCTATTAACTAGAGGCAGCATGGGCTTGGGCAAGCTGCATGTCAAAGGACGAAGCCGCTTACCTAACCCGCCAACTAATATTACACCTTTCACAATTCTCACTTCCCTTATAAATAACGCTCAAAAGCTTTTCCGCAATATTGTCTACTTTTCCAATTTTGAGTTTTTTCGCCTCTGTTTAGCGACTCTAATCGAATCAATCGCGATCAAAATGCCCGCCCGAAGGGTTAATACAACCGCGACTAACGGGCTGAGCAACCATTTCCAGGTATGACGATAGGTCTTGGTGAAAAACCTGTAAAGGCTCCTTTGAAACTCGATAATCATCCGCGCGCTCGACTGAACGCTGCTCTTGGCCAGATGGTGTGTAACTTTGGCATCTGGACAAAAATAGACTTTAAACCCCTCTTGCCACACTCGATAGCAGATATCCATAT
>SDBS01005587.1_pt1 | contig 12231 bp, 13 predicted proteins | sample 2277091 | NCBI WGS metagenome assembly SDBS01 (sample SAMN10404972, study PRJNA504765) | marine sediment metagenome | isolation source: marine sediment core GS10_PC15, 163 cmbsf | place: Arctic Ocean: Southern Knipovich Ridge | collected 2010 | reverse complement strand
ATATTGGGATATGCCTTATTCCCCTCCTTAAAATAACCAGACGGTACAAGGTTGCCATCTTCAGTTAAACGAACAGCATATGGTGTTAAGATGTTTTCTTCGGGAGACGATAATGTGAATTCAAATGTCTTGTCCTGAACATCAACGGGTTCAAACATAAATGGGACATAGTAATCATCAGCAATTTGATGGCCGTCAACTATAACTTGACGAATATTCTCCCCGGTTTTTTGTTCATTTAAGTTAAATGTGATTGGTGCGCGACTAGCCTGTCGTTTAAAGTCAACAACAAGAACAGAGACACCGGCTAAGGTCTCTGACGCGGGCTTAAAGCTTTGACTGATATTTTTTGAGCCCGCAAATGTTCGGTGATGCTCCCATTTGTCTATACCTATTATTTGATCAATTAATTTAGTAGCCGGTTGTTTTAAGATTGTGACAATGACGCCGGCGGCAATTAACAATGTAATTAGAACGATGGAGGTAATAACAAATATTTTTGACTTCAAGAATCCTTGCATTGGTGTTAATTTAGATACGTTTTATTTGTCTAGTATTATATTTTTATCGTAAATTCCCGCAAACTCCCCTATTTCTTAATATGTTTGATTCCAAACTCTTCCTATTTAATGATACTTCCTAGTGTTGGGATCATCAATTGGCTATTGTGTTGTCTTAAAAAAGTTCGAACACTGTCCTTCCAAGTGGACGAATAAAAAAGCCGCTGGGTTGAGCGGCTGGGTTTTGAGGGCGAGTAGGACGATTGAACTTATTGTAGTAATCATGGATTGCTAGCTTTAGATTAAGCTATTTGATGAATTCTCCCCGGGTTATCGTTGAGCTCAGCTACCGCATGAAGCACGCCTATAACATGATCGAATACTTTCTCGGTGGATAGAATATCGGATGGGTCTTTTGGCTGAATGCTAACGCCGAGGTTTGCATGTCGCCTTTCGAGCTGAGCGATATATGACACTTTTTCGGGAAGTGTTGCATGACGTCCTTTTCTGCGTGGGTCGTCTGGCCAACGATTTTTTTTAAACATTTTCCTACTCCAATTTGAAAAGGTGCGAGGTTTACTGTGTTATTGTATCGAAATTAATTGATTCTTGTCCTAATGTCAATCTGTGACATTAGCTTTGGTATTGATATCTGTCCACTATATTCTTGTAGATAGGTTCGAACACTGTCCATAAAGGTGGACATTTTGGAATCATTTATTTTGCCTTAATATAGCTTAATTTAATTAAGTACTATTGACTAACATTGCTATTCATGCTAGTAATATAAGGTTCTACAATGGTAGTTTTTCTCACACTCCCCGTTCTTTAAAAAAGGAATAGGCAGATGAAAAAAGTATCCTGCATTATTACGACCGAGGATCAATCGAGAAATCAATACGATGCGGTGCGTCGAGCAATTCATGGTAGGAACGCTTTTGTAGTGTTAATTGTATATCCCTATCATGACGACTCTTCATGTGACTGGTACTATCATTTTTATCTTGTCTGCGCAAATAGTACTGTCATGCAACAAGCACGACAGCTTGAGTGGAAAGTGGATGACGTAACAAAGGGTTTAAACATAGACTTGCCTTGTCTGTATAAATGTCATGTAAGCTCTTTAAATCGTGATGCCGCCCAGCGTCCAGCAAACTTCGTGGAGAAAATACACGCGCGCATGTACGATGAGGCTACCCAATTTGCCCAACAATTGGAAAAAGTTTTGTAAGGAAGCTTTTGTACGAACCCCGCTCTCAATTTGAGAGTTGCATTAAGGGTTCTTTTTTTTTGGTTCCAAACTTATTGCCCAAATAATTTTTCAAATAGTCGTTCTGGCTAAACTTCTATCATAAATCCCCGTAAACTTCCCCATTTCTTTATATGCTTGCTTCTGCTCTTCTTCTATTAGTTTGAGCGTTTCCCCCATCCTGAAAATATCTACTCTGTTGAAGTAGTAAAAAAAAGCAGGGGTGAAAAGATCAAGTTAAAACCGTAACAACACATCAATTCAAGCATATTTCTATCCTCAGACCGCCTTAGATACGTGTTGCACTAGATTTAATAAAGGCACAAGAGCAATGTTGGTTTTATGACTTTAGATTATGCTTCAGCGCTTAACCGGAATATTTATAAGTTTTATATTCATCGGGTTTTATCTAAACGAGCATTTTTACCGCTAATTGCTATATACGCAGTTCATGTGGCTAAGGTTAGTTTGTTTGAGCTGGGTGTGATAGCTGCGATTACTGCAGCTGTGCAATTCTTACTAGAAGTACCTAGTGGATATATTGCTGATAAGGTTGGTCATAAAAGATCGCTGGTTCTTGGATCTGTTATTGTAACTATTTCTCCGATAGCATATGTGTTGTGGCCAAACTTTATTGGTGTGATGTTGGGTTCGGCAGTATTTTTTGCAGGAGTATCATTTCATTCGGGCACAATGTCGGCTTTCATTCATGAAACTCTTTTGGAGTTAGGACGAGAGAAAGAGACGGCACGAATTATGGGGCTTTCCCAAACTATTGGACTGCTTGGCAATGTCATCATTATTTCGTTGGTACCATTGGCATACATAGTAGATGTACGACTACCTTTTATTATTGGCGCATTATTGCTTCTGGCAAGTCTCGCAGTGATATTAACGCTTACAACACCCCTTAAAACTCATAGGAGCGTGCAAGAGCTAGAACATATAAGTTTTATGCGACTTGTAGGGGCGATGCGTCAATCAAATCATCACATACTTTTTCTTCTATTGGGCGTATCAACTGCTGTGTCTCATAAGATTCCAGAGTTTCGTGAGATTCTATTTCAGGAAATTGGTGTACCTATTGTTATCTTTGGGTTTATTCTGGCAGCGTCTAGTCTCCTTGGTGCTGTGTTTAGTTACAACATACATAAGCTAAATAAGGTGCTGTCAGCACGATCGTTTTATCTTTTTGACTTGCTGGTAATGACGATTTTAACAATTTTGATTGGCTTTTCAGTTAATCCTGTGTTTGGTGTTATTTTCTTTGTTCTCTTCGCTGCCTACGGTCGTAGCAGGGAAGTCCCAATATATGCGTATATCTTAGAAGGCAGTCCAACTCGCCAACTGAAGGCAACTTACATGTCGCTACTTGCTTTTTTTAGTTCACTGAATAGCATTTGGGTTCCTTTGTTTCTTGGATATGTGATTGGTGAACTTGGCATCAACAAAGGCTATATTGTTTTTGGTGTTGTGGCTCTTGGGTTGTTGCTGGCGCTTTACGCGCTATATATTAAGGAACAACGCAAACAAATGAGTGTGTCTTCCACTCTTGAGGATAGTAGGCTTCTTTGATTCTAAATTTCTTCTGTTGGTTGTTACCCTTGTGGTATTGACTTTATTGTTGTGTAGTAATATATTGTTGTGTTCTGAGATGACGTTATTTTACTGAAATCCACTGTTCTTTTAAAGGAGTCTATTGTGTCTCAACAACTGCTTGCCCCGAAGTATCTGACGGAAGAGATCGCTAAGGGGGCTGTTACGACTGCATTGTACGTAGTGATGGATAAGGGTGCACCACTACGCTCAGATCTCCGTCGACATCAATGCCATATTGTGATACTGGTGCCGGCTATGCAGGACGCTCGTTCAGATGATTACCCCGACTGGCCAAATTACCCACTTCAACCTGTGTCACTTTACGAACAGAGTGTCGGCAACAAGAACGAATGGGAACATGCGTACGACAACATTGCACGCTGTAAGGCACTACAACTCTGGACCGATCGCAACGATGATCGAGCTGGTGTAATTCCACATCTTCTGTTTCCGGGCGATACTCCTTTTTGGGGTGGTGTTAAACGACACGGAATTGTGGTTGCTTGCTCTGGTGTTCAGCCATGGTTCGACAAGCTCATTTCAGGTATCGTCGCCGATACGCTTATTGCTCTCGCGCATAACTCCTATGAAAATAATGATAGAGACGGTGATTTTCTGGATTGATCAAGAAGCCACCAAGCACTTTATCAAAAAAACAACTTAGCCCCGACTAACTATATGTCAGCCGGGGATTTTTTATTAATTTATACGGTTTTAAGCTCCTATTCGCCGGACACTTTGGGAGCTATAATAATGAGGTGTTGGAATGATGTTTAATTTCTTCAAAAAGTATAGGGTTTTAGCTTCTTTGTTGTCTTTAGTGTTGATGTTGGTTTTGAGTTTGTCGTGGTTGTGGAATCAGGGGCTTATAGGTTTATCACCATTGATCGTACATAACGCGGGCCATGTGGCCAGCAAAATTAAAAGAGTGCACGGTGTTATGGATGTGCAGTTGCCAACTAAATTTCACAGACAAGAACATAGTTTAAGCTGTGAGATAGCTACGTTAAAGATGGCCTTACAGACAGTGGGTTTAGATGTTCCGGAATCTGAGTTGCTTGCTTTATTACCATTTGATGCAACTGCGAAGAGCCGCGGTGTTTGGGGTGATCCCAACAAGGGGTTTGTGGGTAAAATTGACGGCAAGATGCTTATTGATGGTTATGGAGTATATTGGGATCCGATAGCTAGGGTAGGTTTGAGGTATAGGCGGACAGAGGTGATGAGAGGAGGTTCAGCTAAGAATGTAGCAGAACATTTGTCGGCTGGGCGACCAGTAATTGTTTGGGGTAATTACGGACGAACAAAGAAATATAGCTGGCGATCTTCTGACGGCTCTTTGGTTGATGCAGTTAATGGTGAGTATACAAGAATAGTGACTGGTTTTAGTGGTTCAGTTAGTAATCCAACCAGCTTCTCTTTAATTGATCCAATATATGGGCCAATAACGTGGTCGAAGGATAAATTTATGGCTAATTGGGGGCTACTAGGCAATAACGCAGTGGTGGTTTATCCTCACCCTAAATGGGTTAGGCAGGTTAACAGTGGTCAGGTGTGGGAGATGTCGAAAGATGGTAAAAGCCGGCATTGGATTAAGTCATGGGAGGCTTTTGTAAGAGGAGGCGGCTTTAGAGAGGCTATAGTTGAGGTTACACCGGGTGAACTTAGTAAATACAAGATTGGCTCTTGATTAACGTGGATATGTAGTATATGGTGAGCTATTAATTTATGAATAATGCAAAGAAAAATCGATGGGTTCTTCTGCTAATAGTGGCGGCTGTGCTGTCTATCGGTTGGTGGTATATAAGTGCTATTAAAGAGAATGTTTCTTTACCGACACCACAACCGTATAAGTCGGTGGTGGTAAGTGGTGGTGTTACGCCAAAACCAGTGGTAAGTGCTGAAGTAAAGAACTTGGCTGATAATATAAGTTTAGCTGTCCCCTTTGCGCCACAAGCACCACATGCAAATTGGGGTCAACCATATCAAGATGCATGTGAAGAGGCGGCTGTTATTATGGTGGAACAATACTTACGCGGAGCAGGTCTAACACCTGATGAAATGGATCAGGAGATTTTGAAGATGGTGGCTTGGGAAGATGAGTTTTTTGGTTTTTCAAAAGATACAAATATTGCTGAAGTTAAGCGCTTAGTGGATAACTATTCCCCTACGTTTACGGCGAGTGCTAGATATGACATAACAATAGACGACATTAAAGAAGAGCTATTAAAAGGTAATCCAGTGATAGTGCTGGCTAATGGACAATTGTTAGGCAATCCATATTACACGCAACCTGGTCCAGAAAAACATGCGTTAGTAATAAAGGGTTTTACTGGTAATGAATTTATTACAAATGATCCAGGAACACGACGTGGTGCAGATTTTGTTTATAGTGCTGAAAAACTATTAAATGCAGTTATTGATTATGATGGCGGAACTCCTGGTACTGGGAAGAAAGCAATGATAGTGATTTTACCGCGCTAATACGCGGTTAGCTATAAAACGTAACATTATAATTAGAAGCAGTGCTTGTATAGCGGTACCGATAACGAAACCGGCAGCTATGCCGGATACGCCCATGGTGCTAGTTAATATGGTGGCTGAGAAGACGGTGATTACAATTGTGATAATACTAATAACAACTGGAATAAAGGTGTTGTGCAAGGCATAAAAAGCACGAGCTAATATATGCACCAGGCTTTCAGCAGGAATTGAAAGTGCGTAAATGCCAAGAACTGCGGCAGTGCTGGTGATAGCGACTTGATTGAAATTTCCAGTACCAATAAAGAAGTTAATAATCTCTTCACGCAATAGATAAATTAGAATGGCGGCAGGGATAACGGCTAGTAAGGTGAATAATATGCCTTGCTTAAGTTGACGATCGAATTGTTGGCGTGATTTGCGGCTTTTACTTTCGGCCAGTAAAGGAAACAAGGAAGTGGCGAAAGCGATGCCAATTAATGACACAGGGAAGCTTTGAAAGTTGCGGGCTAAAGAATATATAGTAACGGCACCTTCGCCAAGAGTAGAAGCAATGGATACGAAAGCCCAAAGCTGAATTTGCATAGCAGTTAAACCAACCATGCGCGGCAACATCAAGACGATAACTTGCTTAAATTCCGCTGTTATTTTAAAAGAGGGTAAGAGTGCTAGTCCACTACGCTGAATGTCGATGAGCCTTATTAATAAATGCAAGACGCTACCAATGATGGTCCCTAGAGCTACGCCGAAAATGCCAAGACTTGGAGCGATTAACAAGGCACCAATAATAATGCCGAGATTGTATAGAGCTGGAGATAATCCGTAAAAAATGAAGCGCTTGCTGGAAACCAGCATGCTGCCCAACAGATTACTGATCAAAAATATTATTGGCGCCACCAGCATGGTGCGAGTAAGTAATATGTGAAGGGCGTGCTTGTCAGTATCAAAACCTGGAGCAACTAAGGTGGTTAGAGAATCAGCAAATATAAAGGAGAAAGTTGAAGCAGTTAGTAAGACTAAAAGACCAACGGCTAATATGTTGCCAGCCAGTTGAGCGGCCACTTTATTTTTACGGCGAGTTCTAAGGTCAGTGAATATTGGAATAAAGGCGGCTGTTAAAGCACCCGCTACTAATAGATTAAAAAGAAAATCAGGGACAATAAAGGAGGCCTGATAAGCATCAAGGGCGTCTGAGGCACCAAAGGTCCCGGCTAAAACTCGATCACGTAATAGTCCTAAAACATAACTTAGGCCTGAAGTGAATGACAGAATTAAGGCGCCTCTGATTAGCATAAATATATTGTACTCTACCTAGTCCTTATTAGTATGCTGTCTTTTAGCTTAATACTCTTTACACGAGGTTCTGGACAGTAATGGTAATTAGATTGTATTATTATGTGTTGTAATTATTAATATAAAATATATGGCAGAACAAAAATCAATTATATCGATAGCAATTATTTTTGCAATAATTGTTGCGGGTGGGTCTTTTTATTTTTTCACGGCGGCGTCTGATGAAAAACAAGCAGATAAAGTTAACAACGAGGATCAAATTATAAGTGATGAGCTGTCTATGCAGTTAGATGAAGCAGTATTATCCTTGTCGGAAGAACAAGAGGGGGAAAGAGACGAAAGCAGCGCCACATTAAATGAGTCGGCAGTGCTGGGAGCTCAAACTGTTGAACCAACGGCGGAGACAGGAGTATCTAGTACTATGATGCTGCTAATGGGATTAGCAGCTGCGCTTGGGTTTACTGGATTAGTGTCACTCTACAAAAACAAAATATTGACGGAAAATAACTAGGGTGTTTCTTTATTCCTGATTAACCTGCAGGTCGGTGAGTTTTTCTTCTAAAGATTTTTGCATTGGTTGATTGTCCATACGTTGAGCAATAGTTAATAGACGCTTGATAATGACTACGTTATTAGGTTCAGCATTGTGAGCTTTTTGTAAAGCCTCAAGTGCCTTGGTTAACTTGCCGGTTCGATAGGCAGCATAGCCGAGAGAGGCATATCCCCTTTTTGTGGTTGGGTTGATAGCAACTGCTTGTTCAAATATTTCAGTAGCTTCGTCCCATGCGTGACGGCCAAGAGCGGCCTTGCCAAGCAACATGTAGGCGCTAGTATTGCGGGGATTTTTCATTAGGTAAGGAACCAGAATGTTTTCAACATTTTGGTAGTTAGCAGCCGCCAGCTCTTGTTGTGCTTTGTCCAGAGGTGTTTTTTTTGCTTCTTTTTTATTAAAAATTCTACTTAGGCCTTTTTGCGTGACTGGTAATTCAGTTTTTGACTGTGTTCCATTATTTTCCGTTGTGACACTGGTTGAATTATCAGGTGCAGCAGGATTGTTGTTGTCTACTTCAACTAGTCGGAGCTTTGGTTTTTCTGTGGGGAATGCTTTATTTTCTTGAGTTATTTCTGTTTCAGTGTTTTTCTTTGGTAATTTTTCTTTAAGCATAGAGGAGGCTTTTGCAACTATCGTGCCGACTTTTTTCAGTTTAAGTTTACTAAAAAGCAAAGTATTTTTTGCTTTTGGTCCTATTGAATTAAAAGTACTACGTAAATGAGGGGTCTTAGGTTGAATAATTTTACTTGCGGCTATGTCAGCAGGGCTTGTTGCGCCTGCTGGATCAGCTAGTTTTGTGACAGCACTTTTTTTCTGGTTGATCTTTTCACTATGTTTTTGTTTTTTGAGTTCGTTTCGTGTTTTTTTCTTTAGTTCCCATTCTGTTTTTATTCTAGTTGTTGAGTTTTGAATGGTGTGCCCTATTAACGCCAGTCTGTTTTTAATAACATGAACACTTTTTTTAGTCGGCCCTACTAAACTAGCGAAGTCAGTATTTTTTGAACTAACTAAAACCTGCTTTTTAATGGTAGAACTAGCTGCTTGACCAGCTTGCTCTCTGCGGATTCTCAAAATAACACGGGAGGTCGTTAGTATTATTCCCCCGAGTGATATAAAGAAAATCGATGGTGGAAGGACGTCGTATAACATGCATTGTGTTTCTTGTTTTATTTTATGTTATCAGGCACAGTATTTTTCGCCAAGTGATTTAGTGATGAGTTATGAACAGTCTATCCCCAACTGCCTTGTTTTTAACGATAAAAAAAAACGCCTTACGGCGGTTTTTATGTCTTGCTTGTAATTTAAATAGCGAGTCGAGTGAACTCTCCAACGGTGATATTCTCGCCAAGCTCACCAACTGCTTCGCCAAGCAGGTCTTCAATAGTTTTGCTAGTATCTTTTACGAAGGGTTGGGTAAGCAACGCTTGTTCAGTGCGAAATTTTTTTAGTTTTCCTTCGATTATTTTCTCCTGAATTTCTTTTGGCTTGCCTGATTTTTCTGCCTGATCGACGGCAATAGCCTGTTCTTCTGCTACGGCTTCTTCTGAAATGTCCTCAGGGCGGATGGCAACCGGCTCCATAGCGGCCACATGAATAGCTATATTGTGGGCTAGTTCCTGAAATTTTTCATTTCGGGCAACGAAGTCGGTTTCGCAGAGAAGCGAAACAAGTACGGCAATTTTGTTATTACTGTGCACGTATGTCGCGATAGTCCCCTCTCGAGTAGCACGTTCCGCTTTTTTTGTTGCTTGCGCCTTACCTTTTTTTCTAAGCACCGTAATGGCTTTATTGATATCACCACTTGTTTCCTGCAATGCTTCTTTGCAATCAACAATACCGCAACCAGTGCGAGTACGGAGTTCTTTAATTTGTTTCATTGTAGATGGCATATATGTAATGGTTACTTCTTTTCTTTCTTTTGTTTTGGTTTCTTTTCTTTCTTTTGTTTTGGCTTCTTTTCTTTCTTGTCTGATTTTCCCCTGGCGCTCATAATAGCCTTTGCCAAAGTGCCAACAATTATATCTATAGCACGGATAGCGTCGTCATTAGCAGGAATTGGATAGTCAACTAGTTTCGGATCAGCATTGGTATCAGTAATACCAATAATAGGGATGCCGACTTTGTTGGCTTCTTTAACGGCTAGTTTTTCGTCGTGTGAACCAACTACAATTATAGCTGTTGGCAACTTTTTTAGGTCCTTAATACCTTCCAAAACTTCTTCTAATCGCTCAATCGACTTATTATTTACAGCGCGCTCTTTTTTAGTCATTTTCTCCATCGCAGATGAGCCTTCAATCCCCTTCAATTCTTCAAGTTTTTCAATGCTTTTTAGTACGGTTGAAAAGTTTGTTAGCGTGCCGCCAAGCCAGCGCTTGGTAACGTATGGCATGTCAGTCATTTCGGCGTATTTCTTTACAATGTCACGCGCTTGTCTTTTTGTGCCAACGAAGACAATTACCGCGCCTGGGTCACGACTAATTTTGTGTAATAACCTAACAGCTTTAATAAGGTATTTTTGGGTTTTTTCCAAATCAATAATAGCTATACGATTGCGCAGCATGAAGATATTACTGTCCATATTAGGATTTTTTTTGCTTCGTTCATGCCCAAAATGGACACCTGCTTCAAGTAAATCGACTAGTTCCGGCATTTTAATTGGTAATACGGGGGTTTTCGACTTTTTTGGTTGTTTAGATTGCTTTGTTTTTATAGTAGGCATAATGGGCAAACATTAACCTAAATGTCTGAATAAATCAAATATAGTTGAAATTTAATACATAATGTGATAACTTCTTTGAACATGAAGAAGAAAATACATCCAAAATACTTTGATAAATCGCAATTTAAATGTTCGTGCGGTAATTCATTTAAGGTTGGCTCAACAGAGGAAAAGATTACTATTGAGGTATGTTCTGATTGTCATCCTTTCTATACGGGTAAACAAAAATTAGTGGACGTAGCCGGACGTATCGACAAGTTTAAGAAACGCATGAAAGGTGCGGCTAAGGCGGAAAAAGCCAAGAAAGCTATTGCAAAGAATAAAGGGAAAAAGTCCAATAATAAGAAAGAAGACGTGGTAAAGTTAGGTTAAGTCGACTATAAGCTATAGGGACAGTAGGCTATAAATATGGATTTACCAGCAGTCGAACAACTTGAAAAGGAGATAGAAAAACTGGAACGGAAAATGGCTGATCCAGTGCTGTTGCGAGATGCCATGCGCATAAAAGAAATTTCATCAGAATATGGGGGGAAAAAGGAATTATTGATATTAGCTAAGAAAAAGGAAGTGTTGGAACTGGAGCTAGATGGAGTAACGGAACTATTAACATCTGATGATGAAGAATTAAGAACGATGGCTATCGGAGACGGAGAAAGATTAGAACAAGAACTGAAAGAACTGAATAAGGCTGTTGAAGAACACTTAATTGAACATGATCCACGAGATGAGCGTGATGTTATTATGGAAATTAGAGCTGGGGCTGGTGGCGATGAAGCTGCTTTATTTGCTCAAGAGCTATTTCGTGCATACAGTCGTTATGCTGATGGGAAAGGATGGAAAGTACACACGCTTAGTTCTTCTACTAGTGAACATGGTGGTTTAAAAGAAGTTGTGGCGGAGATTTCAGGACGCAATGTCTTCGGAATGCTTAAGTTTGAAAGTGGAGTGCATAGGGTGCAAAGAATTCCAGAAACTGAAAAGCAGGGGCGTATTCACACGTCAACTATTACAGTGGCGATTATGCCACAGGCTGAGGAGATTGATATTGAAATAAAAGATGAAGATTTGCGTATAGATACTTACCGTGCCAGTGGTGCTGGGGGGCAACATGTGAATAAGACTAGTTCGGCTGTACGGATTACGCACCTGCCAACTAATACAGCCGTAGCTGTTCAAGATGAGCGTAGTCAACATAAAAATAGAGCAAAGGCAATGAGTATATTAAGAGCCCGTTTATTAGACATCCAAGAAGAAGAACGTCGAAAAAAAGAAGCGTCGTCACGCCGCGAACAAATTGGTACTGGGGATCGTTCAGAGAAAATAAGGACATATAATTTTCCTCAGGATAGAATTACAGACCATCGTATAAAGAAATCATGGAATAGCATTGCCTTGGTAATGGAGGGAGAAATGGGAAAAATATTTGAAGACATGCAAAAGGCTGATAGGAATGCCGCTCTTGAGCTTGCAAAACAGTGATGGTTGTAAAAGAAGTATTGGCTGTTGCTTACAATTCTCTCGCTGATAAATCTGATGCTCCTCATCTTGATGCGCAGTGGTTGATGTTGGAAGTGTTGGGACAAAAGGAAGCTAGCTGGTTGATATCTCATGCGGGGAATGAGCTAACGCAAGGACAGGAAGAGCGTTTTGAAAACTTGGTAAAAAGGCGTAAAACAGGTGAACCACTAGCATATATACTGGGTGAGTGGGAGTTTTATGGACGTAAATTTATTGTTAATAAGGATGTGCTTGTCCCCCGCCCTGATACTGAGCAGTTAGTTGAAGAGGCTATTAAAGTTATTAATAAAATGCATGAGAAGATTGTAGTGGCTGATGT
>SDBS01005586.1_pt1 | contig 12231 bp, 8 predicted proteins | sample 2277091 | NCBI WGS metagenome assembly SDBS01 (sample SAMN10404972, study PRJNA504765) | marine sediment metagenome | isolation source: marine sediment core GS10_PC15, 163 cmbsf | place: Arctic Ocean: Southern Knipovich Ridge | collected 2010 | reverse complement strand
TTGTCCAGAATCATCAAATCGTTGGGGCAAATGTGCATACAGGCAGTTAAATCCTGCCCTTTGCAGCCATCGCACTTTTCTAAAATTACATAGCTTGGCATCTATTTCCTCCTAATTAAATAATCGACTCATTGAGTTTGAGTGATAAGGTTCCAAATAAATAATGGGTAACGCTTTCTTATCACCTCCCTGTTTTGACTTACGTTTTCGGTCAACTTTGCGGTCTCTCCTGATTGATTTGGCTGAGAATCCCGGTTGGATTTGTACTCTGGAGTTGGGCAGGGCTTGTTCCAACCTCTTTTCAGTGACCTGCTGTTTAAATCCTTTCCGGTATCAAGCCGACACCCGCGGCATTGAGAATTTTCTCTTCTTCTTTAATTTTTGCGCCAAGGGAAATACACCTTGTGCAATTTTGGACAATCTAACCCAGGGTCTCCTACCTGTCAAGAAAAATTTGGGCGAAAATCTTTACAATATGGCCAAATAATTAAATTTAACCCCTCTTTACAGATTTCACAAATAATATGAATTAGTTGAATAAAGGCTAGGATTTCAGGAAAGAACGGGCTTGGTGGAAATGAGAAAGTTGCGTCAAGCCAGTTGACAGGCATGGAAAAGGATTCAATCATCGAGGCCCGAGTAATCGTCCAGAAAATTTGTAGCCAAATCAGGTGGTTGCGCTTTTTGACTTTTTAGCTGGATCTCAAGTAGTTGATGTTCTTTAAAATATCGGAAAGACAGCTTTTGCAGGCTGGGAGGCGGCTTAAAACCAATCCTTTTAAGGAAGTTACCGGCATCGATAATCCCTCGTATACCTTTTCCTTCACCAGGAGATCGAACGATGACTACGGGCGGGGATTTCTCGTTTCGTAAAAGCTTTATGCCAAGGGAGGAGGTTTTTTCATTGTGCCATAATTCACAACCGGAAGTCTCCAAGACAATATCACGCATGACCTTCTCTGGAAGTATCAAGCTTCCGGCGGGATCAATACCGATGGTGATATCTGGATATGATTCTATCTCAGCCAATAATATCCTCCTGCTGGCCTCAAGGCACAATTTTATTTAACATAGTTATAACGTGTAAGAAAGATTTTTATTTAACCTCTCGAGTTTAAAAACATGGGTAACACTCCGAAGGTGTATACTGATTTAGCTCAAGCAAAGTTACATCAACAAAACGGAGGTTACCCATTAAGATGCAATTTACCTGAGAAGAGCAAATTAGGCGAAGATTAAATTGGTTCATCAAAGCCAAGGAATTGGGTAGTATCAGCCGAGCTTGCAGAAATTGTGGCATATCTCGTAAAACCTATTATAAGTAGTGGAACATCTATCAGGAATCAAGTACCGATAAAGGCAGCCTGGCCGACCGATCCAGGCGACCAAAGAGCCACCCTGAAACCATAGAAGGCATCTGGAAACGACGAATTATCAGACATCGCAAAAAGACCGGCTACGGACCAATGCGTATCTGGGCCATCTTCAAACGTAAAGGTCTTAACGATGTCCCCAGCCCCACCGGCATTTATCAGGTACTCCTAAGAGAGGTCTTGATCAAAAAAAGACAAAAGCCATCACGTAAAAAGCATAAACGCCGTTACGAAACGCCAAATCCTGGAGACAGAGTCCAGATAGATATCAAATACGTGCCTTACAGGATAAACCGTCAACAAAACTACCAATTTACGGCCATAGATGATTGCGGCAGGTACCGGATAGTAAGTTTCTACGAAGAGATGTCAAATTCCAACAGCAAAGATTTTCTCTTGCACGTAATAAATAACATGCCTTTTACCATTAAAGCGATCCAGACTGACAATGACACTACTTTCACCAACTGGTACACTGGCGCGCCGAAAACAGCGCCGGACAAAAAACCGAAAATACATGTCTTTACCAGAACTTGCCATCAATACGATATCGAACACATTCTCATTAAACCGGCCACACCTCAACTCAATGGTAAAGTTGAACGCTCACACGAAACAGACGAAGAAGAATTTTACCGCACATGTAAGGCTTAAAGCCTTCAAGAGCTGAAAAGGCGATATAAACAATGGTTATTATTCTATAATTATCAAAGACTTCATTCCAGCTCGGCTTATAAAACTCCGGCTGAACGTTTGGCTGACAGGATCGGTTGGAAAAACAATGTGAAATGTTTTGAAGACATTCAAAACTTAATTATCAAAAAGACGAAGCGAGGTGCTTGTCGAGGGCGAGCGAAGCGAGTGCCATTTACCCTTGACAAGAAAACCGAGAGAAGGCTATCTCTTTTACCTAGTGCCTGTCCGGAAATGGTTATTTTCTCCAATCTCATTGTCATGCTCAAATTTAAGTCCTCGAAATACATACAGTATTCCTGTGGGTTAAATTATCGCATTCCTCGATCTTGATGAAAATTCCTCATTTCTGGACAGACACTACCTAACCTTCCTGTTACCCATGTTTGAGATTACGACAATTTACTAACGAGCAGCAATTCTTGGTCAGTGGTATTTTAGAACATTTGCTACCCTATGCAGCTTACCCGTGGTTATGCCGGTTGAACCCTATGATTGTTTTGACCATTTAAGTCCGATTTGAGCCGGCCTTTTTCAAGATCACTCAGGATTTGGACACAGGGGTATGGACACTATCCGTGCCTTTTAATAGGATCTAGCCCAGGTCGAGTACGCCTCTCGAAACATGAGAACCGGTCATTTGAACGAGCGGCCCGTCTTTGTTCTCAATGCCGCGAGAATCCGGGCCCATGTCTTCATCGTTATGCTGGCGTACCGTTTGCGTTTCATATTAGAAGAAGCTTGGGGCTCGTTAGACATTACTGTGTAAGAGGGCCTCAAGGAACTATTAACGTTTTGTGTCATCCAGACCAGGATTGGGGCTGAAACCGTAAATTTATCAGTTCCCGAGCCTAGAGACAGCGTGGCTGAATAGTTTAAAGACTTGAATATATCGCCACCGCATATACTATACAGAAGGATAAGGAAATGTAGACACTAAACAGAAAATTAAATCGAGAATAGAATAGTTATACTTACAAATACTTAGACCCTGAAAACCCTATGACCCTCATACATAACATCCGTTTTAAGGAACAAAAACTTAATATAAAATGGGTAGCTCAAGGGTAAATCACCCCAAAACTCCTTGACGCGTACAAAAATATTTCTCTCTTGTATCGAAAAGAAAGTCCTTCTAGTAGTTTTTAGAATTAAAAAACTTTGTAAAATCAGAGGCCATACCTTCTTTTACAGCAATAAAAATATACTCTGAAGTAAAGCCCATGCGTTCTAAAATTCTTCTAAAAGAATTAAGACCAAAGGCATAGCCGGAAGATACAAAACCCTTTTGAAATGACACCAAGGAAAAACTCGCCATTTTAAATTCTCGCTCCCACCTGGCTTTGCTAAACGCCTTAAATTCATGAAGATTGTTCGGCGAGACGCCATGAGGCGCCGGTAGAAAAAGACGAGATAAAAATGATCTTTGCATCTTTGGTATTTTAGGATTGTTGTTGAGGCTATTTTTCTGAATGTAGTTATTGGTTTGTGAAGGACCTTTTACTACCTTTTGTAATATTTGTTTTAAGCCCCCAGGCTCTGTGATCTTTTCAATAAAAATGAGAAATTTATTTGGTAAGAAAAACAATAGATGAGAACATTTCCAAAACATGTTTGGAACAACGTGGATTGTAATTCCGTCATTTCTAAGTACTTCATGGATACCTCGGAGAGCTTTATTCGGATCAGGAAGATGTTCAAGCAGATTAGAAGAAAACACTAAATCGAACTGGGCTTTTTTGAAGGCATTTCCAACTTCCTCCGCGTCACATATCGCCTGGTCAATTAATTCATTATCCGTCTTTTTAAGTCTTAAAGAATTATAGTCAGTACTTAAAAGGTAATTTGTCCATTGAATTAGCAAAGTGCTTTGAAATCCTGAACCGGCCCCGAGCTCAAGCGATTTTTGGAAGGTTTTTTCAGGACATTTGGAAAAAATAATGTCCAACTCCCTCTTTCTAAGGCGATGCAGCCATGGTAGGAATTCGTTTTTGATTCTCATTTGGTATTCATCTCCATTATTCGGGGATATCATCTGGTGTTACATTGTCCAGGCCTCATGATATCGCCTTTTATTGTAGTGGAAATTCCGGATGTGTCATAATTCGTGTCTCCCGGATTTTATGTTGAGTTGAACCTTCCAAATTCACTACAAATACTGTACATAAGTATATCAGTATTAATTACGTGATAACTATTTGATTTTAAGGGATTCATTTGGTGATGCCAAATTCAGGTTGCCTTTGAGCAAATAGGCTGTCCAAGAAAAACTGATTTTAGACAGGAGTGATTTGAAAGCCGTTTTCAAATCGAGTGCTCACTTTTTTTAGACATGGGTACCTAGTTGAAATCATAAATATTTTTCAGGGGTATAGCATTTTATTAGTGACTAAAGTTGAATCTATTTATATGTACCCTTTTGTTAAGGGATAATATCATAACTTTCGAGCAAAAGTCAAGACACCTTACTTTCGAGCCTGGAAATGGACGCGAACGGATTCGGGCAAGCTGTTCGTGGACACTCGGGTATCGATAATTCTCTCCACTGGAGCATCGACGTAACCTTCGGTGAAGATCAAAGCAGAGCCAGAACAAATTTTTCTCTTGACAGTAAAACTGATAAATGGCAACTAAAAGGTCACCCACTTTCTGTAATGTGTAAAATAAACAAAGTGTTGGGAATTCAAGCCTGTTTGAAAGGAAAAATCATATGACGCCGCTGTCTTTCAAGCAAATATTGCATAAAATACATACTAAGTATAGAGTATTCCGCTTTAATCGAATTCCAGGGCTTAAGCTAGGCAACGGCGTTATATTTCAAGGAAACCAATAATCGATATTCGCGAAGGAGCGGCAATCATCATTAAGGAAGGCGTCTCTCTCGGTTCAAAGAATTCCTATTATCATTTAAACATGCACTCCCCAGTAAAATTGTATGCCGACCGGCCTGGCGCTACTATTACTATTGGAGAAAGAACTCGTGTTTGGGGATCATGCATACACGCCTATTCCGCTATCACAATCGGAAAGAAATACCTCATTGCCGCTAATTGTCAGATAATTGATGGCAGTGGACATGATTTAAGCTTTGATGACGTGGCAAATAGGATTAATACATCGGGTAACAGCTCCGATAGCTTCCACTCGATAAAACTATCCCTGCGGTGTATATCTGTTAAATCTTAAAAATTGTAGACAGTTTTGAAGAAGAAACAAAATTATAGATTTCATACACTAAATTAGATTGAAATCGAATTGTTATTTTTGCATGAGCCATCCTTGAAGCAGCAGAATTGCATAAAGTTTGGTAGCAGACTCCAAATTACCCTCTTTATAGTCTTTAATGGAGGATAAAATAAAATTATGATGAAAAAGTTCGACTTTTTTTAACGCTTGTTCAGACATGAAATTATCTAATAATTCAAATTTGTTACCTGAGAGAAGAATATTTATATCAAAAATAAGTTTACCTTTTGGTTTAGAAATAATCGAATGGGGCAAATGTTTTTGCATTAAGGCACGAAGAAGAATTTTATTAGTTTTACCATCGGTTTTTAAAAAGGAAGGGAGGGAGTGCACATATTTTACTAATCCAGTATCAGTATAAGGAAAGCGTGCAATAGCTCCAAAGGCTACTGACGATTCCATGGTTCTCCGGAATACGTTTTCGATTTCCCACATTCCACAAACAAAAGCTAGTTTTAAAATTGAAATATCCTCCGAATTGTACTTTTGAAATGTCCGGAAAAATTCAGTTTCCTGAGATCTTCTCTTATAGGAAATCAATTTGTTAATTTCATTAAAGTTCCACCCAGTCCAAGGAGTAAAAAAATTACATTTAGAATCCAATATTTTACGAGTAAGATTAAAATATTTAGTCTTTTTAAAGGGTAAGCTTGGTATTGCCGCGCGAATAGTATCGGGGATTAAGGACTGTATTTTTAATGAAGTGATCTCAGACTGACTTGGAGGAATACCAAAATAGGAATCATTGCCTGTACCGTCCAAAATAATTGCGTTTCCGCAATCCAGTTCTTTATTTAATAGGCACAAGGGGAAAAAAGAAGGGTCACCAAAAGGCTGTTCCATGAGCTTAATAATATTATAAAAAGATTTAATATATTCATTGTTATTAAAAGTGTAGCTTCGATAGGAGATTTCAAGAAATTTAGCTACTTCTGCGCAATCTGCGCTCTCATCGACAGCTTGATCGTGAAATCCAACGTTCACTAGCGTAGTTTTTCTATTATTTGCATGCTTTATTGCTGCGGCCAGGATTGAGGAATCTTTTCCGCCACTTAATAACAAAAAATTTGACTCTTTGTCCGACAATCTATCTTCAACTGATTTGAAAATTAAAGATTCTAATTCGTTAACTTCATCTTCAAAATTTATTCCCTGCTTAGAGACTGAGCGAGGATTAAGCAAAGGTTCAAAAACAGGCGTAGCGTACTTGACGGGCTTGATAGAATTATTTTTATAACAAATGACTTCCCCTGGTAATAACGCTTTTACATTTCTAAAAATTGTAGCAGGAGCAGGAATATAAAGATATCTTAAAAAGTCAGCGACCGAATTAAGATCTAATTGATCGTCGGGAATCGAGCAAAATTTAAGTGAAGTCGAGAAATACAACTGTTTCCCCACCATAGAAAAATACAACTTATTAATACCATAAGGATCCCTAGCTAAGAATAATTCGTCTTTTTGGTGATCCCAAATAACACAGCACCAGTTACCGTTTAACAAATTCAGGCTGCTTACACCTTTTTCAACCCAAGCATCTTTAAACTGAGAATAACAGGAAATACTTTCATCAGCCGCGAAGAATTCACCATCTAGAAAAATTAAAGGAGAGGGATCGGATGGTTTTTGTAAATCTTGTTTGGTGAATCTAAGGTCGGCCTTGTTTTCTTCTTGATGGGTTAGTACTCGAACAATTAGTTTTTTATCATAATATAAGTCTGATTTTATTAACTCCGTCATGCCGGTATTTTTAAAACAGGCCGAAGTTGCTTCAAGACTTGAATCTAAGTCAAGATAATTATATATTCCGCATAGATAAGACAATTTACCCCCCTTGAAAAATAAATTTATACTTATAATAGAATCACATTAGGTTAATTAATTTTCATTTTGTTACCTCCATTATGTATAGCCTATACTTCTTTTGAATGTACTTTTTTGTTAGGGTAATCTATATACGTCGAAAAATCCAACCCCTGATTGGGGTAGGGAGATAAGTACCATATATCTCAAACAACCATGCAGGCATTTCTCCCTTTATAGATTGAGGGAGATAAATCAATCCCAAGACGAAAGACAATCCTGAAACAGTAAATAAAATAAGCAAGTTAAATAATATCAGATCTGGAGTTATAAATTCTAAAAAGACGATGAAAACGACATCGACAATCATAACTATCGATGAAACGGTAATCCCCGGGATTTGGGCTTTTATAAAGATAAACCAATTCGCCTTTAAAGCGCCAAGGGTCATGGCGGTAGTTGAGATATATAGCCAGAAAGACCCCAGGAGCACAGCGGCACTAATTCCTTCAATCCCGTAGAATAAACCAACAAAACTTCCCCCAAGAATTACAATTAAATATATGAATTGTCTGTAAACAAGTGAATAAATATTACCAGTTACTCTAGCCACTGGGCTCGCGTGATGATAAATCACTTTAAACAAGCCTGCAGCACAGAGAATCCTGAAAGGCGCTATAGCCCCCTCCCAATTAGAACCGTAAAGCCCTAGAATAATATATCGAGCACAGACTATCATTCCAATCAACACAGGAAAGGTAAGAAGTGCAGTAACGTTGACCGTTTTAAAATAGGCATTTGAAATTTTAACTGTATCGTTTTGTATTTTTGAATAAGCAGGAAAGAGAACAGAGGAGAGAGTTCTGACAAACATTCCCATAGGACGGATCATAAGCGAATGCGCGCGCGAATATAAACCGAGATCTTTGGTAGATAAAAATTTACTAATTGTAAATAGACCAACTCGATTGGCAATGTGATTTAATACCCCTTCCAGACTCACACCTCCACCAAAGCTGATCAGATCTATAGCCTCTTTCTTGGATAATGAAGGCTTAAAGCCTGGTCTAGTAATGTATAATGATATAGAGCAGGAAATAATTTTCTCAATCAAGTTTCCAGCGACCAGGCTCCAAACCCCAAAACCGAGGTATGCCATGGGCACAGCAAAGGCAATATAACCAAATAAATAAGAAAAGAAAAATATATAAAACAACATTTTGAACCGAAGTTCACGGATTAGTAGACTATTACTTGTTGTTAATATACCACTTGGTAGAAAACTCAGCGAAACAACTCTGATAATTGGAGAAATACTGGTATCATCGAAAAAAATGCTAATGGGATTTGCTAATAAATAAAAAAGGACGATCATCGTGACACCCAGTATTGCGGATACCGTGAAGGCAACCCTTATATGAATATCAGTAAGATTCCTTCTTTGTACAATAGCCGGACCCATACCGAGTGTGGCTATCAAATCGGCCAACCCGATAAACAGAATAGCAATCCCAAGTAAACCGAAGACCTCTGGAAGTAGAAGACGAGCAAGGACAACTCCAATAACAGTTGATATAACCACCTGTATACCAACACGAAGAAAATTCCAATTAATTCCTTTTATGGTATGCTGTTTAAGATTCGAAAAACTTTCTATATTCACTTCGCTCATAATTACTCCAAGTGTTGAAACAAGCCATAAAACCTGATTTTTGAAACAGTATCAGATAATTCCAGGCAATCGCATAAGGATAACAGAAGAAAAATATTATCTTCTATTATAGATTAACATCCAGCAGTTAAATCATTATCAATATGGTCAAATCGTTCCTCTTGAAAATGTCATAATATAAATGATGGTCTATTTTACTACGTGTACTCTTAAGAAATTTGTTTGTATTGAATAATAATCAAATTGATATAGTTTAAATGCCAGCATATTATTTGGATTCATATTTTAAATATTGTTCACTTGGCATTATTTTTGAGAGATGATCGATAAAAATTGTGTTAATAATATTTGAATCAAATTTTTTTTGGGCAGATGAGGCGATAGCCAGTTTTTTTGGTGAACTTGTGATGATATTTTCTAATGAGATAACCGCCTTAGCAAAGGAACTAGCTTGGCAAGGCACAGCAAGAGCATTGGTTCCTTCCTTAAGAAATTCATGAACATTCAACTCACGATTTACAATGACAGGAAGACCACAACACAGACCCTCAAGCATAACATTAGGGAGTCCTTCGTGAACTGATGGTACCCAACATGAATCTGAAGCGTGGAAAAAAGGAACAACGTCTTCGATTTGTTTCGGAAATAGAATGACTCTATCACTTAATCCTGTGTTTTTTACAAGTTCGTGGATTTCTTTTTCATAATCCGCGTAACCATGTAACACTGGACCAGCTAGGAGAAGCTTATGGTTATCAGGCAACATCGATAGTGCTTTTACTGCTAATAGTTGGTTCTTACGTGGCATGAAAGGTGCTAGTACTAAATGAACAACATCCTTGCTAGTGAAGAAAAACCTCTCCCGTGCGTCAGAACGTTCCACTTCAGTTGGAAATCTAAAAACCTGAGTATCCACCGGATTGGGTCTCAGCCATATTCTTTCTTGTTTGACGCCAATGTCAAGAAAAAATTGTCGAATTTTAGAATTTAACGCAATAACCAATTTAGCGTCTGAGAATGTTTTTAAATCCAATTTATTAATCGGATTCCTTCCACCGATCCCTGAGTCTAAAGCACTTAATGTGCATTCTCTAATGAGGGGGATTCGTAAAAACCGCGCTGCAACACATACGAGCTTCGCCGAGAGTGATCTACCCATACCATGAACAATATCAGTTCGTTTCATTCTGATTTTCAAAAAAAATTTCAGGACACTTAATAATGCAAATAGTTGACCTTTTGATGTATCTATGGTGTATATAGGGAAACCATCGTATTCGGACCAGCCAGGTTTTTCACCTTCTGGATTTTGAGTAATAACCACAATTTCAATAGGTAAAAATTTAGAAACATATTTATATGTCCTGTGCGCTCGAAGTCCACCGCCACTATATGAGGGAGGGTATGCTCCTATGGCTACTAATACTCTTGTAGTTCTTGGAGTAGAAATCAATGGCTTATTATGTCTTTTAATGACATTAAGCTGGGTTAGAATAGATGAATTGAAGAAAGAGCGACTAGACGAAGTATTTTTATTTTGGTTTGATTTTTCTTGCACTTTCATCCCCTAAGACTTGTTTTCAATTTTACGGCAGATTCCCCAATCTAGTTATAAGGCCCATTCTCATCGGATAGCTGGCCCAGCCCCTGTACGGGGTTTTCAAATCACTTTCGCTGAAATATGTGTTATGTAAAAAACAACATTGTTGTACCGTTATTAAAAAATTTTCGCGTTAAACCTTACACTCATCGAGTGATTTGAAGAAGAACCATATATGCAAAGACAGTTTGAGGGATCGATTGTATTAAACCGAATAATCACCCTGAGCCTAGATACGGACAAACCCAACCCAGTAAGTCTTAAACAGGATTAATGAATTAAGTTCCAACTAGTCCACAGTCTTATTCTCTCGATTTCTTTCCCAGTCCCAGGCCGTCTTGATTATAAATTCCAGGTCGTCGTATCGAGGTTTCCAGTTAAGGGTGGTTTTAAGCTTTGAGCTGTCGGCTATCGAGACCGCCAGGTCGCCCGGTCTTCTTTCCGTATCCTCGGTCGGAAAATCGTTTCCAGTCACCTTTTTTACAAATTCGATTACTTCGCGGTTCGAGAAGCCGTGACCGTACCCGCAATTGAGCACCAGGCTGTTTCCTCCGTCCATGAGATGATCCAGGGCCAGGATATGCGCTTCGGCCAGGTCATCTATGTGGATATAGTCCCGGATGCAGGTGCCGTCTTCAGTAGGGTAGTCCGTACCAAATATTTGCAGGCGCTCCAGTTCACCGGCCGCTGTTTTCAGCGCTCGCGTAATAAGGTGGGTGGCGTTCTGGTAGGCCTGCCCAATTCTGCCCTGGACATCAGCCCCGGCCACGTTGAAATACCGTAGAGACACGTAGCTCAAATCCCCGGATACGGACAAATCATGAAGGACCTGCTCCACCATTACTTTGCTCCAGCCGTATGGATTGATCGGCCCCAGGGGCGCGGTTTCAGCAAGGGGCGACTTCGCGGAGGGAGAATAAACCGTGGCTGAGGAGGAGAAAATAAACTTATCCACCCCGGCCTCTTTCATACCCTTCAGAAGATTCAGGGTGTTCATCAAGTTGTTTTCATAGTATTTCAGCGGGAACCGGACGGATTCTTCAGGGAGTATGTAAGCGGCAAAATGCATGACCGCGTCCGGTCTGATTTCGTTTAAGACCCGATTTACGTGGTCTTTATCGGCCAGATCGCCTTTAATCAGATCGCCGTAAAGGACGGCCCAGTCATTGCCCGTGGAAAGATTATCAAAGGTGAACGGGTCGCATCCTTTTTCTCCCAAAACCTTTACCGCGTGACTGCCTATGTAACCGGCTCCACCCGTGATGAGAATTTTCATGCGTGATCCCTCAAAAAACCTATATGTGACTCGAATACACTATTAATTATTTAGTGCCTGTCCGGAAGTGGTTATTTTCTCCAATCTCATTGTCATGCTCAAATTATGAGCTACCACTTCGGCTTCGCCTGCAGTGACTTTAGTCCTCGAAATACATACAGTATTCCTGTGGGTTAAATTCTCGCATTCCTCAATTTTGATGAAAATACGGGCATTTATTTACCTTCGGTAAAAAATTATCTCATTTCTGGACAGACACTATTTAATTATAGGACCAAAAGTACTGAGATTCTGGAGTTGGCTGGTCTTTCTTGAAGCCTTTAATTCTTCCACTTCCTCAAAAACCTGCTCAATTATAAGCATAATTGGCCTGATTTGGCAAGTTATTTGGCAGCACTATGCTGGACTGAACGGCTGCCGCGTCAGACTCATTATGCGCCGTCTGTCCATCAGGACGTAAAACGATCCTCTGAATATTTTATCAAATTTTTTGGTCAGACTGACAAAGAGATAAAAAAACCGTCCTGGACTTAAGCGAGGACGGTTTTGCTTAGTTAGTGCCCATCAG
>SDBS01005585.1_pt1 | contig 12233 bp, 8 predicted proteins | sample 2277091 | NCBI WGS metagenome assembly SDBS01 (sample SAMN10404972, study PRJNA504765) | marine sediment metagenome | isolation source: marine sediment core GS10_PC15, 163 cmbsf | place: Arctic Ocean: Southern Knipovich Ridge | collected 2010 | reverse complement strand
GGCAGGTTATGAAGTTCAAGGGGGACCGTTACCGATTTTTCAAAAGATAGTTTTTCTTCAGGAATGATAGCGAACCAGAATACGAGGGCGAGGAGGAAAGAAAACAGTTTGAGTCCCCAGTTTTTGATGAAAATATTTCTTAGAATCTTATTCATATTTCCTAGAATCTTATTCATTAAAATTTTATTTCAAATAACTGAGCAGCCTTTCCTTGAGTTGATCCAATTCAAGGCCCTGTTCCAAACGTCCCTTAGTGGCCAGTGAGATGGCTCCTGTCTCTTCTGACACGACAATGACAGCGGCATCCGTTTCCTGCGAGAGGCCGATGGCTGCCAGATGCCGAGTCCGCGTCAAGAAATTTCTTCCCAGATTATGCGAGGCAGGAAGGGGAAGGAGGCAGCCTGCGGCAAGAATTTTGTTGCCTCTGACAATGACGGCTCCGTCATGCAGGGGAGAATGGGGGAAAAAGATGCTTTCCAAAAGGTCTTTAGACACATCCGCTTCTATTTTTGTCCCCCGGTCTGCATAACTTTTTAGCGAGATATTCTTTTCAAGGGCGATCAGCGCCCCGATTTTTTTTCTGGACATGATATTGACGGAGAGAAAAATATCTTCGGCTTTTTCCTTAAAAGCCCTGGTTGTAAGAGGATTTCGGAATGAACGAGAGCCTATGGATGTAAAAAATCTTCTGAGTTCGGGAGCAAAAAGGATGATGATGGCGATGATCAAAATGGGGGAAAACGTGCGGATTAACCATTGTGTAACATAGAGATTTCCGATCTGGGCCACGAGAACGAGAACCCCAACGATTCCCAAACCAATGGCCATTTGATAGGCCTTGGTGTCCTTGATCAGGCGCAGGAAAGAATAGAGGATGATCGTAACAAGAATGATGTCGAGCAGGTCGCCGATTGTGGCATGGGTTAGTGTGTAGATAAAATTAGAAAACATAATGTTGATTTTTCTCAATAACGCTGCTATTTGGTGTTTTGTCCGGTTTTTTTTCGTTGAGGATCGCCTCGGCGACCAGAATCGCCTTTTTTGTGGCCGCTACGTCGTGCACTCTTAGCAGATGGGCACCATGGGATACACTAAGAACTGCCGCGGATAGACTTCCTTCTAATCTATCCTGAGGTGGTTGGTCCATAATTTTTCCGAGAAAGGACTTGCGTGAGAGTCCCACAAGTAGGGGGCGTTCTAATTCTTCAAAGTATCCGAGATTTTGGATTAAACAAAGGTTATCCCTAAAATTTTTCCCAAATCCGATTCCCGGATCGATTATAATTTTTTCTCTTTCTATTCCGGATGAGACAGCCAAGTCTATTTTTTCTTCGAAAAAAGATTTAACTTCTTCCAAGAGATTTTCATAAGTGGGGTTGTCCTGCATGGTTTCGGGATTCCCCTTCATGTGCATCAGGATGACAGTTGTTTCTCTCTCTGCAGCCAGAGACATCATCTCTGGATCGAACCGGAAAGAACTGATATCGTTGATCATATTTGCCCCGGCATCAAGAGCTTTGCGTGCGACTTCCGCTTTTGTGGTGTCGATAGAGAGAAGGGTGTCTGTGTTTTCCCGAAGTTCGGAGATGACCGGTAAAATACGGCGCAGTTCTTCCTCAAGAGGAACAGGATCAGAACCGGGTCGGGTGCTTTCCCCTCCTACATCTATGATATCGGCGCCTTCCTTGACCAGATCTAATCCATGTTTAACGGCTTTATCTCGATCAAAATAGAGGTTTCCATCAGAGAAAGAATCAGGAGTCACATTGAGGATACCCATAATCCAGGTCTGTTGGCCAAGAGTAAAATCTTGCCCATGGACTTGAAGAGTAACCTTGTTTCTCAATTTTATGCTTTTGCTGACGCCGGTTTGGCTATCCTTTTTTCTCCCTTGGTCGTTTTTTTTGGCTTTTTTTGTGGCTCTTTTTGTTTTCGAGCAGCGACGCTGTTTTTCGGCAGTCTCTTCCCTTCGATGATGGCTTTGACTTCTTTGGCATCAAGGATCTCTCTTTCCAGAAGGGCTTCAGCCATTTTGATCAGCTTGGTTTTATTGTTTTTGAGGAGTTCCTCAGCCCTGGCATAATTTCTTTCGATGATGTTTTTGACCTCTTTATCGATGAGTGCGGATGTTTTTTCACTGAAATTTTTATGCGTCGTCAGTTCTTTTCCAAGAAAAATCAGATCATCCCGTTCCCCAAAAGTGAGCGGGCCGAGATCGGACATTCCATACTGACAGACCATTTTCCGTGCGATATCGGTGGACGTTTCAAAATCGCTGGCCGCTCCTGTTGTTGACTTGCCGAGGAAACGAATTTCGGCCACCCTGCCGGCAAGCAGAACGGACAGCTGGGCTTCCAAATATTTCTTTGAATGAGTATACCGGTCATCAATGGGGAGCTGCTGAGTGAGTCCGAGAGCCATACCGCGGGGAATGATGGTGACTTTGTGGATGGGATCGGCTTCCGGGATAAGCGCTGCAACAACCGCATGGCCGGCTTCATGGAAGGCCGTGCTTTTTTTCTCTTCGTCACTGATAATCATGCTCTTTCTTTCCACACCCATCATGACCTTATCCTTGGACGATTCGAAATCCTGCATGGTGACATTGTCCTGTCCATAGCGTGCAGCCAGGAGAGCTGCTTCGTTCACCAAGTTGGCAAGATCCGCACCGGAAAAACCGGGTGTTGACCGCGCTAAAACTCGCAAGTTGACGTTTTTGGCCAGAGGGATCTTTCGGACATGGACTCTCATGATTTCTTCACGTCCTTTCAGATCGGGCATGTTGACGACGACCCTACGGTCGAACCGGCCGGGTCGGAGAAGGGCGCTGTCCAAAATGTCTGGCCTGTTTGTGGCGGCGATAAGAATAATCCCCTCATTGGAATCAAACCCGTCCATTTCGACCAGAAGTTGGTTGAGCGTCTGCTCTCGTTCATCATGGCCACCGCCCAAACCGGCGCCTCTCTGCCTTCCCACAGCATCGATTTCATCGATAAAGATCAGGCATGGGGCATGCTTTTTTCCCTGATCGAACAGGTCGCGAACACGGGAAGCCCCAACACCGACAAACATCTCAACAAATTCGGAACCGCTGATAGAAAAAAACGGGACATCGGCTTCTCCTGCAACGGCTCGGGCAAGAAGGGTCTTTCCTGTTCCCGGAGCGCCAACGAGAATAACGCCTTTAGGGATGCGGCCTCCGAGTTTTTGAAATTTCTGGGGATCCTTTAAAAATTCAATGATCTCCTGGAGTTCTTCTTTGGCCTCTTTGATTCCAGCCACGTCCTTGAATGTCGCTTTCTTCTGGACGGGGGAAAAGAGTTTTGCACGGCTCTTACCGAAAGACATGGCTTTGTTGCCTCCAGACTGCATTTGGCGCATAAAAAAGACCCAGAAAAGGATAATGATGATGAGCGGTAACCAGGTAAGAAGATAGGAGAACCAGGGGGCGCGGGATGAGTCGTTAACGTTAAAGTTTACCTTGTTTTCTCGAAGTATTTTGACAATGTCGTATTTATCTGTCGAAACGGTCTTAAATGGCGATCCATCCGCGTATTTACCACTAATCTGATTTCCTGTAACCTCCACTTCAGTGACAAGTCCATCTTCGACTTCATTGAGGAATACACTAAAATCCACTTCCTTTTTCGCAGCATCCGGTGACTGCATTAAGCTGTAGAGGATGAGGATTATAATTCCTGCTGCAACCCAGAAAAATATGTTCCTGTATGAGGTGAGTTGTTTTTTTTGTTTGGACATTATGTGTTCCTTTTTTAAGATTCTATTTTAGCATGTTTTCCCTAAATTGTTAATAAAACATTTAGGATTGGCCGGAATTATAAAGAAAAAAAAGAACTTTTAGAGCTTTTTTATCTTTTTTTGCATCTCCATTTTTCCGGTGTAATTATTCATTGGCCTTGACTGTAAATATGAGTTTTAGTAAGATAAATTTATTCTTGTGGGGCTGTAGCTCAGCTGGGAGAGTGCTTGACTGGCAGTCAAGAGGTCGTGGGTTCGATCCCCATCAGCTCCACCATTTTAAATCCTCTGTTTTCCCTGGAAAATTGGCTTTTTGAATTAAAGGGACATCATACTTAATTCAATTAAAAATGTTATTAGTCTTCTTAATTAATGAATGCCCCTGAGGAACGGCTATTTCAATTTTGAAATAATTAAGTATGATGTCCCCTTAATTCAGGTTAATTAAGTATGATGTCCCCTTAATTATCTTTAATTATGTGGTGAGCCGCATGGAGAGGGCGATGCGTTTGAGGTCTTGATCGACTGACAAAACCTTGACTTTTACGATCTGGCCGACCTTGGCTTCTTCATTGGGATTGCGGACAAATCGATCGGCCATCTCGGAGATGTGGACCAGTCCATCCTGGTGGACGCCGATATCGACAAACGCACCAAAATTTGTGACGTTGGTCACAACCCCTTCCAGCACCATTCCGGATTCAAGATCTGCGATATCCTGGATGTCTTCGAAAAAGGTGGCGTACTGGAATGAACGTCTCGGATCGCGTCCCGGCTTCTCCAGTTCGGACAAAATGTCCTCGATAGTCGGCAGCCCCACATCATTTGAGATGAAGCGATGCTTATCGACGGCTTGGAGCAGGGACACGTTCCCGATGAGTTTTTCCAAAGTTGTATTTAATGTTTTTGCTATGTTTTCCACTAAAGCATAACGCTCAGGATGGACGGCAGAATTATCGAGTGGATTTTTACCATTTGGAATGCGGAGAAAACCGGCCGATTGCTCAAAGGTCTTGCTGCCTATTCCTTCGACTTTTTTTAGGTCTTTTCGGGAAACAAATGTACCACTGTTGTTCCTGTGCTTGACAATATTCCGGGCCAAAGTCCGGTTGAGTCCCGAAACATATTTGAGAAGCTCTTCCGAAGCCAGATTCAGATCAACTCCAACTGAGTTGACACAGCTTTCAACTCCTTCGTCCACAGAAATTTTCAACTTCTTCTGATCAACGTCATGCTGGTACTGTCCCACACCGATGGATTTCGGATCGATTTTAACAAGTTCGGACAGGGGATCTTGAAGGCGGCGTCCGATGGAGATGGCTCCGCGGATGGTTACATCCAGCTCAGGGAATTCTTTGATGGCGGTTTCGGAAGCGCTGTAGATACTTGCGCCGGATTCACTGACAATCAGGCTGGTGGGACGTGATTCGGAGGGAAGTTCATCCATAATCTTTCTTATAAAAATTTCGGTTTCCCGACTGGCCGTGCCGTTGCCTATAGCGATAAGAGCGATGTGATACCGATTGATCATCTCCAAGACAATCCTTTTGGCCTTGTCCTTTTCTTTATGAGGTTCATGGGGAAAGATGGTTTTGTATTCGAGGAATTTCCCTGTTTTGTCAAGGGCGGCGATCTTGCTTCCTGTTCTGAATCCGGGGTCAATTCCCAGGACAGATTTTTGTCCGGCCGGGGGAGCGAGGAAGAGTTCTTTCAAATTTTCTCCAAAAACCCTTATGGCCTCTTCATCGGCCCGAATCTTCATGTCTTTTCGTATTTCTGTTTCAGTTGCAGGCAGGAGAAGCCGTATGTAGCTATCGGCGGCTGTTTGCTTCAGGAGTTCAGCAGCTGCACTCTGGGGATATTTAACCAGATGGGACTCGAGGTGTTCGAGGGCCGTTTCTTCTGGGATGTCTAAACTTAGCCGAAGCACTTTTTCTCTTTCTCCACGAAAAAGCCCAAGTATCCTGTGGGAAGGAATGGTTTTTACCTGTTCGTGGTAGTCGTAATACATCTGGAATTTTGTTTTGGAATCTTCAAATGACTTTCGAACCTTGGAAGTGAAAGAACCTTTATCTATAGCCAGCTCGCGCAGCCATTTCCGGATGTCAGAATCATTCGCCAGATCTTCAGCAAGAATATCGCAGGCTCCCGAGAGTGTTTTTTCAGAAGTCACGAATCCTTTTTCTTCATTAATATAGGTTGCGGCATGAGCTGCAATATTGGTTTCCGCATCCGAAAGGCTGAGCAGCCACAATGCGAGCGGTTCCAATCCGGCGTCGCGGGCTTTGCTGGCACGTGTGGCCCGTTTGGGCTTGTAAGGAAGATACAAATCCTCCAGTTCTGTTTTGTTTGTAATTATGTTGAGCTTAGTTTCCAGTTCAGCAGTGAGTTTTCCCTGAGTCTTAATGGTTTCAAGGATTGTCGTTCGGCGGTCTTCCAGTTCCCTGAAATAGGTCATGCGGTGGAAGATATTCCGGATTTGAGTCTCATCCAGATTGCCGGTGTTTTCCTTTCTATACCTGGCGATAAAAGGAACGGTCGCTCCCTCATCCATAAGTAAAATCGTTCTTGCAATTTGATCGACGCCCAGAGCGCTTTCTTTTGACAGCTGCTTGAGTATATCCATGTGATTTTTCTTAAGTATTCTGCAGTATACAGCAGCCGTCTTTTTTTTCAAACGCTTGTTGAGTTTGATCATTGACTTCACATCCATATACTTCTACAATTTAATCAAACATAGAGATTTAATAGGATTAAACACCGATGTTTCGAAATATTTATTCTTTTTTTGTCGTTGTCTGTGCCGGATTCCTTTTAGTCGGAATGACACTCTTAGGAAGGGCTCAGAACATACGCCGTCCTATCCGCCAGCCCTTGTCTTCCGAAGTACGGCCCCGCTCGGCTCCGGATAAAATTCTTGTTAAATTTAAAAAGTTGGGTGATATCCGTACACAGGAGTCAATTAAAGCCTCTATTGAATCCTTCTTCGGGATTCAAGAAATCAGAAAGTTCACTCTGATCGATGTCTCTGTCTATCGTACGTTTTTGGATAAGGAGAAAACTCTTGTTGAGCTCAATGCGAGTCCGTTTGTTGAATATGCCGAACCCGACTATTACAGGTATGCTAAAACAACTTTCCCCAATGACTCAAGATTTTCAGACCAGTGGGGCCTCCATAATACAGGCTTGAACAATGGAACGATAGATGCCGATATTGACGCCCCTGAGGCCTGGGATTTAACGACAGGCAGCACGAGTGTTGTGGTGGCTGTAATTGATTCAGGGGTCGATTATAACCATGAAGATCTAGAGGCCAACATGTGGAGAAATCCCGGTGAAATTTCCGGCAATGGGATCGATGATGATGGCAATGGATATGTCGATGATTACTATGGAATAGACGCCATCGAAAACACAGGCGATCCCATGGATGATGAGGGACATGGAACCCATGCTTCCGGAATCATCGCGGCTGTCGGGAATAACGGGATTGGCGTGACAGGCATTTGTTGGAACTGCAAGATCATGGCGCTGCGGTTTTTGTCCAGAGATGGAGGAGGAACGATCTCGGATGAGATCGAATGCATTCAGTATGCCGTAAACCAAGGTGTCAAAATCATCAGCGGCAGTTTTGGGGAGTATGATTTTTCCCGATCTGAAAAAAATGCCATCGATGCGGCCAGAAATTCAGGTGTTCTTTTTATGTTTGCGGTTGGGAATGATGGAGAAAACAACGAGACCAACCCTCATTATCCTTCTGGCTACGATTCTGAGAACATCATTGCAGTGGGTGTGTCTGACAGGAATGACCGGCTGGTCCCCTGGTCGGATTATGGCATCACTACAGTGGATGTGGCCGCACCGGGAGATTATATTTTAAGCACGGTGCTGAATAACGGGTATCAGAGTGAAAGCGGAACATCTATGGCGACACCTCATGTGGCCGGTCTGGCGGCCCTGCTTAAATCTTTCAATCCGAGTCTCAGTTGGCTTGAAATCAAAAACCTTATCCTCAATAACGGAGATAAGATTCCATCTGCAGAGGGCAAACTTGTGACCGGAAGCCGTATTAATGCCTTTAAAGCCCTCTCGGGAGAACAGGGGATTGTTCTCAATCTGCAGGCTGGAAAAGGGGGAACGACCGCTCCGCCCCCAGGAATATACGGTCACGAAGAAAACGAAAACGTTATAATTCTGGCCATCCCTAACACCGATTTTGAGTTTTCTCAATGGACAGGGAGTGTCCCGTCTGGACAGGAGATGATCAATCCTCTTTTTCTTCGGATGAACTCCAGCAGGACAATAACGGCAAATTTTAGGGCACTCATCTATGCACCGCTTCAGTTTGAAGGTCAAAGGATTGAGAACCGTTCGCTGTCACAGAGGGAGACAATCATCGTATTGAATTGGCAGGCTCATCCCGACAACTCGAATATCACATTGTACCGCCTCTATGAAATTTCCGGATCGAACTGGAACAAGTTGTCCGACGTGGATGCTTCAGTTTTTACGTACATGCATAGGAGTCTAGAATTAAATAAAACATACTCTTATGCCCTTGTCTCGGTGAACAATGCAGGCATTGAAGGAACTCCGGCATACTTGACAGTAAATAATGAGTGACCGATCTCATCCGAACCCTCGACCCTATCCTATCCTATTCTATAAACCGAAGGCTTTTGGGCACTCTTTCCATATGAAAGATAACAATAGGGCGGAGGATTTTGCGAACGGAATTGAGAAGTTCCTGTGAAAACGGTACGGAGGAGTCTTGAGGCAGTGGATTTTTTTTGATCCAGCTCAGAAAATCATTGAAATCCGGTGGAACTTCTATTTTTTTCCCTGAAACGCAGCGGCTGCACAGGATGCCGTCTTTTTTAAAAGAAAGCCAGTGCATCTCGTCGGATACCCTCCTACACTTTTTGCAGCGTTTGAAATCAGGAAGAATACCGCTGATTTTTAAAAACCAGGCTTCGAAGTAAAGTGAGGCAAAATCTAAATCAGCCCCTTTTTGGAGGGATTGGAGTGTGGACCGGAGAAGTCGGAAGAGGACCTCATCTTTAGACCTTGCCGGGAAGAAGGCATCGATGAGTTCGGTAAAATAGGAAAGGGTGTAGGATGTTTTCAAATCTTTTTGTATGTCGAAGAAGGATTCGAGTAGATCGCTGTTGTTGATAGTGACGAGTTCCCTGCCTTCTTTTTCGTAATAGAACAACCTCACATATGAGAGTGGCTCAAGACTGCTCCCGAAGCGGTTGCCGAATTTTCGTGCACCCTTGGCCACGCCTTTGAAAAGTCCTTTGTCTCTCGAGAAAAGGATGACAATTTTATCTTGCTCTCCGATGTTGTATGTTCGGAGAATGAACCCTTCGGATTGTTCAAGAGGCATTTGGATTGGTTAGAGATGATTGAGAAATATAGTTCCGAGCCCTAAATAAGTCAAGACGCCGATGCTGTCCGTGCACATAGTCAGCAGATTGACCGATCCTAAAGCAGGATCAAGTTTGATGAGTTTCAGTATAAGGGGGATAAGAGTCCCCATAAATGCAGCAATAAAAAGATTGATGATGATAGCCACGCCGATGATTAATCCAAAATAATAGTTGTCATAAATCAGAAACGAAAAAATCCCTGTGATAGAACCGATAACCAATCCATTCACTAAACCGACGACAATTTCTTTCAGAAGTGCCTTGCGGGCTGAAAGCCAATCTGTTTGACCGATGGCGATTTCCCTGACAATAATGGCGATTGTCTGATTTCCGGCAATACCTCCCAGCGCCATTACTAGAGGGATAAATACGGCCAGCTGGACAACTTTCTCGATGGTTCCGGTAAAACTGTTTACGATCCAAGGAGCAATGGAAGCTGTTAAGAGGCTGAATAAAAGGAAGGGGAGCCGCTTCTTTATAGACGACAGAGGACTGTCCTGAATTCTGTCGGTACTGTCTAGAGAAACCATCTTGTACATGTCTTCGGTGGCTTCTTTGTCGATGACATCGATGATGTCGTCGACCGTGACGACTCCGACGAGAACATTGTCGTCATCGACAACAGGAATAGCGACGAGATTATAATCTGCGACGTTTCTGGCTACGATTTCCTGGTCTGTATCGGTGGAGACAATGATGAGATCGGTATTCATGATGTTTTTTAGAGAAGTACTAGGCTGCGAAAACAAGACCTGTCGGATGGACACGACGCCGAGAAGATGATTCTGGTCATCGACAACATAAAGATAAAATGCGGATTCAACATCCCCCCCAAGCTGCATGGCTGTTATGGTGTCTGAGACTTTTGTGTTTTGATTCAGGGCGTAGAAATTGGGGGACATGATCCGACCGGCAGTCTCTTCTTCGTACTCGAGGAGTTCGAGAAGATCTTCCGAAGGCTTGTCCTCCATGGCCTCTAAAACAGTTTCTTTGAGATCATCGGAAAAGAAAGGCATGATCGCCGCGACATCGTCGGGGGCGGACATATGAAAGATGTCGGTGATCTGATCGAGTGGACATTTCTTGAAAATCTGAGCTGCATCCTCAGGTTCAATCTCCCTTATCACATCTACAACTATTTCTTTATCATTTTCATAGAGAGTGTTAAACAGAACCATTCTTTCCCTGAATGTGAGGTGCTCCATCAGGGTGGCGATATCTGCGGCGTGGAATTTTCTGACAAGATTCCAGACACGTGAGAGAGAGCCTATGTTTATGAATTTTCGTGCTGAGCTGACAGCGATACGTAGTGATTTGACCTGCATTTTATTCTCGTTAGACCACCCAAGATATCATAAAACACGGGGGGGTGTAAATTGAAAAACTCTCTGGGGGAATTAGAGCTGGATTTCAGGGGGACTTTGACCTTTATTTTTTCCGGTTGTAGTAATACTTATTCGTCTCTGAGACAATGACAGCGCTCAATGCCAGGAGGCCTATGAGGTTGGGAAGGGCCATAAGTCCATTCATTATATCCGCTAACATCCATACGATCTCCAGTTTCAGCATAGCCCCTACAGCCACAAAAATGACAAAAATGATGCGGTATGGCTTTACAGCTTTTTCGGTAAAAAGATACTCGATAGATTTTTCTCCGTAATAACTCCAGCCTAATATAGTGGAATAGGCAAAAAATACAAGGCTCAGAGATACGATGAACTGTCCTATTTTTCCCGGAAGAAGTGCGTTAAAAGACAGTCCGGTCAACTCGGCACCGGTTGGGCCCGATGTCCAGATGCCGCTTAATATAATCACCAACCCTGTCATGGTGCAGACGATAATCGTGTCTATAAAAGTCTGGGTCATTGAGACGAGAGCCTGCTTAACCGGATCCGGTGTCCTGGCTGCCGCAGCGGCAATGGGCGCCGATCCCAAACCCGATTCATTGGAAAAAATTCCTCTGGAGACACCCTCTCGTATGGTCTGCATGACGGCTGCCCCGAGAAATCCACCTATGGCGGCCGAGGGAGTGAAGGCGGATTTAAAGATGAGAGCAAAGATTTTTGGGAGAGCGGAGACATTGAGGAAGAGGATAATCAAAGCCCCGGTGAAATAGATCAAAATCATGAAAGGAACTAAAACCTGAGTGACTTTACCGATACTTTTGATTCCGCCGAGTATAACCATGGCTGTAAATACAGCCAGCAGAATTCCAGTGGCCCAGTGGGGAATGCCTAAAGAAGCATTTAATGACTCGGCCACCGAATTGGACTGCACCATATTACCGATACCAAATGCTGCGATGGCGGCAAAAACAGCAAACAGAGTTCCCAGCCATTTCCATCCCAATCCTTTCGAGATGTAATACATCGGGCCACCGCTCATCATTCCCGCCTCATCTTTTTCTCTATACTTGATGGCGAGAACGGCTTCAGCATATTTTGTCGCCATTCCAAAGATCCCTGTAATCCACATCCAAAACAGTGCCCCCGGTCCACCAGCTGCGATTGCGGTAGCCACTCCGGCGATGTTTCCTGTCCCGACAGTCGCAGCGAGTGCTGTCATAAGGGCTTGAAAGTGGGAAATGTCCCCGGCTTCTTTTTCATCTTTTTTTCTTTGGAAAAAGGCAAGTTTGAGCGAATAAAAAAGACCTCTGATCTGCAGCCCACGTAATCGAAAAGTCAGAAAAATTCCAGTTCCGACCAAAAGGATAATAAGAGGTGGCCCCCAAATGAAATCCCGGATGCTGGTTAAGGAGGCTAAGATTTGATTGTCCATTAGCTTAAAAATGAAATTCCCAGTTTTTTAATTTTTTCATGAAGTTGGCCTTTTTCTATCTGAAGAGCTGAAGCGGTTTGATCAACGTCCCAGTTATACCGGATGAGGGCTTTTTTTATGTATTCTCTTTCGAACTTCTCGTCGGCATCTTTAAGTGATTGTTGTTCTTCAGTTCCATTGGCGAGCTGGGATTCCCTGAGCTCGACGAGCAAAGGAAGGTGAGAGGTTTTGATCTGATCATCCTGGATCATGATGACAAATCGT
>SDBS01005584.1_pt1 | contig 12234 bp, 20 predicted proteins | sample 2277091 | NCBI WGS metagenome assembly SDBS01 (sample SAMN10404972, study PRJNA504765) | marine sediment metagenome | isolation source: marine sediment core GS10_PC15, 163 cmbsf | place: Arctic Ocean: Southern Knipovich Ridge | collected 2010 | reverse complement strand
ACACATACTAATATTATTTTGATTGTTGATGGTCTAATATGTCTTACTCCATATGCCTTTAATGGGAAAAACATTTCATGTGGTTGATACGTTTGTATTACTTTGTTTATTTCTTTGTAAAACTGTTGTTCACTCATTGCTTATACACTTCTCCTATGATACCATTTATTCTCTTAACTAATTCGGGTAACTTCATATAGAGTAAATAATCAGTTAATTCCTTTCTACTTTGATATGGTTGAGACTTTGAATTTAATATATCTATTATAGGTTCTATTAATGCCTCAAATAACTTATGATGATTAAAGCACATATTGACTGTTTCACCTATCTTATGTGAAAGATGCTTTCTTGCAAGTCCATTAGGTACAATGTGATGCTCAGTCATATTAGAATCAGGTGATGCATTAACTAAAGCACACATAATGCATTCTCTTGTATCCCTTCTATATATCTTACCTTTCTTGTATTTTCTTCTTACGTTCTTATTATTAAGGGATTTATAACAATCCATACACCACCAATATTTATCTATTATGCATTTCTTGGCTTTGTCATATTCACATAGAGTCATTTAATGTCTCTCCTATCTATTTCCTCTACAACTAAATCCATGAATATCTGCATATCCATAAAAGAAAACTTATCGTCATTAAAGAAAAGCATAACATAAACATGCTTCATATGAATCTTGTTTATAATTTCTATCTTATTCATTCTTTATCCACCTTCTTAGCTCTACATAATGGATTACCATATGGGCATTTATTAAAACTTAAACACCTGATAATGTCAACACACATAAACTTACTCTTATTCTTCAATATCACTCGCCCACATGAACCCTATGAACATTAGAAACATAACTAATACCATTAACTGATATGCCCAATTACCATCTAAGATGATAACTACTGTGACACTCATTGAAGTTACTATTAAAAATATTATAGTACCCCAATCCATTTCTTTCATTTTCTTTTATTCCACTCCCTTGCGTCTATATATGATTGTTGAACATAATCGGCTGTATCCTGAACTTTGACTTTAGGTTTATTCATATGGATACATCCTTTCATTATCTTAGGTAATAGTTTTGTAACTGTAGGATTGAAACCACATATATACTTCTTTAATCCTTCTACCATTTCACCTGTTAAAGTACATTCAGGACAATCATAACAGGTCTTGATGTCCTTTGTTTTAGATGCGCCTTTTCTAGCTCTAGTTATCTTCTTAGCAGGTTTGGTCTTTACAGGATTCAGTTTAAACTTTATTGTATTCAGCCCCTGTTCTTTTTATTCCGTTATATAATATGGTTACAAACAATATTATCGTAGCTGTTAATGATGCATTAAAATAATAAAATAGTCTTTCCCATTGAAGTATATAGCCAAATAATAAAGATATTACACATGAGTACATAACAAATATTTCTATGAGCATTGTTATTATCTTATACGCATCATCATAAGTCATTTCATTAACCGTCATTTCAATACCTCTTTCTCTTCTTTAGTGAAAAAGATAAACACAGTTGTCATAATTGTTACACCTGCTAACCAAAACACTTTAGAAATCAGGAATAACTCGTTATGGTCTACAAAGTCATAGATGAAAGGTATAAAAATACATACTAATGATGTACCCAATAAGATGCTTAATACAGTATCATATCTTAACTTGTATTTATTCATCTTCATAAACTCCCACCGCCTTAATAAATATAAAATCCACTACTAAAGTACAGATGATGAATAATAATATTCGTACAATTAAAATATAACTCATTAGAATATCCCCTTATATTTTGGGTACTCTTTGCTATCAATCCAGTATGTTACGCTGTTGCCATCTTCCATAACATTAAACTGAACATAGGTTTTAGGTGTCAATCTTAGAAACTTCTTATCTGTTGTTATCTGCCCTTGATGCTTTCTATAGACTCTTTCAAATTCTCTAGGAGTGCATTTTATACCCATATCTAACCCCATCCCATTGTGATTTGCAATAAGAGTAATCCAACCACCATACCACACACTAAAGCTAAAAATGAGGTTAGTAACAATTCCGTTACTTCTCTATCTTTCAATTGCTACACCTCTTTTGTAAGACTGTTCACAATAAACATATAATTCATTATCATCTAAATTATGTTCTATTGTATCAACCACATATCTTTTATTATCAACAATAATATACCAACCACTATCTATTTTAAAATCTGTAAAACCAAAACCAGATGATTTTATTGTATGTAATAACTCTAAATCTTTATCATAGTTGTGGTGGTCATAAATATAGATTTTATGATACATTATGTTGCACCTCTGCTTTTTATCATGCTTAGGATATACTCATCATGTTTTTCTGGTGCATATCTTAGCTCAAAGCTCTCATCCCCTACAGATAACCCCATTGCTTTTCTAAGTCCTCTTTGTATGATGTGTTCACTAACTGCACCATAACACCTTTTCATGGTTCCGATGTCCTTCCAACCGCCAACCTCTGCACCTACTTCATAGTTACCTTCCATTGCATGGAGCCAATCCTGTGCAAAGGTGTGCCTCCATAAGTGGTTAACTTGAACTATCTTCCATGCACCAGCATTTTCCTGTACTCTTTTCATTACATGACATTCTAACGCATAGTTCTTTTGTAAAAGTGGGAATAGATAAGAATCAATGGACTTTAACATTTTAGGTTGTGCTTCTTTTGATACTCCAAACCGTTCCTCAATGTATGCACTCATGAAATCATATCCATTATCTATTAATCTTTTCTGCCATTCAATTCTGTTGCCCCTGCCTTTGTCCGTAATATGTATTTCATAATAACCAGTCTTTAACACGTTTTTCTTATCGTTGAGAGTTGAGTTTATTGTTGCATCTATTCTTGTTGCTGTATAATACATGAAGAAACAAACACCATACATTTCTAGCACATATTCATCAATAGGATATTCTTCTAAATTAACATTCTCTTCTTTGAATATCTCGATAACTGTTTCTCTCATCAATCCGATAAAATCAAGCCTTTCCTCTGGTGATAATCTTTCTCTTGCTGATTTAGCAAACCCCTTACTGTGTTCTGCCCCTATTCCCTTCATGGTCAATGCGTCAGCGGTTACGCCCATCATAAGGGTAAAGAAGCTTCTAATTGCACTTCTACAATTATTATATGCACATCCTCTAGGATAAGGTGCACCATTAACTTTTATCCATGCCTTCTTTTCCTTACTGTTTAACCTATCATGCTTTTCTTGTGCACTTTTCCACTTGTTCACGTTATCAGCTACATTGTCAATGTTTAGTTTAGTAGGATGCACACCTAAAGCATTACAAACCCTCATTAACGCGAATAGTCTACCCCTTCTACCTTTTGGCTTTATGTTTCTTCTCTCCATGTTAACCGCCCAATCCGCTATAATTGGGATTCTTGCAAAAACCTCAACGTCCATAACAGAGGTTTCTTTGAATTGTACCTTATCTATATCAGTTAACATCTTTCTTGCTTCACCCTTAACATCAGGATTAGCTTTCAAGAATCTACCTATATTACTTCTATGAACACCTAGTTTTTCAGCAATTTCATTATTAACTAATGTTCTATACCTCTTTACAGCCTCTAGGTATCTTTCTTTTGTTACTTTTCTGTTTACCGCCATGTTCGCAACACCTACGAGTTACTACCGCGTAAAGAGATATAAGGTTTTTGTGTCTTTGATACTGATTGAACACCTAAAAACGAATAATAAAGTACATTTCACACAAAAGTATATTAATAGAAACCTAGTTATGCTATAATGGTTAATAACATGACTCCCGAACCAGTTCAGGAAATGAAGTTCACGGTTAACCCTGTGAAAAAGAAACCAACTCGCAAGTATCGCAAGGGTAGTAAATATGATGCTATCATTGAGGGGTTCGTAACGGCTAACGTACCCCTAGCAGAGATTGAGGTAGAAGGAAAGACCGCATCCTATCTATCAACTCAGTTGAGTAAGAGACTAGAGGACAACTCGAAACTTACTCACATCTCGGTATCTACTGCTAACGGTATGTGCTACCTAGAGAACAGCAAAGTAACACCTGCAAAGCCTAAACCTGTATCAAAATCTGAGTAGCACTTATAACCTACTTTTTTTATTATTTTAAAAAACTAGAGTCTTTTTACAATTTTCTTTACATTTTGTCATTAAATAGAGCTGGTCAATCTCTCAAATTGTAAAAATTGTATCTAGAAAGGATTTAGAGATTTAAAGAACTTGATAATCTTATCTCTCTTTCTAGGTTTATACATGTGTTCTCTGATTATCAGAGGCTTTCTATTGAAATACTCTTCAACATAGAAATCATGTTCAGCATCAGATACTATCCACGCCTCATTTCTCCTAACTCTAAAGATAGTGATTGTTTTCTCTAGGTTATCAGTTGTTAATGGTTGCCCCATTATCTCAACATCTCCTAAATACTCATCTTCATTAGTAAAGAAAAATAGCATATCATAGAAGTCCTTTAGGTTGAATCTCCATCTATATGCAGGTTCATATCCTGCGATACACGTTGATAAATCATGGGTTCTTTCACACATGATAACAACATCAGCAAGTTCAACTATATTTTCCATTGCTCTTTGAAATGGTAGAATATGCTGTATCACATTCTGTGTAACATATACATTCTTTCCCATAAAGAAACCTAATTCCTTAATCTCCATTGATGTTAAATCCATTCTCATAAACCTATCTGCATGTTCTGGATAGGCTTCTTTACAATGGTCTATCATTTCCTGTGTGAAGTCTACACCATAATAGCGGTGCTTGTATTCATCAGGTAGATACTTGAACAATAAACCAGTACCGCAACCACAATCCATTATAGTTGCTTTAGGGTCTTTTTCAAGCTCTTCAATTATTAGCTTTAACATCTGCACCCGATATTCAGGTATATCATCTGGTGCTGTCCATTTGTCATTAACTATGTCTACTCTACTTGTCCAATCTGTTTTTCCGTCTTTCATTGTGTTACCTTCTCTAATTCTTTTACTATTGCTTCACCAAATTTAGACCATGAGTTATTTAATGCCCATCGTCTTGTTTGTTTGGATAATGAATTAAGGTTAGTATCTTCTAACCCGTATATTGCCTTTTGCCATTTCTCTATGTTAAACTCTATTGGGTTAATATAGTATGGTAATGATGTATCAAATACATTAGGGCTACCAATAACCACTTTACCACATGCATATGCTTCCAATACACCGTTAGCGATTCCCTCACTTAATGAAGGCATGATAATAGCTTTACAACTATTAATTAACATAGGCATTTGTGTTTTCTTAACCCTTCCCACATACTCCACATTATCAGGGAAAACTATATTCTTATCATTTGCACCTGCGATTAAATAATTAATATCTGGTGTGCTTCTAATCAGCGATAATAGAAAGTCTATTCCTTTCTCCTTTGAACACCTACCGAAAAACCCTATATATTCACCATCATAACCATCTGGTTTGAACATATCGGTATTAACTCCTAACCCTATTGGGTCACTCACTTTATCATAATCTATACCTTGCTCTAGTAATATTCTTCTAAAGTTCCAACTTATAGGGATAAAGCGGTTATACATTCTATAACTTAGATTCTCCATGCCATCATTAAAGAATCTATTAAATATGTTATTGCTTATACTTCTTTCATATTTCCCATATCCCCGCATTCTATGAACTACAGGTATATCTTTCTTAAGTCCTATCAGGTTATGAAATACTTCCTGCCATCCTGCCCCACTCATGCCTAATACAACATCACCATTAACCCACATTGCCCTTTTTGCTACCTTGTAAATATATGGTAGTTTTCCCCAATAGGCATATAATGAGAACTTTGCTATATTATCTTTCAGGTTATTAACATAATACTTATTTGGTATATGATTAGGTGGTAGTAACCTATCATAATGAAAGTGAATGTTATCATGTTCTAAATTTACTTTAGTGCCTATGTTGATAACTATGTTCAATTCATTAACATTATCTGCTATTGCCTTTAACTGTTCAGCATATCGTAACGCATAGAAGTTATCAAAATATGTAAATGGAAAGATTACCCTCACATTAACCACTTCTTTCTAAGTTCCATTGCTTTCTTTATATTTTCCATTGCTAATTTGTCATCACCATTAAAATGTGCGATAAAAGCCTCTTGTAGATGGATGGTACTTTTAAGACCATCTTGGGCATATGGTGATATTCTATTGTTTTCAGGTTCTACTTTCTTTGCTAAGAATACGCCTAAGAAGGTACATATTACACCGAAAACTAGAGTAACAGCACCATATTGTACTAATGTGAAATCAACATCAAACTTGATAGAGTAAGATAGCATCATACTATATAGGCTTAACACTAAACCTATTTCTCCCCTACCTTTCTTAAAGTAATTCCATGTTTGGCTTAACTTCTTTACATTCATTTTAGAACCATTCCCTTTTTTCCTCTTCACAACTAACTAGGCTTCTTGGCTATTATTGTCATGGTATCCTTTTTGTATAGTGCATCAACTTCACATATTTCATAACCTATTGACGTTAAAACCTGAGTCAATGTTTTAGCGTTAAAATGATATGTGTGATTCCAGAATAAAAAGTGCCACTTTTCCCTTTTTTCTATAAATGATTTACAATCTATATGGAATGTATGAATGTAAATAACACCGTTTGGTCTAAGAAGTGAAAATGCTTTTTCTAATTCACGTTTAGGATGATAAGTATGTTCAATATAATCATTCATAATTATAGCATCAAGTGACGAATCAACTAATGGCGTATCAGGTAATTCTTTATTATATACAGTAAGTCCAATGCGATTATTCATTACATCAACTGCATATCCGTTTAAATCATTCCCACTTGATACGATTCCCATTCTTTCAGCCACCATAATCTGAAAACCAACACCACAACCCACATCATGAAGGTAATCTAAAGAACCAATTAGATGTTTCTCTATGTGTTCAATCACCCTTGTTTTTTGTTGAATCTTCTTAGAAAACCACTCTGGTTTACTATATCTAGTATTTGATGGTAGAGCTACACCGTATTTAATTCTATTCTCAGTGAAAATAACATTTCTTTTAGAAGGATTTTTTAAATAATCAATTCATACCTTTTCCTCGATTCTTTGACTTGTAAATTATACATCGCACTTGACACATTGTACTATTCGTTAAACTGAAATAGTGATAAGCACTTCTTTAACGGTATCCCAACCACATAAACCACATTCAGGGTATTCATCAAATGGTGCAACATTATCTAGGCTCTGGTCTTGTCCTGTCTTTGCTCTATATATTTTGTTTCTTCTTAGATACCACCAAAAGCGACTTGTATATTTTTGCCAATAATATTCTAAGAATCCAAATTGTGCAACATGTTCTTTACTCATCATATAGCCATCCTGAGAACCAACTCATTCTAACCTCTCTTACTTTAAGATTCTTGGTGAACATATCTAACAGCATTACTAAACTGATGCATCTATTTATGTAATGTGTAAGATTAACCAAGTGCCTAAAGATGGGAATATAGAATCTATAGGAATCTATGTTAGGATAAACCTCTAGGGTTAGAAGTGAGAATAAGAAGTTGATAAACAATAGTATCCTTAACTTTGCTAAAACAGGCTTCTTATCAACAGTGTAATGTGAATATAGGAAAGGTAATACAACTAAATGTATTAATTCCCTGAAATTGAATATCATCATAGGATTAACGGTGTACTCTGCAAAGTGTAAAACGCTTTCCCATAAGTAGGAATTAAAGAACACTAGCAAGAATGATAAACAAATAGCTGTTAATACCCTTTCCTTTTTACTTAACACTCTATATGCATACAACACCAATAAAACATATTGCAGTATCAAAACATTAGTGTAGAACTGGAAAGCAAAGCCAGTGAGAATAACACCAAATACAAACAGGAAAGAAACACCATAAAAGAATGTCTCTAGGATAACATCATTGCTTAATAACCCATAATCCATATCTATCTTAACTATAGGTATCCTTAAACTTATTTCATAAAAGTACATGAAAACTAGAACTTGACAAAATATTAAAACATTAATCAGATAAGTTATTAACTCCATTATATTACCTCTATCTGGTCTTTCTTCTCTTGTTGTCTTTCCTTTCTAAGTTTCATGTAATACGCAACAACTAGGTACTGATTGAAAATGAACAACATGATTCCTATATTGAAATCAACTAACATGAATAAAATCAATATAGCGTTTAATATGATTGTAACCCACAATACAATGCTGTTCATTTTAACATAGATATAAGTAAGATAAACAAACCATTTACCCCTTAATGGCTTCTCTACCTCTATATCCTTATGCCCTTCTTTGAATAGTTTCTTTTTCTCACTCAATGATAACGCCTCTTAGCTTGCTCATTATAACCTTCTTAAAAACCTTGAAAAGAATAGGTGTCTTTAGAACAACATGAATAGTATATTCCCTATGTGATTCATTCTCTTTACCATCATAGAAATACACATCCACCTTTCTAATAAAAGGCATTTGTGTTAGGTTAGTATCATGCTCTTCTCTTGCTCTCTGGTCATGTCGCACACTGGTTTCTAACCTATGTGCTACATTCTTACCGTCATACTGTCCACCTTTGCCTTTAGCCATTATCAGCAACACCTTTTATTATGCCTACTATAATCCATGTAACCATAATGATTAACTGAACTTCCCATACTAGGTTATCACCTACTATAACAGTATCAAACCAGATACCATTATCATACATGTAACCTATCAATACACTGATTGATATTCCAATGATTGCTGAAAACAGGATGCATCTTAATGTATCTAATCCACTTTGTAGGAAATACACTATTGCTATACCTAATGCAAACAACCATGTAAACATGGTTATGAACTCGGTATTTATTAAATCCCAATCACCTGTTACCATTCCTTGATTATTCATCATAGTTATTATTACGGCTACAAGTGATAACGCTATACCAATTTTAACTATAGTTTCGTATTTGTCTTTCATGTTGTTACTTTCTCCTTAACACATAAGATAATATTAATAATATTGGAACGGATATAAATATTGCACCTATTCCCCAAATCAAACCGCCACCACCTACACTAGCAGGGATAAAGCCCCTTAACTGGAAATAATCAACATTAACGTAGTGTGTATCAACTCCACTTGTATGATGTACTATTCTTAACCACACATCACCACCATCATTAAAATCTATACTATTTAATGACATTGATTCATTATTCCACTGGAAAGCATGTTCAGGTAAATGAATACTATCTATCCATGCACCGCTTATAAAGTTCCATAGCTCTATGTCAACATCATGTGCGGGATTCCCTTCATATTCACATCGTACCCTGTGTGATAGTGATAATATTGTATCAGGTATATCCGTGAAGTTAAATCGAACATCAAACCCTTCAACTCCCGTGACTTCATCAACTAGGTAATAATCAGTATCATTAAATTCTAAACTTGTTAAATCACCGCTAACATATGTACCCCTAATGACATGAACACTTGAAACATTGTATTCAGTCCATGCATCAAATAATCCATTGACCTTCGGGCTTGCTGATGGTGTTATTGGTGTTGTGTAATTTGTTGGTACAAAATAACCTAAGTAATATATTATCTTTGTAACTCCACCATATGATTCTACTATTCCAGTATTACTTGTATTAACACATATTCCAAAACCTGATAATCCACCACTTTCAGCCTCTACAGTAGACCAACTTCTTTTAATCACTGAACCACCCTCTCTTAATCCTATTTGTTGATATGCACCTGCTGAACTATGAGTAACAACAGCATCTATAACCCTACCATCCTTATCTAAATACTCTGATATATCCCATTCATTAAAATCAACACCAAGACTATCATTAATAACATAATCTTCATTAAAGTATATACTACTATTAAACCAACCTTGAAGATATGCTTTATTATACTCCGAGTCCTCAAAATATATACTAACTACACTATCTACTGTTGATTGAACAAACATTGATGCCGTTCTATTACCACCACCCTCAGCCTCATGAACATCAATAATTCTTTCTAAATCACTTGTGGCACTTCTTATCCCTACCATATTCTCATAACGAACTTGCGTATTAGTTAATGTGTACAACCCTGTTAAGTTTGATGGTATTGATGTTGAATGATTATACCATGATTCATCAGCAAAATCACCCCTAGCACTCCATATCCATCTTTCAGTAAAATTCACACCTTCCCAATATCCTATTATGTTAAACCCTGTTTGTGTTGTACTTGATGAATAAAGTTCAATCGAACCTGTTGAATCAGCTTGTGTTAAAAACTGCATTGTGCTTAATCCCCCATTCTCACCCTCAGCAATCAACATCATTCTAGCCCACGGTGTAGAGGTAGAACGGACACCTACATAGTTCGTTGAAGTATCTTCCCCCTTCAATGCTAACAGTTCAACAACTGCATAATCAGGGATACCATATGATGATAAATCTATTTCTTCCCACGTATCAGCAACATTAACAGATACATCACTAGATTTTAATTCAGTGTATTCAACATTTGCACTAACAACATTAACATTAACCATCAATATAAAAAATGATAGTGTTAATATTAATATCAACCCTAAAGTTAGTTTCTTCATTATACCATCTTCCCTGATATAACTATTATCGCACATGCTAGTGATATTAATAAACAAAAATAGATAAGGGCTTTATCCCTTCTTGATAAGTATGACATTGTTTATATCAGTCCTATTATTGACTTTACTATGTCAAAGGCTAATCTAAGAAACTCTATTGATATATCATATATAGCCGTGATAAACTCCAAAAACCCTTTTGCATCTTCTCCTATTGCACCAATCGGGTCTTTACTTGATTCCCACTTTGCTAAATATGTAAATGGTACTACTGCAATCAAATATATCTGCAATATCTCACCTACACTATAATCTACCCAAAAGTTATTCATGTTTCCTATACCACCTGTGAACAGCAAAACAAAGTTAGTATAGTAAGCAACAAAGACCATTATCACATCACTTACTAATAACAAGTATCTAGGTATTATTAGGAATATTGAACTTATCATGTTCTCTATACTTGTTACTATCCATGATATAATATCTCTGAAACTTCCATATATTACTGCAAATATTTCATAGACACCTAATAGGAAATCAAAGAAGATACCAAGCATAGGGGGTAAACCTATTGATGTTAATAGACCATCAACTAGACTTATTGCATATAGTCCTGTTCCTCTTATTGCTCTTGCTATTGCACCTGCTATACCTGCAATAGCTCTAATTAAAGGTGATAAGAAACCACTTGCAGGTGAATCAAGCACCCTAGTTTCTACAAGAGGCGGGTTATCTATACCACGCATTCTACCCTCTGATAACATGTAATCTTTTATCTCATAGTTACTTGCTCTCCAAGGACTTTCATTCTGTGTTAGCTTTGTAATTCTTGACCAGAACTTTACTTTACCAATGCCATATGAATCTGTTACTTTATCACTGGTATCTGTTAAATCACTAAAGTACATTGATGTTCTTTCTTCTCCGAACATGGGTCTGAATTTACCATATCCAAACCAGAAAGGTGTAGCTTGTTCATACAAACCATAATAGAGTGAGTTAACCCTTCCTGCTATTATAGAGCTACTATTGTGATTGCTAAACCATAAATCTATCCATAACTGTGAAGAGGTTCTATTATGATAATCTGGTGTTGCCCCCTCTTCATCATACCCCCAAGAATTAGAATATATTCTATCAGTCTTTTCCTTTATCCAGAATGATGTGTCATAATCATACTTGTACCATTGAACAACCCAACCTATCCAATTATTATCAGCACCCGCGTTTTGGTGTCCTACACTATAATCAGTTAAATGAGGGAATAACCTTACTTTCCAGCCATTAACCCACACATCATCTATTTCATAAGAGATACCATATTCAAAGTATCCGCCTTTAAAATCTTCAAACCTTCCCGTTACTGAGTTCCAAGTACCATTATAGTCTAGTTCGGGTAATATGTGAATACTTTGTAGGTTATTAAAAATAACTTCCGTGTATGCACTTGAACCTATTGTGTTTGCTTGTATATCGAGAACATCACCACCCGCTAAC
>SDBS01005581.1_pt1 | contig 12240 bp, 8 predicted proteins | sample 2277091 | NCBI WGS metagenome assembly SDBS01 (sample SAMN10404972, study PRJNA504765) | marine sediment metagenome | isolation source: marine sediment core GS10_PC15, 163 cmbsf | place: Arctic Ocean: Southern Knipovich Ridge | collected 2010 | reverse complement strand
ATGGTTTTTCGTAATCGAAGCCTGATCGCCGAACACTGTCCAGCCGGCAAGCGAAACCGCACCCTGGGCAACGGCATAGACCTGGCCGTCAAGGCCTTCACCGTCAAGACCTTTCAAAGGTACTGGTAAAAGTATCCCCCCCTGAAGACTCTTGGCATTGCCTATCGAAGAAACAACAACGTCAATCCGCGATCCCTTACGAGCGAAAGGCCCCAGGTCGGCTGTTATCATTACAAGAGCAACATTGCCTCCGCTGAAATCGGTAGCAGAAAGAACCAGCCCCGAATCTTTCAGTATATTCACGAGCACCTGCTGCGAGGGCAGTGAGGTATCGCCTGTATTGGTCAACCCTATTACAAGTCCAATGCCTGTTAGCGGGTTGCCTCGAATCCCCTGTATGTCAACGATATCCTTGATTCGCTGACACTGTCCGATGTCAACTGAGCCCGATACGATCATGATCAAAAGAGCCAACCGGTATTTCATAAGCCTATGCCTTCAAAACAATTGTACAATATTTCTATTTTCGCCGGAGTCAGAACGGCCAGATAGCATCAAATATTTTGCCCAGCCAGTTTGGCCTGGTATATGGCGCTGCGACACCTTTGTTCCGGCTTACGATGCTGAAGTTGGCAATCTGCGCGCTCGTGATGGTGTTATTAAAGGCAATATCATTTGGCCTTATTATGCCGCTCACTTCTATTGCCTGTATATCACCTGCAATGTTACGGTCACGGGTCCCGGAAACCACAAGATTGCCGTTTGGCATGATATCGATGACTACCACGCTGACCGAATCGGTGAATTCGCGTTCGTCTTTGTAGTCTGCTTTGCCGTCTAATGTGTTGGTGTACGTTGTGCCGCCACCCAGTTTGAGGGAAGGCACTTCAGGCAGAATATGCTCTAACGATACTCCTCCGTCGAAGTTGGCGCTGCGACTGGTTTCCTTACTCAAGGTTCTTTTTGCCTTGTTGTCAATCGTACTTTCCTCGACGATCAAAATGGTAAGGATGTCGCCTACGTGGCGGGCCTTGTCGTCTGCGTACAAATTTTTCTTGCTTTCGTCTCTCCTGGCCCAGATGGAATCCGCCTGCAGGCAGGTTCCAAGACCAAGAACAAGACAAATTACGATAACCGACGAGATTGCTCTATCGCTCATTTTTATTCCTTCTAAATAACAGGTTCCACGCTGCCGTCTTCATTGACCTTTGCGAGAATTACTCTCTTCGAGTCGACATTCCGCACCTTTATGTATTCACCGAGTCTTCCTTCCTGTATGGTTATACCGTTGGCAGTAACCATAAGCCCGAACATGTTGATCTTGATGACGACATTTTGATTGCGTTTCACCAAGACCTGTGGTCTGGCGGGCCCTATCATGCCCGGTCGAATAACCGTTTTCGCCGGAAAGGACCGCCTGGCAACAAGACCGTAAGGCTCGATCCAATCGGCAGACTCGGGGTAATTCGATATATACATTTCGGCTTTTACATTCTCCGAACTAATGACCGTGCCCGTCTGAATGGCAACCTGTGCAACTAACCTGCGGCTGTTGTACTTGAACCGAAAAGTCATCTCGCGCAAGCCCGTCTCCTTGCCGTCGCAAACTGCGGTGATCCGAACCCTGCCCAGGTTTCTTGCGCTGCTCTTGAGTAACCGAGCGGACAGTTTTATCTCTTTGCTCTCACCGGGCAAAACCAGATCTCTGGGCTTGCCTATAGCGTCAAACTGACAGATTGAATTGTCAGGCAGGTTTTTCTTCAAAAAGGCCAAGGCCGCGGCGACGAATTCGGTACCCTTGATGATTTGATGCCGCAGTCCCACCGTCATTTTTTCTGCGCCTGTAAATGTCACTTTGGATACAGGGATTCCACTGCAAGCCAATCTGCTCAGCACTATGGATCTGTCAACAACGATCCTCTGTCCCGGTACCGAAATACGCCCCAGTGTAACAATGCCAGCCTTTCTCACGAGAGAATCATTGCCTCGTATTATGGCCACCCTCGCAAGATTGGGAATATTGTTGTCGATTGTAACCTCTCTGAGCAGGTGAATCCTCAGGGCAGAGTCATCCTGTTCGGTTCGGGCTCGGCTGTCTGCGGGCATCAGCAGAAAAGCCGTCAGGATAATGCAGATTGTTCTATTTTTCATGATTTTCTCTTATTTAGAAGCTTGCTATCTGTATTGCGTTTCGGAGCATCTCGTCGCCGGCCTTTATTGTTCTTGAGCATACTTCATAGGCTCTCTGTGCGGTAATGAGGTTGACGAGTTCAGTTACCATCTGCACATTTGACTTTTCCAGGAATCCGCCCTGGAGTGTTCCGAAACCATTCGTTCCGGCCGTTCCTGTTGTGGCTGTGCCGCTTGCCTCTGTCAATGCAAGCAGGTTATCGCCTTCGCTGGAAAGTCCTGACGGGTTTGGAAATCTGGCTAATTGAATAGTTCCCACAACCGATTGTGTCCCCGCAGCCGTGGTGACATTTACGCTTCCGTCTTTGCCGATACCAACGGCGGTGGCATCTGTGGGAATGGTGATCGCCGGTTCTATCGTATCTCCGTTGTTGTTTACCAATTGCCCTTCGGAGTTCATCTGCAAGGAGCCGTCGCGCGTGTATCTCGTATCACCATTTGCATTAGTTACCTGAAAGAAACCGTCACCCATGATGGCCACATCGAGATTTCGGCCGGTGTTGACAGATTCGCCCTGGCTGTAAACCTTTATTGTCGAAGCCGCGCGAACTCCGCTTCCTATCTCCATTCCTCCGGGCGACTTCACGCCTGAAGCCACTTCCGCCCCGGCCTCCCTCATCTTGATATAAAGCAAATCCTGAAAATCAATTTGGCTTCTCTTAAATCCCGTAGTATTGATGTTTGCCAGGTTGTTGGCTGTCACGTCCACCATCATCTGCTGGGCGTTCATGCCCGTTGCCGCAGTGGAAAAAGCTCTCAGCATGATTTTGCTCTCCTTTTTTTTCAGCTTTCAGACTGCAGATTCGGCAGTCAATAATCACTTATCATTAGCCAATTTATCATCCCATGGCGACGCTCATGAGACTCTTTGAAGTATCTCTGCCGACTGACATAAATTTCATGTTCGCCGCATAGAGCCTGTTTACCATAATCATGTCCACCAGTTCTTCAACCAGTTGAACATTTGAGCCTTCCTGCGCACCCTGTTTGACAGTCAGATTCTCAGGGGGCTCTGGTTCCATTCCTTCGGGCGCCTGCAAGCAACTGAGCCCTGCGGCAACAAGTTCGCTTTCATTTTCTTTGAAATCCACAAGTTTGAACTTGCCTGCCGATACCCCTGCGACAGTTATGCTTCCGTCCTGTCCAACGCTTATTTGCGAAAGCCCCGCTTCCGCTGGTATTGAGATTGGTCCGGATTGGCCTGCGACAGTCCTGCCTATTGCATCGACAATCTGTCCGTTTTTGTTCAGGCGGAACATTCCATTTCTTGTGTAAAGCGGTCCCTTTGGGGTCTCTATCACAAAGAAGCCTTTACCGCATAAAGCAAAATCAAGTTTCCTGCCTGTCTCTATAAGGCTGCCCTGTGTAAAATCAATAGTTGAATACAAATCAGCTTTGTCGCTTGAGACGGCTTTTGTTCCGCCCCCTTTAGCCATGAGTAATTCTGAAAATGCGTTGCATCTGCGTTTATATCCGACTGTGCCGACATTTGCCAGATTGTGAGCAATAATATCAAATTCCCTCGTTAATCCATTGATCGCCGAACTGATTTGGGCCGAAATATCTGACATTCAATGCTCCTTAAACACCAACCTGTTGGGGGACACTTTCCACTGCATCTCCGGAAGTCGGTATATTCTTTTCTTTGTAACCGGCGGTCAGCGAAGCAGCATTGGTGGCTCGTGTCAGCTCATCAATGTTCGAATCGCTCAAACCTGTTAATTCCACTGCTATTGAGAATCCGTCCTCGATGGGTCTGATGTGTCTGACTATGCCAATATCTCCCACTATCTTATGTGCAAGCTGCCGGCCATCCGGATCCGTTGGAATTGAACCGTAATCCCGGTCCAAATCGAAAACTACCAGAACTCTCCAGCCTATCTTTACCTCGAGCGATGATTCTATCCGGAGACCGGGTCCGGCCAATTCAGTAACCACGGCCGGGATAAACTGCGGCAGCGGCCAGGAGAGACCAGAGGCGTGGTTCGAATGATCGTTCGCCGCCGGCTTGTCTCTGTCGTCGGCGTCGGCGTCATCAAGTGTCTGTGCGAAAGGGAACTGTGCGATCAGGGCCGGCCTTTGTACCGACACACGCAGGAAGCGTCGTCGATTGATAAATCTGACGTTTTCACTATGGTTCAAGGTCAGCACGTCGCCGTCATAACTGATTACAGTAGTATCAAATTCCTGAACCGATGAGCCAAGATCATAACGTACGCACCAGGACTCGCCAAAAGTGATTCTCACAGACGTTTCCAGCTTAATTGATAACCCGTCATCACTGTTATTCACAACGATTGACTCGATATGATCGGCACCGGGCGGTTTTCGACGTGTTATCCGAACCTTCTTGCCTACGGCTATCGATCTGCTGCTCAGGTCCATTGACGCGGCGAGAGAAAGTGCAGAAGATTTCGTCGGTTTCCTGAACCCGAGTTTTTCCCGAAGAAAAGACAACTCAGCTTTCAACTGTCCGGTTTCTTCGCTTGCATCAGGATCGGCGAAACTCTCCTTTATCATTTTTGCGGCTCCGCGGTCAAAAGCGATGCCGAGCGTGAAAACCGATTCGTTTCGCTTCAATCCCGCCTTGCCTGCAAGCTCAAGGAGGATTTGCCTCTCCCGTACGCTGAGGCCTCTTTTGTCGGCATACTCGGTGTACAACTGCTCGCTGGTCTCTTTTTCCCTCCGGTTTCGAATGAAGCTGACCACAAAAAGCAGGACTGTTAATATCAGTATGGCAATTATGCCAATAATAATAAAGAAACGGTCCATGGCGGCATTACCGCTGTCATCCCTTGCAGCGGCCCATCGCTCCAGCGGCGTCAGGGCCAGGGCAACTGCGTTAAAACATCCTGTGATTGCAGACGGCGTTACCATTTGCTTGTCCCAAACCCGCTACCTGATAAGATTTGTTAGTTCTCTGAGTATCTCATTGGCAACCCGTATGGTCCTTGCGTTGGCCTGGAAACCGTTTTGGGCCTGGATCATATTGACAAACTCGGTTGCCACATCGGCATTTGATTTTTCCAGCGAGCCTCCGTGAATCGAGCCTGCTCCGCCTGTCATCGCCTGCGTGGACACCGCCTCCCCCGAGTTGGCCGAAGGAATGAAATATCCGCCGCCGACACTTTCCAAACCTGACGTATTCTGGAACAATGCTATTTTCATAACAGCGATGTCCTTCTTAATACCGTTTGAGAAAGCACCAATGAGTGTCCCTTCACTATTGACCGATACCGATGAAAGACTGCCCGCCTCATAGCCGTCCTGTTCTCTTGCGACGGCTGTGGAGTTTCCGGCAAACTGTGTCAGGCCGTTGAGCTGATCCACCGTACCCATGTTTAGCGCAATGGTTTGTGCAGCCATATCTTCAAATGATATTACAAATGTGGCAGTATCAGGAGTCGCACCGGCTAAGCCCTGGTAAGAACCGTTGACGCCGTTAAACTCTATATCTTTGATGCGACGGTTGTCCATGGTTATCCCATCGATATTGCCGGTGACCGATGTCAGCACCATATCCCATGTATTGGCGGTGCCTGTCCGAACCAACGCACCTGAAAGAGTGTGTTTACCGCCGAGAGAATCGTAAACTGTAATACTAAGGTTTTTGACTTCCTCTCCACCGACAGTCGACAGCTCGAAATACCCGGGCATAGTCAGATTACTGTCTGACCAGGACATAGTTAAATCCGATTCGCTGTAGCCGCTGGAGTCATCGGTTATTACTATTTTGCCGCCCACCAAAGTCGCCGCCGCATCGTCAAGAACACCGTGTGGACCGTGGCCTGCTACGGTTTCTGCAAACGTTCCAGTTACCGCAGTACCACCATCATTTAATCCAACACTGTTAAGTGTAACCAAGGGGACGTTACCATCTGAATCACCCATTGTATTGAGAAAAGTAAAAGTTACACCAGTTGCCAAAGGCGCTGATACTGTTATGCCGCCGGAAGCCGGGGTGGTTGACAAGGCGTCAAGTGCAGCTTGAATCTCGACCTTAGTAGCACCATAGGCGAGTTCCGAGGTTGTTGCGCCATTGTATGTTAAGGTGTAGCTGCCTCCATCCGGCACCCCGCCACCACCGACGAATGTTAGCGTCTGAATCTCGGCAACCTTCGCACCGCCATCGTCAGTGTTTAAGTAGTTGAGTACATCCTGTAATGTGGTTGTCGCGGTAACAGACATCGTCAGGTCGGTGGCCGGACTGGCGCCCAAGGCGGTTCCGTCGGGCTTGTAACCTGAGAAGGTAATCGTGCCGTTAGCCCATGTTCCGGTATACTGGTCAAGACCTGATATCAGATCGGTTGCGACAGCCGCGGTGCCGCTGGCGGTTGTATATTGTACATTGGAAGTCAGCTTTTGTGTCTGTGCTGTGGCAAGTGCCCCTGCAGCACTCAGATTACCGGCCACCTTTACCTCTGTAGTAGCGTTTGCCGCCATCGCCACATCGTAAGGCACACTGATATTGCTGGTAGTCGCTGACTGGAAGCCGTCGCTTTCACCGACGGCCCCGATACGCTGGACTATATAGCCGGTAGACGGTTCCACGAGATTTGAGTTTGCATCGACGGCAAAGGTTCCCGCCCGCGTATAAATATCCTGCGAACCGTCACTGAGTACAAAATAACCTTCTCCTTCTACCGCCATATCCAGGGGGTTACCGGTACTTACGATATTGCCCTGTGTCATAAGCGGAGATATACCGGATACTCCGACGCCGCTGCCCATCTGCTGAGGGTTCGTACCACCCACGCCGGAGGTCGGCTGAGATGCCTTCTTTATTGTCTCACTGAGCAACTCTGAAAATGTTATCCTGCTCGCCTTGAAAGCGGTGGCGTTGACATTTGCAAGGTTGTTGCCTGCGATGTCGAGCATTTTCTGGTGGGCCTGCAGTCCCGAAACTCCTGTCGATAATGCAAAACTCATTCCTGTCTCTCCTACTATACCTTTTGTCTATTTAGAATCCGAATGCAACGTTAGCTCTTTACAGATATAATGCCATTCAACGTGAGAATATAGTCGCCGGCCGTCAAGACGATTTGACCGTCGGTGTTCTTATGGACCTCGTTCACCGTGGCGTCCACGATCTCCGTAACGCCCGGTTGTGTTTCTGCAAGAAATGAAACCTCTTTTCCTATTAGTGAAGTGGCGTAGTTACGCTGTGTTGTGTCAAGAACTTCTGCAAAGCTCGAGTTCATCGATTCCAATTGCTCTAACTGTGAGAACTGTGCCAGTTGAGAAGCCATCTCCTGGTTATTCATCGGTTCCAATGGATTCTGGTTCCGCAACTGCGTAACAAGAAGTGTCATGTAATCCATCTGGATCTTGCTTGCCGATGCTACTGCCGATACGCTCATAAGTTTTTCGCCTTACCAAACCTTGTAAAACAACAGTGCTCAAACTACTGCTCGAAGCAGACGACCCAAAGAAGTGCAATTGCTGTGCCACATTGAGAGCAATCACTGTCCGCCCGGCAGGTAACTTCTTGTTACGGCGTAGTTTAAGAAAAGTCAGAATTGTGATAAACCTTCAGTTCGATCCCGTCAAGAGCCGTCCCAATGGAAAGAATTTTCCGGCATTCCGGAAAATTCTGCCGAGTCGCTGCTAAAGACTCCCCGCCTGGGCAGGTAATCCATATCCGGGCTTTTATTTGACCATCTTGACAAGAAAAACTGCACTGTTTTTCGTCCGGTCGTCGAGACTGCAACGTCCTATAAAAAATTCACGTCCTATAAGAGTTCAATCTATATACGTGTTCATTGCTTTCCCTGAAGCGTCCTATAATCTTGAGACTGAAACCAAAACACCGGCAAAGATAAATTAAGCCGTGATATTATTGGTCCGTCCCATAAATATTAAAGTCGGCTCTGTATATCTGACGATTAACATGGAAACTATGGGGGATCACGCTTATGTTCTGATGTAGAATGAGTTTACAAAGTGTTGTCACTGTAGGCAAAGAGACAGAGGTTCGGCAATTAGCTCGGCAGATTTGCCGACAGATATTTGCCGCTGACACCACAGATGAAGCATTGGAACTCACCAAGAGAGTTTCCCCTGATTTAATCATTTTCGATCATCACTTTAGCCCGAACTGCATCGGCCAATTCCTCAGCACCAGGGATAAGCATTCCAACGCACAGGTCGTGGTGGTGGGCAACGACGAAAACTCCACACATTCATCCGCACAGTTTATGGAGATGGGTGCAGATCACTATTTGCACGGCAAGGAAGACCATCATCGGCTGTGTGAAATTGCAGGGCGGATTAAAAGCAAACTCGATATCGGCGGCTCTGACAAAGACACAGATGATTTCTTTGCCAACGATCTCGCGGCTTCAGTCTCTATGGTTGGCCGAAGCAAAGCTACGCTTCATACACTCAAAATGATCAAGCTTGTCGCTGCCAGCAGATGTAATCCTGTATTGATAGTCGGAAAAACAGGGACGGGCAAGGAGTTGGCGGCCAAGGCAATTCATAATATGCGACACCCAAATGAACTGTTTGTAGCTGTAAATTGCGCAGCTTTAACCGCGAACCTGCTTGAAAGCGAACTGTTTGGCCATGTAAAGGGCTCTTTTACGAGTGCCGACCGTGACAAAACAGGACTCCTGGAATTGGCCAAAGCCGGCACAATTTTTCTCGATGAAATAAGCGAGATACCCATCGACCTGCAGGCAAAGCTGCTGCGTGTCCTTCAGGAAAAGAAATTCCGAAAGGTCGGCGGCACAAAAGAAATCAGTTGCACCGCCACAATAATTACCTCCAGTAACCGCAACCTGAGAGATGAAGTTGAGGCCAAGCGCTTTCGAGCCGACCTTTATTATCGCCTGAATGTTTTTCCTGTTGCTATTGCTCCTCTAAGCGCCCCTGAGCGAAAAGCAGACATACCTCTTCTGATCGAATACTTCCTGAAGACATCAACTATATGCCCCGAAAAAAGCAACAAAACAACGTCTGTAACAAAATTAGCCATTGAAGCTTTGCAGGAACACAACTGGCCCGGCAATGCCCGAGAGTTGCGTAATGTCATTGAAAGGGCGATATTGTTGGAAAGCACCGAGAAAATCGGTATGAGCAGCATTGTGATTGATCCCGGAGATCCGGACGAGTTCTGCGATAATACAAGGGCCGATAAAATAAAGGATTTTTCGCTTGTAAAAGCTGAACGCGAATTGATTGCACGTGCCCTGCAGGAGACGAACTGGCAAAAGACAAAGGCCTCCGAACTGCTTGGTATAAGCAGAGTTACACTTTACGCGAAGGTAAAACAACATAATCTCCAAATTGGCGCCTGTGTCTCATAAAGCCCGCGGCAACATCCCTCCAACATCCCCACTTTAGCCATTACCAGTCGTATAGCTAACCGCAGACAGACAAGCGGGATACTTCACACCAGATCAGTTTGCGGCGCATTATTGATCGGTTCGTACAGAATCCTGACGCTTTTTCAAAGCTTCAATACTGACTTCAGGGCCAAAAGTCGATTTTACAGCAAAAAACCCGCAAATATCTCCACCCAAGCTGTTTTAGCCGAATCTGGCACACTTATTGCTACCATTACAGGAAAGCCTCCGTAATGCGCTATGGATTTGTGTGCCGGATGCCGTTTTGACTAAAAGTCAGATGCTATGACAAAAGAAAATCAAAAATGGGATATCGGATTTTTGGGCCGTGCCTGGCTTGGAAGGGTCAAGAACATCCGCTCCATGGCGAAAGAACGGCAAAGAACCAATATCGAGTATTCCCCCGAAGCGCACCTGCTGGACAATGCCTCAGAGGCGCCCCTGGACAGTGAATTATTCACAAGCCCAATCCACGAGGAATTTTCGGCACAAGAAATCTTTTCCGGAGACGAGGATCTTTACAAGTCTCTGGAAGATGTCCAGGTCGCCGGAACCCCGCAATCTTATAATACCGGAGCAATGCCAACAGCTCCAACCCGACGCAAACGTTTTACATCTGTCCAGAAAGCCCTTGTTGCTGCTATTCTTCTGATTGCGACAATGTTAGTGTACGTTCTGACACGCCCACCATCACCCTCTATTGTCCGCTTGCCGCTGGAATCCCCCGACCAGATGGCCCCTGCGGCCAACCAAACACAGAATTTGGAACCACTCGCTGCCGAGTCCACCCAGACAACAGCCAAGCGTACGCCCGAACCTGACTCGACTCTTGACCCACAAGAACCATTGTCTTTGAAAGTTGCCCAAACCCTCTATCTTAACGGAGATTACGATCGGGCCGCGATTGTTTACGAAAAACTGCGCAATAGCCTTCCGCCAGGCCCCAGAGAAGACTTGATGAGAGATTTTCTTCAACTCCAGAGTGCTTTGTGTTTGGAAAGAACCGCCGATTACACCCAGGCCGTCCGCCTGCTGAGAAAAGTTTTGAAAAGCAACTCTCCTGCCGTAAGAGTCCTTGCCTGCTACCACAGCAGTTTACTTGAAATGCAAAATAAACAATACCTCAATGCGCGAATGAGAGCTTACCAGGCAATTGCCTTGATCGACGCAATAGACATTGACAGAGACTGGGCTGCTTCGCTAAAACGAGATTGTTACTTTCTGGCTGCAGAGGTACTGACAAGAAAAGTCCTGTCCCTTTGCGATGCCGATAAAGACCTGCCCGAAGATTTGTGGGGCAACCTTCGATCAGCCAACGAGCCTTTCGCCATGCTCGATGAAATGCAACTGCGAACCTTTCTGGAATCAGGCTCTCAGCGATTAAGCCTCGCCGTCCTCGGCCCGCAGATCCAACAATCCAATCAGCAGGGCGGACTTTCTCGCTATGACGTCGCCTGCAACGGCGCACCAGTTGAAGAACTGCTAATCAGATTCACCGCGAATGCGGATGTTGACCTTCACTGGGATTTGGCTGCCGATGAAGTCGGGATTCGCAAGCGACTGGTTTACTTGTATCTTCCGTCGGCAACAACAGGTCAATTCGCAACCGCGGCAGCGGGCTCTGCCGGTTTGCTGGCGCGAATGGATGAAAAACGTGTGCTGAATATTTCTAATCCCGCCAGGTACTCCTACATTTCAGAACATATATCCTTTCTTTCGGAAGAGGCCGTTTCACTCTGGCAACAGTTTCTGCTCGGATTCCCGGGCGATCAGCGTCTTGCAAACGTTCACTTTGCCCTTGCCCTTTTGCACGCCCAGGAAGGCCGTCCCACTGAGTCAATAGCAGAATACAAATTGCTGGCTAATCGCTTCTCACGCTCATCATTAGCGCCATATGCTTTGCTTAACTCAGGCAGACTGAAAACAAACATGCGGAACTATCCTGGCGGCCGCATGGATTTGAAGCAGCTTGTCGAGCAATATCCCGATACGGAAATCGCCGGAAAGGCCTGCCTTTACCTCGCCGACGCCACCGCCCAAACAGGTCTGACAACCGAAGCCGCACGGCTCTATCGGAAAGCTTATTATAACAATTTTTCCCCGGAATCACAAAGTGCCGCGGCTTTCGGACTCGGCAAAAGTTCATATCAAATGAAAGACTTCGAATCTACGGCAAAATGGCTGACCGAATACATTGGCTTTGCCAGTGAACACAAATCCAAAGACCTGTATTCAGCTTGCCTTCTGCTGGGAAAAACCTGGTTAGCTTTAGGAAACTCCGAAGCTGCGTGCAATGTGCTTCAGTATGCCCTTGGTGGCGGGCCGACGCGGTTGGCCCAAGAGGAATACATGGAGACTATCTCGGCGCTGGTTGAAGCGTATATGCAGCAGGGTCGCTTCATCCAGGCTTTTGATATGTTGGAAAACATTCACTCGGCAGCGTTATCACGGAAAGAAACTACCGAGATAAAACTACTCAAAAGCAAGACGCTTCGGGCAATTGGTTTGGTCGATAAAGCCATTGCGATACTCGGCGGCAGGGGCGACTATATCTCTGACCCTCAATTAAAAGCCCAGATATGCTTTGGACTGAGTGAATGCTACATTGAAAAAGGCGAATTCCATCTTGCCCGTGAGAAACTGGCTGAGGTGCTTGAACTGGCAGAATCCGGGCCTCTGACTCAGCAAAGCGCCCTTAGGC
>SDBS01005580.1_pt1 | contig 12244 bp, 12 predicted proteins | sample 2277091 | NCBI WGS metagenome assembly SDBS01 (sample SAMN10404972, study PRJNA504765) | marine sediment metagenome | isolation source: marine sediment core GS10_PC15, 163 cmbsf | place: Arctic Ocean: Southern Knipovich Ridge | collected 2010 | reverse complement strand
TACCTGCCAGGGATGATAAGGTCTGTGGAAATATTATCACCCAATTTGATAGCTTCGCCTTTGAGCATTAGATCAGGCATCTTTACCTTCACCCTCTCCTGCTAGAGGAGAGAAATTTGTAGGTAGCATTCTGTCACATAATCTCCCTGGGGTCAGTAATCTCGCCTCTTAGAGCTGAAGCAGCGGCTGTAGCTGGGCTAGCTAAGTATATCATGGCTTCAGGATTACCCATTCTGCCCCTGAAATTGCGGTTGGCTGTGGAAAGGCAAATTTCACCATCGCCCAATATTCCCTGATGAAGTCCAATGCAAGCAGCGCAGCCCGGCGGGAGAATAACTGCCCCTGCTTCAATCAGGGTTCTAATATAGCCGTTGTCCATGGCTTGAGCAAGCACTTGCCTCGAAGCCGGTGCCACAAGTAACCTGGTATCAGGAGACCTCTTCTTCCCCTGTAGAATGCTAGTAGCCACAGCTAGATCCTCAAGACGTCCATTGGTACAAGTACCAATGAATACCTGCTGGATTTTAATCCCCCTTGCCAAGCTCACCGGAAAAGCATTATCTACACTATGAGGAAAGGAGGCCATTGGCTCAAGCTCAGCCATATTCAAAGATATAAGTCGCTCATAAACTGCATCAGCGTCAGGATAAAGTGGCCTATAGCTATCGCTGCGGTTTTGAGCGGCCAGGAATTCTCGAGTGGCCTCGTCACTGGGGAATAAGCCAACTTTGGCGCCAGCCTCTACAGCCATGTTAGCTATCGTAAGACGTTCTGGCACAGCAATGTGAGCTAAGGCTTCACCGCCAAATTCTAAAGCTTTGTAGGTAGCGCCATCAGCCCCAAGCTGACCTATAAGATATAAAATCAAGTCCTTAGCATAAACCCCTGTGGAAAATACGCCTTTAAGATTGATGAAAAAAGTTTCAGGCACACGAAACCACGTTTTACCCAAGGCTAAAGCCACTGCTACATCGCTGGAACCCATGCCAGTGGCGAAAGCACCTAAGGCGCCAGCAGTAACAGTATGAGAGTCAGAGCCAACAATGATGTTTCCAGGCCTGGCGAAACGCTCGGCTACTAGCTGGTGGCATACCCCCTCGCCTACTTCATAAATATGGCAACTCGTTTCCTGGGCAAAGCGACGCAGAAGCATGTGGTCATTAGAAAGCTGCCTGACGGGGCTGGGAACAGCGTGGTCAAGGAAAATCACTGCATTCTGTGGTTCGGCTACTTTTCGAAAGCCACTTTCCTCGAATTGCCTCACCGTCAAAGGTCCGGTAGTATCCTGAACAAAAGCTAAATCTACATTGGCAACGACGATATCCCCGACCTTGGCATCAGTTTTTGCTCTGGCAGTCAAAATCTTCTCAGCTAGTGTTTTGCCCATCAGACTAAGCTATTATTGCCAGAACATCATTCGTATTTACTCGATCGCCAGGCTTAAAACCTATGGCCACAATCTTACCATCCTCAGGAGCAGGTAGAATGTTTTCCATCTTCATCGCCTCCAAAATAACTACTCCGTCACCTGCTACAACCTCATCTCCCTCATTAACCAGATAACGTATAATTGTGCCTGGCATTGGTGCTGCCAGAGGGAATCCGCTTACCTTCTTAATTTTCTCTTCTCCAGTTTCCGGTTGCAGGTCAGCAATTGGTGCCGTCATGGTAAATGAAGAGCCACCTGAAAACCCAATATCTACCTTATGATATTTTCCATCAACGATGACATTAAGAGTTATTCCACTCATTCCTGGTGATGATGTCTTCGCCTCCGCCTTATCAACCAATTCACCATTCTTAGCTTTAGCTACGAGTTCATCTTCCCGTTTTATGTCTTCCAGAGTTTTTGCTTTCGTTTCCGGGAAGGGTTCCTCCAAACCATATTTCCACTTCAGAAACCTCATTCCACTGGTAGGATAGAGGGCATAGATAAGAACATCCCCAATGTCTTTGGCGATATCCTCAGTTGCTTCCCTAGCTTTGTCTAACTCGGGCTCCAGTATATCAGCAGGCCGACAAGTGATTGGCTGCTTCCCCCTTTCATAATCCTCGAGAACGATTTTCTGCACTTTGGGGTCGATGGGAGCTGGCGGTTTACCATAAAGGCCGTAGGCGTAATCCTTAATCTGCTGAGAAATAACCTTATATCTACCAAAGAGGACATTGCTAATGGCCTGTGTGGCCACAATTTGGCTCGTAGGCGTAACCAGGGGCGGATAACCCAATTCCTTACGCGTTCGTGGGAGTTCTGCGTAAACCTCGGCCAGTCTGTCAAGAGCATCAGCTTCTCTTAGCTGGGCCACCATATTAGTAAACATTCCTCCAGGAATGTGATGCCACAGCACTCCCGTATCAATCACCGACATTTTCGTTGTATCTAAAAAGTCGCGATACTTGGGGGCTATGGATTCAAAATATTCGCCTAGCTTAAGAAGGTTCTCCAGATCAAGTCCGGTATCCCGCGGTGCTCCACGGAGAGCTACTATTATTGGTTCTATCGCTGGGTGTGAAGTGCGAAGCGCAAAAGGGGCAATGCAAGTATCAATGATATCCACTCCAGCCTCAATAGCCTTTAAATGGCTCATGTATGCCATGCCGCTGGTAAAATGGCTGTGCAGGCAAACGGGTATTTTTAAGGCTCGCTTTAGAGCTTCAGTTAAATTGTAAGCGTCGTCTGGAGCAATAAGCCCAGCCATGTCCTTAATACACAGGCTATCTGCCCCCATGCCTTGAATCAGGAGAGCCTTCTTGACATAGTAATCAATGTTGTAGACCGGCCCACCTAGCTTCTGTTGAGTAAGAGAGTAACTTAATGACCCCTGTATATGTTTGCCACAGTCCTTGATTGCCTTGAAGGCAGTCTCAAAATTGCGTTCATCATTAACAGCATCGAAAACGCGGAAAACGTCTATGCCGCAATCAGCGGCATGGTGAACAAAAGCAGTAACTACATCATCGGCATAATTCCGATAGCCAACAAGATTCTGCCCGCGGAGTAACATTTGGAGCTTTGTATGAGGCATTAGTTCTTTCAAAATACGCACCCTTTCCCAGGGGTCCTCATTCAGGAATCGAGTCATAACATCAAAAGTAGCTCCTCCCCATATCTCCATAGACCAGAAGCCAATTTTATCCATCTCCGTAGCAATAGCTTCTAAGTCCTTAGTGCGTACTCGAGTAGCTAGCAAAGACTGATGCCCATCGCGAAAGGTGAGATCAGTAATTTTCACCGCATTTTTGTTGCCAGCCAAATTCATATTACCTCCCACAAATAAACTGTTTCTTGTTGCCCTGGAATTTAGTTCTTAATCCCTACGGTTTGAACCTTTCAAAGAGGAATATTACCATGTTTTTTAGTTATGTTGCAGATGTCTTTATTCCGTAACATCTGCAATGCCTTGATTACCTTGGGGCGTGTCTCTTGAGGAGCAATGATATCATCAATATAGCCCCTGGCTGCAGCCACATAAGGGTTGGCAAACTTATCCCGATATTCTCGAACTAGCCTCTGCTTTACTTCCTCCGCATTTTCCGATTTCTTGATTTCGTTACGATAGATAACATTCACGGCCCCCTCAGGGCCCATCACGGCAATTTCCGCTGTAGGCCAGGCATAATTAATATCCCCTCGCAAGCTCTTGCTGCTCATAGCAATATAAGCTCCTCCGTAGGCCTTGCGAATGATTATACTCACCTTGGGCACAGTGGCCTCAGCATAGGCAAAAAGGAGCTTTGCGCCATGCCTGATAATACCCCTGAATTCCTGGTCCGTACCTGGCATGTATCCCGGAACATCAACGAACGTAACCAGAGGGATATTGAAGCAATCACAAACACGTACAAACCTGGCTGCTTTATCGCTAGCATCGATATCCAGGACTCCAGCTAAGTGCATCGGCTGTTGGGCTAAAATGCCCACACTTTGAGCATCTAAATGAGCAAAACCAACAATAAAATTACAGGCAAACTTCTCATGAACTTCCATAAAATCGCTATTGTCGACCACCTTTGTAATAATCCTCTTCATATCATATGGCTGAGTGGGGTTAACCGGAACGATGTTAAGAAATTCCTCATCCCTACGATTAGGATCATCGCTTGTATCTGCCAAAGGCGGCCTCTCCTTATAGCTCTGAGGAAGGAAGCCCAGTAATCTGCGCACCTGCTGGAAACATTGCTCCTCAGTATCACACACGAAGTGGCAATTGCCACTTCGTGTGGCATTTACCATGGCCCCACCCAGTTCTTCTAAGCTGACTTCTTCTCCAGTTACTGCTTTGACAACCTCAGGACCGGTGATATAACTTTGCCCCAAATCTTTAACCATGAAGACAAAGTCAGTAAGAGCTGGGGAATAAACAGCGCCTCCTGCGGTGGGACCAACTATTACCGAGATTTGAGGGATACTGCCCGAGTAGAGGGTATTTCGCGTAAAAATCTCACCATAGCCGGCAAGACTATCAGCTCCTTCCTGGATACGCGCCCCGCCGGAATCCAACACAGCCACAAAAGGAGCACCATTCCGGGCAGCTAGATCCATTACCTTACAAATCTTCCCAGCGGCTACCTCAGACAACGACCCGCCAAAAACGGTGAAGTCTTGTGCCGAAACAAAGATATGTCGGTTATTCACCTTGCCATAACCAGTAACCACTGAATCACCAAGAAACTTCCGCTCCGCCATGTCAAAGTCAGTACAGCGATGGGTTACAAAAAGGTCGATTTCTTCAAAAGTTCCCTCATCAAAAAGAAGAGCAATCCGCTCCCTGGCAGTTAGTTTTCCCTTGGCATGTTGTGCCTCAATGCGTTTAAGCCCTCCCCCTCTCTTGGCTTCTTCTCTGGTTTTTTTTAGTTGAGCTAACTCTTTCTCGATTTCCATTTACTTTTTCAATCCCGTAGCTTAGACTGATATTTTAATAGCCTCGTCTGTTATAATCAATACTATGCCCAATCACAATGAAGACAAAGCAAAGAAACTTGGCCATACTCACTGCGGCAGGACAACTTTTCACTGGGGCAGGCGAACCTACATTATGGGGATCGTGAACCTTTCTCCAGATTCCTTCGCTGGTGATGGATTAAACAATATTGAAGCTGCCGTAGGTCAGGCAAAACGCATGGTCATAGAAGGAGCAGATATACTCGATATTGGTGGCGAATCCACCCGCCCTAGCTCAACTCCGATTTCAGTTGATGAGGAACTTGGCCGTGTAATTCCTGCTCTGGAGAAGCTAGCCGAAGAGGTAACATTGCCATTGAGCATCGATACCTACAAGCTAGAAGTGGCTCGAAAGGCTTTAGATGCCGGTGTCAACATGATAAACGATATCTGGGGACTAAAGCAGGAGCCAGGGCTAGCCGAGCTAGCAGCGCAAAGAAAGGTACCTCTTATTGTAATGAGCAATCAGCGCGATATCTCCCCACACCATGATGTTATCTTTCCTGACATTATTACTGCGGTTATTGCCGATTTGCACAGAGCTATACAGCAAGCTCTAGCTATGGGTGTGCCTCCGGAGAATATCATCATTGATCCAGGAATCGGCTTCGGCAAAACGCAAGAACAAAACCTGGAACTCATGCGGCGCCTAGAGGAACTCAAGAGGTTAGGCAGACCCATTCTTTTAGCTAGCTCGCGCAAGTCAATAATAGGCCGTGTACTCAATTCGCCTCCTGAACAGAGTTTAGAAGGAACAATGGCCACCGTAGCTATTGGTATCGCCAAAGGCGTCGATATTGTCCGCGTACATGATGTCAAAGCGATAAGCCGTGTCTGTAAGATGAGCGATGCTATCATGAGGGAGAGGAACCTGCGAAGAATGTGAGAAATCGATGGGAGGAAGTATCGCAATGAATAAGAGAAACAAAGTCAAAACGATTGTTTGTCTGGTTGTGGGGACGATTGCACTGGCATATTGCGTAGCAACATTAGCCAGCTTGACTGGCATGGTCAGTATGATGCTTCCCTCAGGCGAATATGATCCGATAGCGCTAGCTCGCTCTATGCTTCATCTGGCATGGGGAACACTGGCACTTGGATTCCTTGCTGGAATACTTCTATATTGGGGCATATCAGGAATATCAGCATCGTTCAAAAAGAGGAATTAGCCTTGGCAGTGTCAAAGAGTTTAACAAAGGAATAAATTGCCTACTGCTTATCTTTGCCTTGGGTCGAACTTGGGAGACCGTGAGAAAAACCTGATTCGGGCTTTGTCTTTGCTTTCCACAGAGGTAAATCTTGACAAAGCTTCGTCCGTTTATGAAACCGAGCCAGTAGGCTATAAAGAACAACCTCTTTTCCTCAATCTGGCATGCCAAGTCACAACCAATTTGAATCCTTGGGAACTCCTCCACTTAGCTAAAACCATTGAAAATAAAATGGGCAGAATACCCAGCAAGCAAATAAACGCGCCCCGTCCTATTGACATAGATATCCTTTTCTATAACAAGCAAGTCATTAATGGTAAGAATTTAACTGTCCCCCACCCCCACCTAGCAAAACGAGCTTTCGTTCTCATACCACTATCCGAGATTGCTGCAGAGCTAATTCACCCCCAACTTGGCAAGAGTATTGCTGCATTAGTTAACAATGTGAGAGGACAGAGTGGAGTGCGAAAATACAATTAGGAGGTTGCGATGTATCAATTATTTGTAGAAGGACATTTTGATGCTGCACACTATATGCGACATTACCATGGCAAGTGTGAAAAGTTACATGGCCACCGCTTTAAAGTAGTAGTACGTTTAGACACCACAAAGCTCGACCAGGCTGGCTTAGCCTACGACTTTGCCCAAATAAAGCGCTTCCTAAACGAATCCCTAGCTCCATTTGACCACGCTTGCCTCAACGATGTGCCACCATTTGACGAAACTGAGCCCTCCTGTGAAAATCTTGCCGCTACCATATATAATGGGCTTCGATCCTGTTTTTTAGGGTCACCAGTAACATTAGCATGCATCGAGGTGTGGGAATCTCCCACAAGCGGAGTCGCTTACTATCCTTGAGCCTTACCCAGGTCTGGCGGCAACAAGTTGGGAATGGCATCTTCAATAGGATACGATTGCCGACAACTGGAGCAGTACAGGGAGCCACCGATAACCTCCTCATCCTCCTCCCTATCCACCTTCAGTTGCAAAGGCCCTTTACATACTGGACACACTAGGATTTGCATTAATTCCTTTTTCATCTTAGCTATAGAGAATTATACCAGCTAAGCACCATAATAAGTAACTAGAGAAAAATGCTATAATATCGCGCGGGAGGACAAAATGACAGTTCAGATAAAGAAAACTTACCGAGGTATAAGCCCCGAGATGCTTCATGACGAGATACGAGATCTGGCGCAACAAGAGGGGGTTTTGGTAGGCGAAGCCAAACTACAAACATATTCACTTCCCAGTGGCTCAACGCAATCTCGTGTCACCCTAGTATTTAAGGCGCAGGCTAAGCAGAAACAGTGTGGCAGCGCACATATTATAAGCTCACCCTCAGGCGATACTAAGATAATGCTTGACTTCGACGAAACACTCCTGCCCCAGGAGAAAATCACATCCCTTCAAGAAAAAATGGACTTTGTACTCGGCTCATACGAACTTAAGTGGTAATTTGCGGAAGAAACCAGGCGGCATTTCCGAAGCCTAAAAACTGTATAGCATACCTCGGACACCGCACAAGAGGAATTTAACAAATTTTTGGGGATGTGCTAGATTAAGAATGTCCCAAGTAATCAAACCAGGCGGATGGAGAGGGACGGGAGAGGCAAGTAAGCGGAAGCTGAAAGGGACTGGGAAGCAAAATTCCTGGTGCAAGGTAGGCGGAAGCTGGAAAGCCAAGCAGATAAGCAAAAGGAGAGGTTACTTGGGGCGGTTTTTTTTGCCCTACCTCAAAGATTCTCAGTTGCCCCTGTAATTATTGTTAATTGTCTCAAAGCCATCTCATATTGCACACCTTTTGATGTCTTTCCTCAGTAACCATAAAAGAGGAATGTCTTTTAGCTCGGGCGATGGAAAGGCAAAATACAAAGTAAAACCATGTGCAACAGAGAGCCTCCTGAGCCTGAGTTACTTCTGCCAATCCACAGTGCCATCGCTTCGTTTACCAAGTGATGAGGAGGAAGAAGCTCAGTAGCTACGAGTATACATCCCGATGGAAGGCCTAGCTCTAGATACCTTGTCCTGACGAGGTAGTGCTGCTGGTAAATAACTTGACTATGAATTCCGCTCCTCTGCCCAAGGTGTTGCTAACCTCAATATTGCCACCGTGAGCCAAAACTATCTCCCTGGCTATGGCTAGCCCCAGGCCAACGCCAGTTCTCATTTCATCAGCTTGATAGAAACACCCAAATGCATGAGCTAACTGCTCAGAGGAAATTTCAGGCCTGCTGCCAGCTACCCTGATTTCAAGGCAATCAGTGGTAGCTGGACGACCAATAGTATTCACTCGTCTCCCAACCGGAGTATATTTTAGGCCGTTGTCCAGCAAGTCAATGGTTGGTCATACCCCGGTGCAAACAAACAAGGCAGGTCAAATTGACCTGCCTTGTACGCTTTCTTGGTAGCGGGGGTGGGATTGCGGCACTTGGCAACTATGTCATTTGAATTTGGTTTATCTCCTGAAATCCCAGCTCAATTACGAGCTTGCCTCAAGTGGCCTTAGCTTCCAAGTCGCGTCACCTACATTTGAGTTTTTGCTTACCTTCCGCTAAGCATCGTTATCGGTAATTTTTGGCTATCTATTTTGAGGCTTGGCTGATGTTGTGTCGAAAACATTGAGGAAAGTTTACCGAAAGGGGGGGGTGGTTGCCAAGGGTGGATTGTGGTATATTGAGGTAATTGCGAAGCGTCTGAGTTTTAGCTATACTGATAATGAACCGGATTTGATGTGCCGGTAGCTAATGTCAACAGCAGCAATTGCTAACATTGGAAAGGGGGCACTCCTATGGTAGTTGAGCGAGAGGTAAGAGTGGACGCTGTGCTAGGTGAAGAGGTGGCGCACCTCATCGAAAATCTAGGCCTTCGTGAGAAATTCGAACGAGGAGAGTGTACTTGCCACATATGCAAGGAGGCCATGAACTACACGAATCTCAAGTTGGTGTTCCCGATGGATGATGTTGAGGTTGGGTTCCTCTGTAACAAGCCTCAATGCCTTGTAAAGTTCGCCTTGTGAAGGTAGAGTAGTGCGGCGAAAAGCGATAGTGGGGACGCTGGGCATCATTCTTGTGATACTCGCTGTCGCTTGGCTCGTCTTTCCTTCTTCGCAGTTGTCTGAATTGCAGACAGTCATCGGCAAGGTGGCAATTCCCTTTGGCGCGCTGGCAGGCGTCTATAAACTGATTCAAATAGTCTTTTCGGAGGAAGTCAAGCTGGTTGTTGCCTCCGTGCTGAGGACCATCGGACGTCTGCCGCTCAAACTGAAGCGACTTGTCATCGGCAATGAGATTGAGGGTAATCTAAACAAAGCAGTTAAGGAATTTGGGCGCAAAGGGAGTGGGCTGCTGCCTTACCCAGTCAAGCTTGTGTGGGCATCATCCGGCGAGATCGCTCCAGATTCCTTCTTTCGTGATGGAAGGATTATCATCAAGCTTGACTACTCTGACAATCCACAGCGAAATATTGTCGAAGCTGCTTTGCTTTATTGCAAGGCAGGGTTGATTCCTAAGACACGTCGCTACTTATGGAGGGCGCTGACACGTGCACTCGATTTGGTCTTTGTAAATGCGGTGCTAGAACGAAATGATCTAACTGACGGTTCAGCGTACTTTACGCAAAATATTCTGCCACGCGAACTCGACGGTAACCCGGATGTCGAACGCAACTACAAAACCTTGGAAACCTTACACGAGCGAGGGTACTTCACCAGGTTACTGCTCCCCGAACTTCGAGACTATGCGGGCAGGGTACACCGTGCTGACACACACTCACAGCACAGGCAGTGGATTACGGCCTTCGTCAACTTTCTGTCGAATGTTGCCATGTTCTCACCCCACAAGAAAACTGTGCTGGACCATATCCAAGAGCGGTTTAGGGTCAGTGTAATCATAGTCGGTATCGCTTGGAAGCTCGCCTTTGAAGGTCAAAGGCCGTACTTGAAGCGAATAGCCACATGTGCAACAGCAGGCGCTCGCACTGTATACCTCGTTGGAACTGCTAGGGCTATTCCGGATATCGCGAAGAGCGCAGTGCGGCTTAAGATAGCAGATTTACAGGAGTGTCAAAGCTACCACATAAATTGGCACGGCAAGATTGAACGCTACTGGTGTGCCTGCCTCGAGATTTCGGAGCAAACGGCAGCTAGCGCGCTGCAACGCATTCCGTACATAAAAGAGTGGCCGGACTTGGAGATTATGGTTGAGTCTGATGAGTCTGGTAGTGGGGTGGCACAGGGGTAGTGGTATTAGGTGGTGTTATGGATAAGATTCGCTTTATCTGCTTCGCTTCGCTTTTGGTGGGGATTTTACTATGGGTGGGTGGAGATAGGCTGGCAGCCGAAGGCTACGACGGCGGGGAGATCCTTTCGGGGTCGACTGTCTCAAAACCTACGTGGAGAAGATAAAAGTAAGTGGCGACTCCCTGACGATTTACTTCAATTTCAAGGAGCCGCCACTGAGTTGCCAAGAATTGGTAGCGGGGGTTGGATTTGAACCAACGACCTCCGGGTTATGAGCCCGACGAGCTACCGCTGCTCTACCCCGCGACATGAATCTACTCTCAAGAGGTTTTGTGCTCAATTTGGTGTAGGTCAAGGCCTCGGCCATTAGTACAGCTTAGCTAAACGGATTACTCCGCTTACACACGCTGCCTATCAAGCAAGTAGTCTTCTTGCGGCCTTACCCGGTTAAACCGGTGGGAGATCTCATCTTGGGGTGGGCTTCGCGCTTATATGCTTTCAGCACTTATCCCTTCCAGACTTGGCTACCCAGCACTGCTGCTGGCGCAACAACTGGCACACCAGAGGTCTGTCCCTCCTGGTCCTCTCGTACTAAGGAGAGCTCCCCTCAAATCTCCAAACGCCCACGACGGATAGAGACCAACCTGTCTCACGACGGTCTGAACCCAGCTCGCGTGCCGCTTTAATGGGCGAACAGCCCAACCCTTGGGACCTTCTCCAGCCCCAGGATGCGACAAGCCGACATCGAGGTGCCAAACCTTGCCGTCGATATGAACTCTTGGGCAAGATAAGCCTGTTATCCCTAGCGTAGCTTTTATCCGTTAAGCCACGGCCTTTCCACACAGCACCGTGGGATCACTTTGCTCGACTTTCGTCTCTGCTCGACTTGTAGGTCTCACAGTCAAGCTCCCTTATGCCAATATACTCAACGCACGGTTTCCATTCGTGCTGAGGGAACCTTTAGACGCCTCCGTTACCTTTTAGGAGGCAACCGCCCCAGTCAAACTACCCACCAGACACGGTCCCCATCTTGCGACGGGTTAGAACCAAAACTGAACAAGAGTGGTATTTCACCGTTGGCTCCACCGAGGCTGACGCCCCAGCTTCTTAGCCTCCCACCTATCCTACACATGCACAGCCCAAGCTCAGTGCCAAGCTATAGTAAAGCTGCTAGGGTCTTTTTGTCCTGTCGCGGGTAGAGGGCATCTTCGCCCCCATTGCAATTTCACCGAGTCCCTCGTTGAGACAGCGCCCAGATCGTTACACCATTCGTGCGGGTCGGAACTTACCCGACAAGGGATTTCGCTACCTTAGGACCGTTATAGTTACGGCCGCCGTTCACCAGGGCTTCAGTTCAAAGCTTCGAATGTTACCATCCTGACCTCTCCCTTTAACCTTCTGGCACCGGGCAGGTATCAGCCCCTATACTTCAGCTTTTTCGCTTTAGCAGAGACCTGTGTTTTTGTTAAACAGTCGCCTGGGCCAATTTTGTGTCCCCGTCTTCTCAGACGGGCCCCCTTCTCCCGAAGTTACGGGGTTAGATTGCCGAGTTCCTTAACGAGGGTTCTCTCGAACACCTTGGGATACTTACCCCCACCTACCAGTGGCGGTTTGCGGTACAGACGCTCAATCTTTTAGCAACGAGGCTTTTCTCGACAGCATAAGCTCAGTTGAGTAATCTCAGGTTGCCCCTCAACTTCTCCCTCCCCTCAGCTTAACACCAGGGTGGATTTGCCTGCCCTGATACGCCTTGAGTTGGAAACACACCATGTCCATTAGGCATGCACAACCTACCTTTCTGTGTCCCCCCTTTGCCTTAAAACAAAGACCAAGCGGTATAGGAATATTAACCTA
>SDBS01005578.1_pt1 | contig 12247 bp, 13 predicted proteins | sample 2277091 | NCBI WGS metagenome assembly SDBS01 (sample SAMN10404972, study PRJNA504765) | marine sediment metagenome | isolation source: marine sediment core GS10_PC15, 163 cmbsf | place: Arctic Ocean: Southern Knipovich Ridge | collected 2010 | reverse complement strand
TAAAAACGGCATGGCTAAACATGTGTTTGTGATTCGACGAGGACAATCAATTGCAGGCATGGTGACATTGGGCGAAAAAAATGGACGCGGCGATATTGGATTAATTGCTGTATCAGAAAAATTCCGCGGACAAGGTTTGGGAAAAGTTTTAGTGAGTGCTGCGCAAGCTCAGTTTGTTTCTGAAGGTTATTCTGAGTCCCAAGTCGTGACACAGCTAGATAATGATGTGGCCTGTAAACTCTATGAAAAAACCGGCTATAAAATTTCTCAGATCGACAATTTCTATCACTTTTGGTTGTAACTTTGCGGGGTCAGGCTTTCGATCCTCAGGTATGTCCAATTCCTGGTTTATCAAAGATAATCACGTTCAGGTTTTTTTTGTCAATTGAAACAACTTCAAGTTGTCCATATACTCGTGCATAGCCCGACTTTCCTTTTGCCTTGATTGCATAGCAATAATAACCGGATTTACCAAACAATCCCGAAGAGAAAAAAGGTTCTCTTCTTCGGGATTTAATGCCTTGTGTGCCAAATTGTGTCGGTGCAAATTGTTTGGCATTAGCACAAAATTTAGTAAATTGATCCTCATTATCAAAATGTTGTGATTGGAGAGGGAAGAAGCTATACCAATTATTTCCTCGGCTCTCGCTACGTTCGATTTTCGTGGGTAACTCGCTGCCTGGGAATCGTCTAAAACTCGCAGGCCAATGTGGTTCGTTTTGATCTGCTTTGTAGGTTTTGATTTCAGGTTTTAATTTGCCTTTGGCGGGTTTTGTTTTATGTGGTTTGCTAAGTTTAGCTTGCTGGGTTTCACCATTATACCAGAATGAAGGCTTAAATGTGGTGTGATTAGATGTTTTGTGATCACTCATATATTGCTTGAGTTTTTCTGCATCGGCTGTTGGGCAGCCTTCAAAAGTCCAGCAATGATTAGCTGAATCTTCTGATATGGTGATTGCTGCATCGGGAAAACAGTAATGAATTGCTTCGTTGAATTCATTTCTGTTTTTATATTCATTTGAAGTGTTAAAAATCATATTTTTAATAGTTGGCAATGAAAATTGATCGCTTTCATAATCGATATCAATAAGAGGTTTATCGATGCCTAGACCTTTAGCTAACGAGTTAATTATATCTTTAAACTGTTTAATTGATTCTTTGTTTTCACGTTCTTTTTCATCAAATCGGTGAAATTCATAAACGATTTTATCCGCTGTCGATTTAGGTAATGCTTTTGCGGGAATGTGTATTTCATGGCGTCCAATGGGATAGGAGGGATAATCATGATTTCTCAAAAGAAAAACCAGTCGTTCTCGCGCTTCGTTTCCTGGAGCTGCCATAAGTTCGGGTAATAGATAATTCCACATAACTTGATTCAAATATGTTTGTTTGTTTTGCCTGACAAGAGTCAATCTTTAATTCAGATGCCAGGGTGTTGAATTGTTGTTCAAGCTGTGCGATTCGTTTGTTTAATGAGAGAGAGTTAGAAAATTGTGAAACATCATCTCTCATTGAAGAAAAAGCCGTTGAAAAACAAGCGCGACCTAAGATCGCAGTAGGGCTATAGGTCGAGGTCGCAAAATCGGTTATCGCGATTAATATAGGAAGGAATATAAAGCCTTCACTAGCCATACTTGCATACAAAAACCATGAAAAACTTGAGAGTGCGATGAGTCGAGCAATCAATTTGAGATACCATACTTGCGAATCAAGGTCATCGTTTACCGTTTCAAGTTTACGAATTAAGTCATCTGCTGCTTCTTCATGAAGAAATTTAATATGATCTGTTGGTTGCTGGTCTGTAAAAATACCAAATGAATATCTTCGATTTATTGTGGGCTGTATAAGATAATGATGAATAAATAAGGTGCTGACAGCTATCATTGTAAAGTACGAAAGATACATTGCAAGAGAGTCCCCTGTTGAGGACATTTTATGGCGAAGCTCTTCAGTGTTGATGTTTGAGTAAAATAAGTCGGTTCCTTGTTCGAGAATTGTTTGTTTTAATTCGCTTAATTCTGTTGCTGAAAGTAAATGAGATATCTCTCTAAGATTTTGTAAAGAAGCTTGTTCGTAATGTTTAATAAAATAATTTAATTGTTGATGATAAAGTCTATTAAAGTCGCTTTCTATGATAGGGTTGAGAAGATATCTAAATGGCGTGAAAAGAACGTTCTCGCTAAGCCATATGAATGGTGGAAGGCTGTTTGCAAGCATTGCCAATATTGTATTGACAATGCTTGAAGAAATTATTGAGCCAATTGGATTGTTGAATTGTCTGGCTTTTTCTTGAATGGTTTGAATTAGCTTCGCAATATTTTTTTGTTGTGTTTTTGTTGTAGGTTTCATTTGCTATTGCCTTTATTGTTTTTTTTGGCAAATTGTTTGAAAGTTTGTTAAGGAAGAAGTTTAGTCTTGAATATTCTCAAAGTCTATTTGTTTGTAAACTTTTTTTAAAGATTCAATTTCAATATTGAGTTGGTGATAAAGTTTATCAATAGTTGTTTTTTGATTATTTTGAAGGGTTTGATCAAGTTCTTTTGCTGCCTTTTTAAGTCTAGGCGTGCCGCAATAACAAAGTGCGCCATATAGCTTGTGAACCTCTTCGTGAAAAGCAACAAAATCTTTTGCCTCAAATGCGGATTTTAAGGCCGCTTTGTGGCCTGGTAAGCTCTCGATTAGCATGTGTAGCATATCGATTGCTAAACTATTTTTACCATTTGCTTGTTGAACAGCGACATCCCAGTCAATAATGTTTGGGTCAATGTCCTTCATTTTCATAATCATTTCCTTTTGCAGGTCAATTTTGCGGGGCAATCTATCATACAACGAATTAAGAAACAAGAAGATGTTGTTTGTTTGATAAACCTAAAATTATAGTGGTTTTTGTTTTGGCCTCTCAACTGAAAGTATGCTAGGAAGTTGTTGGATGCGATTGATGATATTACCCAGTGAGTTGATGTCTTGAATCTCGATGGTGATTTTAATTTTTACGGATTGTTTTTGTGGATTAAGATAAGCAATCAAATTAGTCATTTTGATCTTTTCATTTGCCATGGTTGTTGAGATATCTTTCAAAAGCGTTTGACGGTCATGAGCCATGATTTCGAGATCAACAGGATAAATTTTCTGCGCCATTTGATTCCAGCTAACCTCAATAAGCCTGTTGGGCTGGTGCTTTTCTGCATATTGTACGTTATTACAGTGTTTATGGTGAATCGTAATGCCTTGGTTTTGAGTGATATAGCCAACAACAGAGTCGCCAGGAATTGGTTTGCAACATTTTGCGATCTTGGTAAGCAAGTTATCCATACCATGAATTGAAACTGCCTGTCGATTGCTCGCCAATTTTGTTGGCTGAGCTAAGATGGCCATATCTTTTTCGTTAACTTCGGTTGCTGGGTTTATAGCGGTTTTGATGGTGTTTATAATATGTGCGAGTTTTAAATTACCTGTTGTCAGTGCTGCAAACATAAGTTCCGGTGATTTAAAATTTAGTTTTGACGCGGTTTGTGCAAAATTAATGTCATTTGTAATGTGTAGTTTTTGCAATTCCTTTTCGAGATTTTCTTTGCCTTGTGCAACATGAGACTCAAAATCTTTTCGTTTAAACCATTGTGAGACTTTAGAGCGGGCAGCAGATGTTTTTAAGTAACCTTGTTGTACAACCAGCCAATCACGACTTGGCTCCCCTTTATTGTTAGTTAAAATTTCAATTTTATCGCCAGTTTTTAATTGGTAAGTGAGGGGTACAATTTTCCCATTAATTTTCGCACCACGACATCGGTGTCCAACTTGTGTATGTATGTGATAAGCAAAATCTAAAGGCGTTGAGCCTAATGCTAAATCAATGACATCGTCAGTCGGCGTAAAAACGTAAATGCGATCATCAAGGTGTGTTTCTTGTAAGTTTTTAGGCGCTTCTTTATCATGCGTTAATTCTTTTTGCCATTCGAGCAATTCTCTAAGCCAGGAGATCTTCTCCTCATAGGCAGTTCTTTTTTGGCGGCCTTCTTTATATATCCAATGTGCTGCAACACCTAATTCAGCGGCATCATGCATATGATGTGTGCGAATTTGAATTTCAAAGTTTTTGTTGTCTGAGTCAATGACAGCCGTATGAATAGATTGATAACCATTTTGTTTTGGCTGGTTTATGTAATCGTCAAACTCTACTGGAATGGGTTGCCATAACTCATGAACGAGGCTAAGCGTTTGATAGCATGCATTATTTGTTGAAACTAAAACTCTTACAGCTATTGTGTCGTAAATTTCTTCAAAATCGACATTTTTTCGTAACATTTTTCGCCGAATACTGTAAATGTGTTTTGCGCGACCATACACTTCTGCATCAACATGGTTTTTTTGCAGTGCATTATTGATTGTTGATACGATTCGTTTGACACGCTTATTGCGAGTAGTGCGTTTTTCATCGAGTTTTTTGGCGATTTCTTTATATGCTTTCGGTTCTAAGTGAAGAAAAGAAAGATCTTCTAATTCCCATTTAATTTGATGTAAGCCAAGTCGATTAGCGAGAGGCGCAAATATTTGCATTGATTCTTGGGCGATATGGTGACGAAATTCTTCACTAAAGTTTTTCAGTGTTCTCATCATTGATAATCTTTCAGCAAGCTTGATGACGACAACACGAACATCTTGAACCATTGCCAGTATCATTTTACGGATGTTATCAATTTGTTGGCTGCTTTGTGTTTGGGGTTTTTGTTGTGAAAGATTGATTACGCCAAGCTGCAAGACACCACTCAATAGTTTTGCAATGTTTTTATTGAGCTGTTCTGAGACATCCTCAGTGCTTAAGTCAGTATTTTTAGCAGTGCTATAAATAATGGCCGTTGCAATAGATTCTGGGTCAAGTTTCAGCTCAGCTAGAATTTCTGCAAGTTCAAGTCCCTGCAAAAAACAATTTGATCCAAAGCGAGTTGGCTGATCTTCGCCAGTTAGTTGTGCTAATTGACACGCATGTTTTATCAAGGTGATATATTGTTCTGGAATCTCTTGTGATTTGATCCATGCATCAATATCAACAGAGCCTTCCTTCGTTTGAGGAATTGGATTTCGAATGTGGACCATTGGTTACCTCACAAATAGTGCAATAGACTCCACGTGTGACGTATGTGGAAACATGTCCATAACACCGACCGTTTGTAAAACATAGCCCATGTCTTTCACTAGAATGCCTGCATCACGGGCTAATGTTGCAGGATTGCATGAGACATACACGATCCGGCTAGCATCTGTCGGAGCAAGCGATTTTATCACTTGTTCTGCGCCAGATCGAGGTGGGTCGATTAATATTTTATCATATTTTTGATTGGCCCAGGAAAGTTTTGAGATGTCTTCAGATAGATTTGCAAGAAGAAACTGAGCATTGTTTATTTCATTGAGTTTAGCGTTTTCTTGGGCCCGTAAAATAGCAGGCTTGCTTCCTTCAACACCGATGACTTCTTTGCAATGTTTAGCAAGAGCTAAGCTAAAGTTACCCAGGCCACAAAATAAATCTAATATTCGATCTGAAGAGTTAGGTTCTAATAATTCAATAGTTTGATTAATCATGTCGCGATTAACGGTCTGATTAACTTGCGTGAAGTCACATGGGTGAAATTGCATTTCGATACTTTGTTCTGGTAATGAATATGTTAATCGAGAGACGTTGTCATTAGGCCAAATTTTGTGAACAGTATCGGGGCCTTTTGGTTGCAGATACATATCAAAATGGAATTTATCCGCAAACAAGCAAAGTGTTGAAATATCCTCATTAGTTAATGGTTCTAAATGTCGGATAACAAGCGCCGTGCGCTCTTCGCCTACTGCAATTTCAATTTGTGGAATTTGCTGAAATTGACTTAAGCTTCGAATTAAATCTTGTAGCTCAAGAATTTTTTCACCAACGCTTGGGTGAAGTACAGGGCAGTTTGTTATTTCCGCAATATAGCGCCCATTTCGCTCGCGAAAACCAACCAATAATTTTTCCTTTTTAATGACATAACGAGCGCCGAGTCGTGCTTTACGTCGATATCCCAAAGTTGGGCCTGTGAGTGGTGGTAAGATATTTTTAGGGGTGACTTTGCCAAAATGTTTGAGCTGATCTAATAAAACTTGTTGTTTGTGTGTTATTTGTATTGATGGATCAAGATGTTGCATACTACATCCACCACACAGCTCATAGTGTTGACACGGTGGCGTTACTCTGTCAGGCGAAGCGTTCAAGACATTCAGCGTGATCGCTTCATTAAATGCGCCACGTTTGGTGGTGAATCGTGCTTCAACTTGCTCGGACGGGAGCGCGCCATGGATAAACGTGATTTTTCCATCGATATGTGAAATTCCACGGCCATCATGGCTCAATGATTCAATCGTTGCGATGAACGGCTCTTGTGGAATACGCTTGCGTTGTCTGGACATAGTTTTCTCTCACCAATTTGGGCGGCATGATACCAGAAATAAAAAAAGGTGTCAGGCTTTGCTTTATCCATGCCATTTTTCGGCAAATTCGAGAAAGTGAGGCTGATCTGAATCGAGCAGAAAATCAAGTATTTCTTGATTATACTGTTCATATTCGCTTTGAGATATTGCACCTTGGATTAGGCAAAGTCGCTGATAGACTAAATGAGTGTTCAAAACATCTGTTTCACAATAATTTCTGATCCCTTCAATTTCGCCGGCCATAAAGTTTTCCCAGACTTTTCCGCCACTCATGCCCATTTTTCCAGGAAGACCGAGCATCACAGCAATATCATCAAGCTTTGCATTAGCTCTCGACTGATAGCAGGCAAGCACATCCATCACATCGGTGTGGCGATAATGGAAGCGATTTAAGTAATTATTCCACTTGAATGCATTATCTTCATCGCCATGTTCCCAATATTTTTGTGCCACAACACCGTGTAATAATGAACGATAATGTAATACTGGTAAATCAAATCCGCTGCCATTCCAGCTCACCAAAGTTGGTGTGAATTTTTCAATGCCAGCAAAAAAGCGCTCGATAATTTCGGATTCGGGTGAATCGACAGATCCCAGTGACCAAACCTTTAAAGTTTTTGATGTTTTTAAAACCGCAGAAATGGCAACAATACGTTGCAAATGCAGCGGCAAGAAATCAGAGCCCCCCGTTTTTTCACGACGAGCAGCAAACATCGCTTCGGCAACTTCAGTGTCGGAGCCAGAGAAGTCATAAAGCCGCCTGCCGGATTCAGTGTCAGGAATTGTTTCGATGTCAAAGGTCAAAATATTCATGCTGAAATGATAATAGATTTGCAGATGTTTTTACAGTAGAATATTTTTATTACTTTTTTACAGGAAATTATCAATGCGGATTATTTTATTAGGAGCGCCAGGAGTTGGAAAGGGTACTCAGGCGAACTTGCTAAGTGGACACCTCAGTATTCCTGTAATATCTACAGGTGACATGCTTCGTTCTGCGATGAGCAGACAAACCAAATTAGGGCTTAAGGTTGAAGGGATTGTAAATTCAGGCAGACTCGTTCCAGATGAAATCATGATTGAGTTGGTTCGTGAGAGAATTAGTCAGCCGGATTGTCGAAATGGTTTTTTGCTTGACGGTTTTCCACGCACAATTGCTCAAGCAGATGCTTTGAGTGCCGCTAAAATATTTATTGATGTGGTGGTTGAGATTAATGTGGCTGATGATATTATTGTTGAGCGTTTGGCAGGTCGACGAATACATTCCAAATCTGGTCGAACTTATCATGTTTTATCAAGTCCACCAACGGTGCATGATAAGGACGATATTACTGGTGAGCCACTGATTCAAAGAGATGATGACAAGTCAGAGACTGTCAAAAAACGATTGGCTGTTTATCGGGAGCAGACGGCCCCATTGGTTGAATATTATAAAGATCATGAGGGTGAAATAATGTATTTTGTTGTTGATGGATGTCAGTCGGTCAAATTAGTTCAGGATACGGTTATTGCGTATTTGGCATCAATTAAAAAGGCATAAAAAAAACCGCCAATAAATCGACGGTTTTTCTTCAAAGAAACTAAATAGCTATTTCTTTGCGGCTTTACGCTTAGCAGGTTTCTTAGCAACCTTTTTCTTAGCGGCTTTACGCTTAGCAGGTTTCTTAGCAACCTTTTTCTTAGCGGCTTTACGCTTAGCAGGTTTCTTAGCAACCTTTTTCTTAGCGACTTTACGCTTAGCAGGTTTCTTAGCAACCTTTTTCTTAGCGACTTTACGCTTAGCAGGTTTCTTCTTAGCAACCTTTTTCTTGGCGACTTTACGCTTAGCAGGTTTCTTAGCAACCTTTTTCTTGGCGACTTTACGCTTAGCAGGTTTCTTAGCAACCTTTTTCTTAGCGATTTTACGCTTAGCAGGTTTCTTCTTAGCTGCAGTTTTTTTAGCAGCTTTCCGTGCGGTCTTTGGCATATTCCTTTCTCCATGTTACAAAAACAACAAAACAACAATAGCAAAAAAAATCAACAAGACCAACATTTACAAGCAATTATTTTAAAAAAAGGCCATATTTCTTGATAAATTCGATAAAAAATTAGAAAATGCGTCAAAAATTGCAAATAATCTAATAAAATTTTTAATTATCAAAGATATTTTTTTGCAACGAAGAAAGATTGAATTAATTTATTTTCCGGCATAACATTAACAAAATCTTAATTAATGGGTAAAACATCGAATGGAAAAGTTTGAAGCGGTCAAAATCAGTGATCGAATATATTGGGTGGGTGCGATCGATTGGGAGTTACGTAATTTTCATGGTTATAAAACTCCTCACGGTTCAACTTATAATGCATATTTGATTCTGGGGACAGAGCCAATTCTTGTCGATACAGTCAAATTGCCATTCTTTGATGAAATGATGGCGAGGATTCGTTCTGTCATTAATCCCAAGGATATTACGTATTTGATTTCAAATCATTCGGAAATGGATCATTCGGGTAGCCTTCAAAAAGTACTAGAATTGATTTCACCAAAAAAAGTATTCGCATCGAAGATGGGACATCAGGCACTCAAAGCACATTTTCATTTTGATGTTGAGATTACCGAAGTGGCTCAAGATGAACACATGACATTAGGTGATACTCATTTAAGATTTATTGAAACGCGTATGTTGCATTGGCCAGATAGCATGTTTACTTTTGTTGAAAATGATGGCGTATTGTTTTCTCAAGATGGATTCGGTATGCATCTGGCTAGCACGAACTTATTTTCGGATGAACATGGCCACGAAAGTTTGAAAGAAGAGGCTTCAAGCTACTTTGCTAATATATTAATGCCATATGCATCGTTGATTCCTAAGTTATTATCAAGCAAAGCTTTTTCTGAACTGAAGCTTGAATTGGTTGCGCCTGATCATGGTCCAATATGGCGAGGCAGTGATGAGATCAAATGGATTACTGATTTATACATGCAATGGGCAGAGCAGCAATACTATAAGAAAGTTATCATTGTCTACGACACGATGTGGCAAAGTACGGATAAAATGGCCCGATCCATTGCTGATGGCGTCAGATCTGAAGGAATAGCCGTTAAGCTTTTATCTATGGGAGAAAGTTATCGCAGTGAAGTAGCAACCGAAATTCTTGATGCGGGCGCTTTATTAGTGGGCACGCCCACAATGAATCAACAAATGTTTCCAACGATTGCAGATACATTATGTTATATAAAAGGCTTGAAACCGAAAAAATTATTAGCGCAAGCTTTCGGCTCATATGGATGGAGCGCTGAAGGTGTAGCGCAGGTTCAGGGGGTTTTAAAAGAAATGGGTGCTACAATGTTAGGCGAGCCTCTTAAAATAAATTATGTTCCCCGCGATGAAGATCTGGTAATTTGTCGTGAGTTTGGCATTATGGTTGCCAAGAAACTATTAGAATTCTCTGCAAAATAAATTAACCCGTTATTTCTATTGATTTGGGTTTCTCTCGAGGCGTAATTTTGGTAAATTTGTCATAGTTGTTAAATTTTTTTCGATGTATAAGTTTCAATATATAGTTAAGGAGAAAATCATGTCTAGCTACGTTTGTAATGTTTGTGGTTATATCTACAATCCAGAGGATGGTGATCCCGATAGTGGTGTTGCACCTGGTACCGCTTTTGAAGATATACCTGATGATTGGGTATGTCCGGTTTGTGGTGTTGGAAAAAGCGATTTTTCCCTCTATGAAGGAGAGCAATAATAAATAGTTGCCTTATTTGTTTTTAAGTCAGTTTGCACGCCTCAAGCTTCATGTTTGTATGATGTCGTCTTTTGTGCGCAAGTTTGGATTGTATTATAAGTTAGAATATTTTTGATGAGGTGATGTATGGCTTCTATTCGTGGAACCAGGACAGAAGAAAATTTACTCAAAGCATTTGCTGGTGAATCTCAAGCTAGAAATCGTTATACCTATTTTGCAAATGTTGCAAAAAAAGAAGGCTATGTGCAAATTTCTAATATCTTTGAAGAAACCGCTAATCAGGAACGTGAGCATGCAAAACGTTTTTTTAAATTTCTTGAAGGTGGTGATTTAGAAATTACGGCAGGCTTTCCTGCTGGTATTATTGGTACCACAGAAGAAAACTTAAAAGCAGCAGCAGCAGGTGAGCACTTGGAATATTCTACTCTTTATCCAGGGTTTGCAAACGTGGCGAGAGAAGAGGGTTTTGAGGAAATCGCCAGAGCATTTGAAGCGATTTGTGTTGCTGAAAGACAGCATGAAAAAAGATATCTTGATTTAATGTATAACATTGAAGCTGGTCGTGTCTTTAAGCGCGATGATGTTGTCATTTGGCGTTGTTTAAATTGTGGGTATTTGCATGAAGGGAAAGTTGCGCCAAACAAATGTCCTGCTTGTGTCCATCCACAAGCACATTTTGAATTGCTTGGTGAAAACTGGTGATTATAGGATTGAGGATTGAGGATTGAGGATTGCTCATTTATCTGGAGTTCTAAATGACATCTCTGAAACGATCTTGGACGATATTTTTTGCTGGGTTAAAATTATTCTCACGCAATAAACGATTAATTCTTTTTCCTGTTTGTTCGATTTTTGTCGAAATCTTACTGTTCGTTCTAATTTTTGGAACCATGCTGCTTGTCCATTTTCAGGGTCATTTTTGGCAATTATGGCAAATTGAAGCACATCCTCCTCCCAGCTGGATATATATTCTCTATTTGTTAATTTATTATATCTGTTTTCATTTTGTTTCATTGTTGATCAATGGCGGATTGCTGATTTATGAATGGGCAAAATTTAATGGTGAGTCGATTTCAATTTCTCGAGCAATTTATTTATCAACGAAGCGTTGGTTTTTGATTATCAGCTGGATGTTTGTATTCTCTTTTATTAATATCTTTATGCTTTTTTTTGAAAGTCCAACAAATTGGCTGGGCAAAATATCATCTAGATTATTCGGGCTAACTTGGTGGATGTCCATTTCATTTGTGTTTCCCGTCATTATTCTTGAGCAAAAGAATCCATTTAGCGCATTAAGAACATCTGCCTCATTGATCAAAAAGCTGTGGGGAGAAAGAGTGAGCCGGCGATTGAGTTTTGGTTTTGTCTATTGGATATTTTTATTGCCACTTATTTTGTTGCTCTATTTGATTTTTATTACATCCTCCGTAAAAGTAAGGATGATTCTTTCGGGTGTTGTTGTCATATATGTTGTCGTTACAGCAATTTTACATTCTATTTCGTACGCTTTTTTTCAACTCAGTTTGTATGGTTATACAAAGGTCGGTAAACCTCTTGATGGGATTCAGTCAGATTGGCTGGACAATGTCTACTGGTAGTATAAAATGATTTCTTTTAGATATTCAGTCGGAGGTTTCTTATGAGTGTTTTAGTTGGTAGGCAAGCGCCAGATTTTAATGTATCAGCTGTTTTAGGTAATGGTGAGATTGTTGATAATTTTACTTTTTCTGAAGCAATTCATGGCAAGTATGCTTTGCTATTTTTTTATCCTTTAGATTTTACCTTTGTATGTCCTTCGGAATTGATCGCGCTTGACCATAGAATGAAAGAATTTGAAAAGCGCGGTGTTGTCGTCGTCGGCATGTCAATTGATTCACAGTTCACTCACGCCGCTTGGCGAAAAACAGCGGTGAAAGATGGTGGTATTGGTCCCGTAAAATTTACTTTGGCAGCAGATTTAAATCATCGCGTTAGTTAAGCATATGGTGTTGAACATACAGATGCAGGTGTTGCATTTCGAGGGGCGTTTTTAATTGATATAAAGGGAGCTGTGCGTTCTCAGATTGTCAATGAT
>SDBS01005577.1_pt1 | contig 12248 bp, 10 predicted proteins | sample 2277091 | NCBI WGS metagenome assembly SDBS01 (sample SAMN10404972, study PRJNA504765) | marine sediment metagenome | isolation source: marine sediment core GS10_PC15, 163 cmbsf | place: Arctic Ocean: Southern Knipovich Ridge | collected 2010 | reverse complement strand
CCCAAATAACCGTCGGCACCTCCGCAAAGTACCCCAAGCCGACAAACTCGGCCATCAAGGATATTCCCGGACCGCTGGTGGCCGTCATGACACGGGCACCGGCCCAGCCGGCGCCAATCGCCATGCCGATCGCCGCAAGCTCGTCTTCCGCTTGCACGACCGCGAACAGGGCTTTTCCTGTTTTCTCGTCGATGCGGTACTTGCTCAGGTAATGGAGTAACTGCTCACAAACACTGGACGAAGGCGTAATAGGGTACCAGGTGGCCACAGTGACGCCGCCGAACATTGCACCCAGGGCGGCGGCGGTATTGCCGTCGACGAGAATCTTCCCGCGAGTGCGGTCCATACGTTCGACGCGTAGCGGATCGGACTTGGTGAAGTGCTCCTTGGCATACTCAAAACCCACGTCGATGGCCTTTCGATTCAGCTCGACGGCCTTGCTCTTCGACTTGAATTGTTTGTTGATAGCTTCATCGATCGATTCTCTTTCAATCGACAAGAGTTGCCCCGCCACACCGACGTAAATCATGTTCGCCAGAAGCTTCCGCAGCTTGGCTTCCGGAACAACCTTCTTGGTCAAATCGGCAAAGGGCACCGGGTAAAAGACCAGGTCGGAGCGAAGCCGATCCAACTCGAGGCTCTTCTCGTAAATCACCGTCGCGCCCGGTTGCAGTCCGGAAACATCCTCGCGCGCCGTTTGGGGGTTCATCGCAATCAAGAGGTCGACTTCCTCCTTGCGGGCGACATACCCCTCTTTGCTGGCTCGGATGGTGAACCAGGTCGGCAAGCCGGCGATGTTGGAAGGAAAGAGATTTTTTCCGCTGACCGGGATCCCCATCTTAAAGAGTGAGCGCATCAGAACATGGTTGGACGATTGGCTCCCCGATCCATTGACCGTCGCCACCTGGATCGAAAAGTCATTGATGATGACATCCCGCCGGGCTTTAGCAGGCCCTTTGCGAACGAGCATATCTGTTGACATGAAGATCTCCCGCGAGCTCAAGCAGATTTGATGGATCGGCGTCCCAAAATAGGAGTTATTCTTGGTCGGGCCCTAACTACGGCGATTGCGACCGGCTCTTCCGGAGCTCGATGGAGAACGCTTCCGTGTCACGCCATACTGCGCGATCTTGTAGTGCAGGGCACGAGGACTGATACCGAGTATCTTGGCCGCCTTTTGGCGGTGGTCGGTGACTTCTTCCAGAGTCTTGCGAATCACGATCTCCTCCACTTTCTTCAAGGGTGTACCGAGCGCGACATAGATTTGCCGCGTGGTCCCGTCTGCGCTGGCGGTCTCAGGAGGAAGATGTTCAGGCCGTACCGTAGCAGCATCCACGGTGACGGTAATTCGTTCGATAACATTCCGCAACTCGCGAATGTTGCCCGGCCAGTCATATCGCATGAGCAGCTCGAGCGTTTCGCGAGGGATCTTCTTGACCCGCTTGTGGTTCATCTGTGCGAACTCTTTGAGAAAGGTGTCGACCAAAAGGGGAATATCCTCTCGCCGATCCCGCAAGGGAGGCATGTGGATGGGCACCACCGCCAGCCGGTAGTACAGATCTTGACGAAATCGCCCCGCCTTGACTTCCTCGAGCAGATCCTTGTTGGTCGCCGCAATGATACGCACGTCCACCCGGATGAGCTTCTCGCCACCTAGGCGCCGAAACTCCTTTTCCTGGAGGACCCGCAGAAACTCGACCTGCGTCTTGGGGCTCATCTCACCCACTTCATCCAAATGCAGCGTCCCGCCGTGGGCCAGCTCAAACTTACCCGGCTTGGACTCCACCGCACCGGTGAAGGCCCCGCGCTCGAAGCCGAAAAGCTCACTTTCGAGCAGGCCCTCGGGTAGTGCACCGCAGTTGATGGTAATGAACGGCCGATCCCGTCGATCACTTCGCTTATGGATCGCCTTGGCAACCAGTTCTTTGCCGGTTCCACTCTCGCCGGTGAGCAACACGGTGGCATGGGTTTCGGCAACCTGCGACACCACCTCGTAGACTTCCGTGATGCGACCGCTTTTGCCCACCACGCTGCCATACTCGTCCTTCAGGGACAGCCTTTCCCGCAGGTTACGGTTCTCCTCCGCCAGCCGACGCCTCTCGAGGGCTCGTTCGACCAGCACCGGCAACCTTCCCAAGTCGAGCGGCTTGAGTAGATAGTCGTACGCCCCTTCTCGAATAGCCTCCACCGCGGCCTCGATGGAACCCTGATTGGCGGTTACGATCACCTCCATGCCCGGAGCCTGGTGCTTGAGCTCAGACAGACGCGCCGCCCAGTCTTCTCCCAGCATCTCCAAGTCCACAATGACCAGGTCGTAGTTGCTTCGAGAAAGGCGACCGGCGGCCTTTTCGAGCCTCTGCGGAGATTCCACCGACAGGCCTCGGGCTGCCAATCGTTTGGCCACCGCCGCCCTTTGGGCGGAATCCGGGTCCAAGACGAGAATTTTGACTCCACGGACAGACATTGCTCCTACACCGGCCGCCCGGCTCCTCGATGGTGAGTTAGATTCTCGCGTTCTGGATGGCAGATAAGCGCCGCTCCAAACGCAGCTTGAGGAGCGTACCTTTGGCGCGGCGGTCGCCGGGACTGAATTGGAGGACACGCTGGATCTGGTGAATCGCCTCTTCGTATCGTCCGGCCTTCTCCAAGTGAGATACAAGGGAGAGCCTCAATCGCAAGTCGGAGGGCTGTTCTTCCAACCGATTCTCTATGTACGCGATCAAGTTGTCATAGAGGGAACGCGGTTTTTGACGACGACTGGACAAATTCCATTTTGCAAACACTACCGCTTCTCCTACCGGTCCCTGCAGCAAGGTGCAAACTTCGTGCCACTCCATCCACCGGGACTCGCGCTCTAAACCTTTCTCTCACTGTAGTTTACAAGACCAATAGAGAAACGCTCCTCGAAACCGAATAAACCTGCATTGTTTGCACTCAGCGCCAACATAACGCAGCCGGAAGGAACGGTCAAATTCCAGAGTCAGACCTTTCTTCGGCAGTTAAACTACTAAATTTAAAACACTTATTACAAGCTGCATTTCTTGCACCTCAAAAGCCTGCAGCAAGAAGAAAAAATAAGGGGATATGGAGATATTGAGGAGATAGTGGGGATAAACTGTTGTATCAGCTCAAAAAATTCATCTCCCTATCTCTTCCTTATCCCGCCATCCCTTTTGATCGAAATGAGCAAAAATCGCACAATCATTGACACGGCGACGTTCACACCTCTACACTGGCTCTTACGATATCCGTCCCGCCACGGGACCGCTTTTTGAGGGAGTAGGCCTTGAGACCCACGTGGAAAGGCTTTTTGAAACTGTCTCTCGTCAACATCCCGGTGAGAATGTACCCGGCAGCGCGTTCGCAGTCGGTCTCCTTCAACCAGATTCACAAGGAGTGCAACAGCCGCATCAAGTACGACAAACGCTGTCCCACTTGCGAGCGCAGCGTGAGAGGCGACGAAATCGCCAAAGGATACGAGTACGCCAAAGAGCAGTACGTCGTCCTCGACGAGACTGATTTTGCCAAGGTCCGGCTCGAGTCGAACAAGTCCATTGCCATCGTGCAGTTCGTGAGCAAAGGCGAGATCGACCCCCTTTACTACCACGGCTCTCACTACGTGGTGCCGGACGGACCGGTTGCGGTGGAGTCCTTCACGACGATCGTGAAGGCAATGGAGGACAAGGGACGGATCGGTCTGGCCAAGGTTGTCATGAGCAACAAGGAACAAATCGTGGCCATCCGTCCGAAGAACGGGGCCCTCGTCATGTCTGTTCTTTACTATGCGGATGAAGTTCGCGTGCTTTCCGGCATCGAAGAACTGAAGGATCCTCCAGAGGTCAACTCCCAGGAGATGGCCTTGGCCGGCCAGCTCATCGATTCGATAACCCGGCCGTTCGACCCCGAACAGTTCAAGGACGGATACCGTCAAGCGGTTTTGGATGTGATCAAGGCCAAAGTGGAGGGCAAGGAGATCGTCGAGCCTCCCCAGGTCGAGACCGGAAAAGTCATCAATCTCATGGAGGCTCTCAAGCACAGTCTCGAGCGCGCGCAATCAGGGCAAGCCTCTCCCCAACCGGCCGGCGCCGACACTGAAGAAGAGCTCCCCGCCACTGGAACTGATCCAGATTAATCCCCCGGCTCAAGCCGGGGGATTCTCCTGCACCATAGGGAATTCCGAGAATTGGAGCTATCTCGACCATCGCGAATGTCTAAAACCCCCGGCTGGCTCGATCGAAAGATACCCCCTATGTTGGCTTCCTCCGGGCAGCCATTCGACTCGAAAGATCACCTTTTCGAGATCAAGTGGGACGGCATTCGAACTCTGGCGTTTTTTAACCAGGGGCAGGTTCGACTTCAAAGTCGCAGGCTTTTGGACTCTACAGTTCGATACCCGGAAATAGTCGAAGCGCTCCAGAAGATCCCTGCAAGCGGTGTCCTCGACGGAGAGATCGTCGTCCTGGAGGGAAGCAAACCCAGCTTCGAGCGTGTGTTGGCAAGAGAGCAAGTTAGGACTCCCGAGACGGCTGCGTTTCGCGCCCGCGAGCATCCCGCGGCCTACATGGTCTTCGACCTTCTATACCTGAACGACCTCGAGCTCCTCGAAGAGCCTCTTTCCCGCCGCAAAGAGCGACTCTCACAGTTCATGGCGACTCACTCATCGAGCCAGCTCGTCGAGTCCGCTTACGTGCTCGAACGGGGAGTGGCGCTCTTCAGGGAAGCCGTCGAGCAAGGCTTGGAAGGGGTGGTGGCAAAAACGCTGACAAGCCCCTACCTATCGGGCAAGCGCACCCCCTACTGGGTCAAGGTCAAGCCCAAGCGGAAGCTGGATTGTGTGGTGCTGGGCACGGTGCTCGAACGCGGCGGCGGCCGGGTCAAGTCCCTGGTTCTCGGAGCCTACCGCCAGGGCTTGCTGGTTTGGATGGGTAACGTTGGGAGTGGTTTGGACTCCAAAACCCTGGAGCAGCTCGAGAACAGTCTCGGTCCCCTGGAAGGATCCCCACCCGAGGGGTTGTCCATCTCGGCTCCGGGTGAGGTCCGCTGGCTCCGGCCGGCGTTGGTGGTGCGCGTTCAGTATTTGGAAACGACCCGTGAGGGAAGGTTGAGGGCTCCGGTCTTCGTCGGCTTCGTGGAAGCGAGTCCCGAATCCTGTAACGCTGACAATCCACGAATGCAAAGTCGGAGAATTGTCAGTGTGTTAACTCATTAATGAAACCTTCCTAAATACAAAGTGCTCTTAGGGCTCGAACTCGAAATAAAAAAGCACTCCTAAGGCCCGATCAGATCTAGTAGCTCCTTGATCAACCGGCCGGTGATCCCCCAAATGTCGTAGTCCTGGTACAGGAAATGGTGAACCTCGAGCAGCGCTCCGGAGTCTAGGCGCCGGTGCTCGATCCGGTAGGCGCCCGAGCGGCGAAGCAAGCTCAGGGGGGCGAAAATCAACTTCGCCACTTCATGGTTCGTCCGAAATGGGTAGGGGCCGTTGATCGCGCCTACAAAAGGAGTGATGCGAAACCCGGTGACAGTCTCTCTCTCGTCCATTTGACCCAACACTTCCACATCGGATGGTTGGAGTCCGACCTCCTCTTGGCTTTCCCGGAGCGCCGCATCCAGCGGGCTCCGATCGGTAGCGTCAATGGCACCACCGGGAAAGGAGAAGTCGCCGGGCTGCCGGCGTAAGTTTGAGGCGCGTTGCGTCAGCAGCAGCCTGTAGCCCTCGGGCTCCCAAACCAGAGGAATCAGGATCGCCGCCGGCCGGGCCTCCGATCTTGCCAGCATCCTCGGCACTCTAGACGACAGCTTTTGCCGAAGCTCCTCTTCCAGCCAACCCATGGCGGTTATTATCCCTCATCTGATAGGAGTTTGATGTGCGATAATGGGTTTCCATCATGGATGTTTTAAGGTCACATCCCGGCTGGATCGAGGTCATCGCCGGGAGCATGTTCAGCGGCAAGAGCGAGGAAATGATCCGTCGCATGCGCCGCGCCCAGATCGCCCGCCAACGGGTCCAGATCTTCAAACCTCGTATCGACGGCAGATACAGCAGCGAGCACATCGTGTCTCACAGCGATATGCGCATCGAGGCGAAACTCGTGGCCAACGCGGGAGAGATCCTGGAGAAAGTGGACCATCGAACTGAGGTGGTAGGGATCGACGAAGGTCAGTTCTTCGATCCCACGCTGGTGGAGGTCTGCAACCAGCTGGCGGACATGGGCAAACGAGTCATCGTTGCCGGTCTGGACACCGATTACCTGGGCAAACCCTTCGAGCCCATGCCCCAGCTTCTGGCAATCGCCGAGTACATCACGAAGATCCGGGCCATTTGCGTACGCTGCGGTAACTCCGCCAACTATACCCAACGGCTGGTGCCTTCGACCGACCGAGTCGTAGTTGGAGGTGCGGAAGTTTACGAGGCGCGCTGTCGGCGGTGTTTCGAGCCCCAACTTGCCCGCCAGGAGCCCACCGCGCCGGGCAAATCGATCAAGTAGGTTCGACGCAAGCCGTCCATCCAGAGGTTGGCGGCCAATACGGCCACAGTCAAGGCAATCCCCGGGGCGGCAAAAGTCCACCAGTAAGTCGTCATGAACGTGTAGTTTCCCGCAGCAGCCGCCAGCATGTTTCCCCAACTCGGATCCGGTTCCTGAACTCCAAGTCCCAGGAAGGACAAAGTGGCTTCTCCTAGGAGGAAGTAGGGAAGAGTCAGACCCACTTGAAGGAGAATCAACGGCATGGCGTTGGGAAGAATGTGACGAATCAGAAGCCTCGAGCGAGTGGCGCCGGCGGCAATGGCAGAGGAAACGAAATCTCTCTCGCGCAAAGTGAGAACTTGGCCTCGAATCAATCTGGAGACCCCGCACCAACCCACTGCAGACAGCGATCCAACCAAGATGACCGTAGATTGTCCCAGCGATAGACTGTCGGGGAATAGATTTCTCACCGCAAGAACCAGGTAGAGCGCCGGGAGGGCCATGACCAGCTCGGTGAATAGCATGAGGAGCCGGTCACTCCAGCCCCCGAAAAACCCGGAAGTGGCGCCGATCAGCGTCCCGAAAGTGACCACCAGGGCAACTCCCAGCCCCGCAGACAGTAAGCTCCATCGAGCGCCGTAGAGAATCCTGGACAACACATCTCTACCCAACCTATCGGTTCCCAGGAGGTGAACGCGGCATCCTTCAGCACCGAAAAGACGTCGAGAACCCGACGCATCGAAGGTCCACCAGTTCACCTCGCAGTCCTCGGCCGGTAGCGCCGGAGGCTGATAAAAGCTCTCTCGGTCCTGGCTACGCGGATCATAAGGAGCCAAGAAAGGCGCTCCAGCACCCAAAGCTGCGATGGTTAGAAGCAAAATCGCCCCGCTGCGGGCGCCGCCGTCCCGCCACCAGATCACCGGCTCTCTACCTCTTCCAAGCGGATGCGGGGGTCAGCGGCCGCCACGGCAATATCCGCCGCCAAATTCCCCAACAACATCAGAAAAGCGACTAAAACCAAGATTCCCAAAATGAGAAATGGGTCTCGGGCCAGAAGCGCTCTCCAGGCAAGTCGCCCCATGCCCGGCCAGCCGGTAACCACCTCGACAAGAAATGCTCCGTTGAGTAACCTTCCGACCGAGCTTCCAGCGAACGTGAGCAGCGGCACCAACGCCGCCCGGAGGCAATGTCGGACCAATACGTGAGCTCCTGTCAGACCCCGCGAGCGGGCGGCGCGGGCGAACTCTGAAGGTAAAATCTCCATCAGAGCTCCTCGCGCTTGCAGGAAGAACAAAGGGCCCAAAGTGCCGCTGAGGACCACTGCGGGAAGCACCAGGTGGTGGGCGAAATCCAGCGCTCGGGCAGGGAAAGTTGCCTCCGAGATTCCAACCTCCGATCCTCCCCCGATAGGTACCGCCCCGGTTGCCGCTGCAAGCCCGAGTGCCGCCACGGCGAGCACCAGTGTCGGAATAGACACCAGCGCAAGAGCCAAGGCGGTAAGCACTTTATCGGCAAACCCTCCGGGCCGGGCCGCAGCAAGGAGCGCAAGCACCAGCCCTCCTACAAATGCAACGAAGCCGGCGCTCAATACCAAAGAAAACGTATACACCGCTCCCTCACCCAGCAGCTGGACTACCGGGCGTTGGAAAGTGAGCGAGAAACCGAGATCTCCCTGGAATACGCCGGCCAACCAGGAAAGGTACTGCTGAGGCCACGGCTGGTCGAGACCAAATCGGCTGTTCAACAGATCAATGGTTGCTTCAGGAATGGCGGGGTCGAGACGGAACCGATCGATGAAGGAGCCCGGCGCAAGGTGGAGGAGGAGGAAGGAGAGAAAGCTGACGCCGATGAGCAGTGGCACCGCGGTGAGGACCCGCGCCAAGGCGACGCGTCGCAACGCCCCGCTACCCTACCCGCGCCGAACCCTTGAAGCCCGGAAAGGCTCTTTCAACCCACATGGGGGCCGGTAATCTCCTCCGTCCCGAACAAGCTGGGCTGCTGGGCACCGGTGTCGAGCTCTTCACCCCGCCGGCGGCGACCCTTGCGGCGCGTTTTGTGCTCGTACATGTTCTTATCTGCAGCCATCAACAGTGATTCGAGCTCTGTGCCGTCGGTTGGGTAGGCCGCCAAACCCAACGATATTCCCACCGATAGCGTCTTGCCCATACCTACGTCGATGTTGGCTCCCTCAACAGCGTCCTGAATCCTGAAGGAGAACTGGCGGGCTTGCTCCAGTGTGGTCTTGGGCAAAATAGCAATGAACTCGTCTCCGGCGTAGCGCACCAGGACATCGCTGTCGCGCATTTGGGCCTTGAGAATAAGCCCCACCTCTTTGAGAAAACGGTCACCCGAATGATGGCCATACCGATCGTTTACGCTCTTGAAGTCATCGAGATCCATTTCGATCACGGTAAGGGGCTCGCCGTAACGCTTGGCCTCCGAAAGCGCCTGTTCGAAGAATATGTAAAGGAACCGAGAGTTGGCGAGACTGGTGAGTCGGTCGGTAAAGGCGTCGTCCCGCGTCTCTTCGAATATGATGGCGTTGTACAAAGCGATTGAGGCCCGATTAGCGATGATTTCCATATGCCGGATGTGGTCATCCGAGTAGCGTCCGTGGTCTTTTTGGTAAAGGGCAATGGTGCCGAGCAGCCGATCCTCGTGAACCAGCGGGCTGAGGATCGAGTTTTGATAGGAATGGCGCAAATTTTCTTCCAGACCTATAGTGTCCGGCCCCGGATGGACGTTATAGAGCGGGCGGTTGTTGGCAGCCACCCATCCCGCGAGACGGGTCCCCACCTCAATCGTGAGTCCCTGGAAGGCTTGCTTGTTCTCACCGATCACATAGGCGGTGGTCAGCGCTTCCTTCTTCTCGTCCATCAGGTAAATCGTCAGGGTGTCAAAGGGAATGATTTTTTTGATCTTGGACGCCACGATAGTAAGAGTTTCCGTCCGGGAAAGTGAAGTGCCGATCGTTTGAAGGATCTCGAAAAGAGCATAGACTTCCCGCTGCGGCTCGGAGATGATACTGCTGTAAGTGGAGGCTTTCGAGGCCCCGACGACGTCCGCAGTCCGTTTGCTGTCCCGGTGCTCCTTGGGCTCCCTCAAGTGAACCCCGATATCCACCCTCTCCATCTCCTGGTCGAGATTGGGAACGATCTCCAGAAACTTCTTAAAGACCTGCGGATCGAATCGATAGGCGTCCCGGCTCATGACCTCAACTGCCGCCTCACGTTCAAACGCCCGACGACGGTAAACTCGCCTCGCCCTCAAAGCCTCGAAGACTTCCGCCACCGAAAGAATCCGCGAACCGTAGGGGATCTTCTCCCCCTTCAGCCCGTCGGGATAGCCGCTACCGTCCCAGTTCTCATGGTGATGCCTCACGATATCGATGACCGGCCCCTGGAAGTCTATCACGGAAATAATGCTCGCCCCCACTTCGGGGTGGGTCTTCATCTTCTGCATTTCCCGATCGTTGAGCGGGCTCGGCTTGTGAAGGATATAGGAAGGAATCGAGATCTTACCCACATCGTGAAGCATCGAGGCGATCCCGAGTGCTTCGTAAGTTTTCTTGTCTACGTTCAAAGCCAGAGCCAATGCCAGGGTCGCCGTTTGAGTGCGCCGAATGTGGTGTTTGATGTACTGCTTGTGATCGGTATGAATTTCCAGCGCATCGATGGAGTTCGCAAAGGCTTCCACCGTCTGATGAAACAGCCGATTGATTTCTTCGTACTTCTCGTCGTAGAAGCGATGGGCATAGTAGATCACAAGCAAGATGGGCAGCGCCAGTAGAAAGGCCGACGGCCCGGCCACTTCATGAAGGAACCGAATGATGGCCGCCCCCGATGCGGAGGCAAGGAAGTATAAGGGCACGAGGGGAATGTTTTGCTGCCATAAACTACGAAAACTGCCCCGACCGGCCAGGGACTCGATGCCATGCATGAGCGCCATGTTGATGAGAAAAGTCGTCGCCGTAAGTAGCAACACCGGCAAGACGATCTCGTGGGCGCGAACCGCTCCAGCAGGCAGGACGGAATAGTAGACCATTCCATAGGCGTAGGCCTGGACGCCATGAGATGAAATGTTGAAGACAGCTCGATCGATCCGCCATTTGGGCAGCTCACGCCAATGTGACAAAGACTTGTTGCGGGTCATGGACCAATAGCTGACTAGATGAAAAGCCCCGGCGGCTAGAACACCCGGCGCCACACCGTAAATCATGGTGACGGCGATGATGAGCGTATCGGATACCGCCATGGAGGTCTGCGTGCGAGGAATGCGCACCACCCATCGGGAGCTCACGCAGCCGGCTACCGTGATTCCTAGGAGAGAAAGCCAGCGCTCCAAAGAATAGCCGGCGTTAATGAGATCGAATAGAGACCAGAGGTAGACTGGCACAGCCACCGCCACGACGGTGCCTACAAGAAGCCTGACTCTAGGCTGTTGCCAGTCCATGGTTCAAAGTAGAGCCCACCAAGGTTGAGATAGAAACCCGGCAGAAACAACGATCTGAGAAGCTGGTGGCGCGCAATTCATGAGAACGCTCACGAAAACAAGGACACTAGATCACGAAGCCGAAGGTAGTGATTTATTAGTGCTTTGGAAGCAAAATCCTAACACAGCACCTCGACGATCGCAAGGTGGCAGTCACGATTCCATCTCGGTGGCAAGGGTGGGCGGGCCCCCCGGCCGCCACCCACGAGATTAGGGCAGGCTCAGAAGTTGTGGTCGCTGAGAACCTGGTTTCGTTCTAAATCCAGATAATGCCGGGCTATTTTCTTTCCTCAGCCCCAGATTATGACGCCGGGTGCGGTGCGCTCTTCGAGCTCTTCGATCGTCAGTTCCACGATTTCAACAAAATCATCACGGTTTTCCATTGGATTCATCTCCTTAGTTTGGTCGGTAAAAGTCCAAATCTTCCACCTCAGACACCTTAAACCCAGATGATTCCGCGCATCTCTGCACCTCCTTTTCATTCGTAAACCGTTGACTTGACAGGAATTCCTTCAACCCCTGCCTTTATACTCCACGGCCTACACCGATCCCCTTTAGTGATCGGACGAGTTATTCAGTTTTCGATAGGAGAAGTTTTGAACTGTCGGGCTCGATGGGGCTTTCTAGAAGAGATGGCCGATTAATACGAATTAAAAGCTTCGATGACGAAGTACCGATTCACACTTCTAAGTTGCCGGCTTTCTTCTAGCAACAGCCTCCTATCCCGAACCGATCTGCTTCTCCCTTCCGCCAACCTCCTGACCGTAATCAAAAGCTACCGTTACACACCTTGTATATCCAAGCTCTATTAAAGGTATTCAAGATGCATAGGTACCCGAGAAACCAGAACAAAACAAGATTCAAAAAGACTACAAACATGATGCAAACGAATCAACTGCATAGGTATATCCCTACCTTCGAAGTTTGTGGTTTTGCATTGCATTTCAGCCCTAGAAAATCTTTTATGGCGCGCTATTATGATTTACACAGGTAATGTATACCGGAGGAGCCGGCGGCGATTCAGTGATGGGGATCACCTACACTCGCCTTTTGCACAATTTACTTAATACGGCGGAGTGAAAGTGAAATGTAGGTGAGGTCGAGCGAGGTGCTAATCCTAGTTGACGCTGTCGCCGGTTACCATGAGCTCTTCGCTGTTCCATAAGGTGGGATGCCAGAAAGGTGTCGGCTTGAGATTGGACACCCTACGGCTCGCGCCGATGAGCGTGTGAGGAACAACAAGGTCGATGAGCGGCAACTGCTCGGCCAAAATAGCCTGGACTTCATCAA
>SDBS01005576.1_pt1 | contig 12248 bp, 6 predicted proteins | sample 2277091 | NCBI WGS metagenome assembly SDBS01 (sample SAMN10404972, study PRJNA504765) | marine sediment metagenome | isolation source: marine sediment core GS10_PC15, 163 cmbsf | place: Arctic Ocean: Southern Knipovich Ridge | collected 2010 | reverse complement strand
AGTTTTGTCCGAAATCACTTTAGATTTTGATCGGAAAAAAAACAAATAAAATGGGGATACATCAAACTATGACTCCTGCCACCGCCCTGGATTTTTGTCTTTTGGTAGTGTGTAATACACACTCATTTCGCCCTCCTCCCCCTATTTTATTTCTGACCTTCTTATTAGGTCTTGGTGACAGGGGCCATCTCTTCTTTTCTATAAATTAAAGTAAAAAATAAAAAAGCAATGTCTAAAATTTAATGAAAATGAAGCCTATAAGTTCTACATTTTCTCAAAAAGAAAAAAAAGGAGTGAACTCATTGTTCATATTAGAAGCATGTTTCATACATTTATTATAAATTTAAATTCTTGTTTACCCTTATAATTCATTAAAAATAAATTATATTTGCAAATGAATATGAATTCTGACTCAAGCGTAAAAAGTAAATTAAACCAGAATGTACTATTGGATCAATTTGTTGAAGGAAAATTGTTTAGTAATTATTTTCTAATTAGGGGAATTCAAGAGATCGAGCAATGGTCGCAAATTACTGATAAAATGGCTGAAGAATTTTTGATTGAAATAGTTAATATCTTCAAAACGATAAGAAATGTTGAAACTTTAACGGAACCAGATGTTGAGGATAAAATTATCAATCCAATATTAACATACTTTGGTTTTTTTTACCTCCGTCAAGGTCATATCGGTAGATATATACCTGATTATGCTCTATATAGGAACGAGAACGATTATATCAAAAGCCGAGATTTTCAAATAAATGAGCAAAAGTCTGCATGGGATTTATCAATTTGCTTGTTAGAGGCAAAAAGAGGTGACAGATCATTAGATTCAAGAAACCCAAATGACAGGCTAGACCCTGATAACCCTTCCAATAAAATTATAAGTTATTTAGAAAATGTGTGGCGCCAAACAAATCGAAAAGTTAAATTTGCTTTTTTAACTAATGGTAAAGAATGGAGAGTATACGCTAGAGATACAGACTTAAGATCAAAGCGTTGCATTAGTTTTAAGTTAGATAAATTAGCTAAATGGTTTAGACCTACTTCAACTTTAGATAACTATATTTCAATTGGAGAAAATGACAAGGGGAATGTATTAAGGATACTTGATATTGCTAAGCTTATCATTTTCTTTTTATCAGTAAATTCTCATATTTATGATATCGGAATAGAAAAGAATTGTAATTTAGATATAGCCTTATCTCAAGGATATCTTTGGCAGAAAAAAATAACAGATGTCCTTAAAAAAGAGGTTTTTGAACAAGTAATTCCTTTACTCTCAAATGGAATGGCGGATAATATTCAAGATGTAGAGGATGTAAATTTAATCTTAGACGATATTTACAACGATGTTATCATTATTCTTTATAGAATATTATTTATTATGTATGCCGAGGATCGAAATTTGCTGCCAGTTGATAGTTCTTATTATGCTTATTCAATGCGAAAAATGAGAATTGAAATTGCTCAAGGATTTAATGATAATGTTCGCCAATACAGTTCTACTAGTATAATTTTATATGGGCGACTTAATTATCTTTTTGATATTATTAACAAGGGGGATGAAGAACTTAAAATAAATATGTACAATGGAAAGCTATTCGATCGAAAAATTTTTAGAACTCCTAATTCTATTTCACTATCAGACAAGATTTTAGCAACTGTGCTCGAACTTTTATCGAGAGATCATAAAAATGTAGAACATCCAATCTGGATTAATTATGCTGATCTTTCTGTAAAACATTTAGGTAGTATTTATGAGAGTCTGCTTGGTTTCAACTTGAAGAAAGCCATTTGTGACATGGGTGTTGTTCTCGTGAACAAGATTGAAACCGTATTGCCTCTTAGTGAAATACAAAATCAAGAAATTTTAGAAACAATACCTTCAGGTAAAATCTATTTAACAAACGAAAATTCTGAAAGAAAATCTACAGGATCGTATTTTACACCTGATTATATAGTACGTTTTATTACGGAAGAGACAATCGGGCCAACTTTATATGATTTTAAAGAAAAATTCGAACAATTTCTAATGGAGATAAATGAAAATAAAAAGAATCTAACAACGGAGAACAAATTTAATGTATTAGAAGAATTTGATCCCATTGAACGAATGTTAAATTTACATATTCTAGATCCTGCTGTTGGAAGCGGACATTTTTTAGTCTACGCCTTTGAATTTATCTCTGAATGGGTAGAAGAAATTCTAAATAATGACTATGTTATTGATAACATAAAATATATTTTCACACCATTAAGGACTCACAATTTTAACAATATTCATGATTCTTTAAATTATCTCAGACGATTGATTTTAAAAAGGTGTGTGTATGGTGTGGATATTAATTATTTGGCGATAGAATTAACCAAACTTTCGTTATGGTTATCGTCGTTTACACCTGAGTTTCCTTTATCCTTTTTAGACCACCACATTAAAGTAGGTAATTCTTTACTAGGTCTTGATGTAGAAGAAGTGATTCTACAAAAACGCGAAAGAAAAGCGGGGACTATTGATTTTTTCCTTGATATTAATCAAAGGATTGGTTCATTATCAACTAAATTAATAGAAATCGCGGATCTTAATTTAAAGGAAGTTTATGAATCAGAAAAGCTTTATGGTGAAATTGAAAATGCCTTGAATAATATTAAAACAACCTTCAATTACTATATTTGGTCTAAAATACACAGACAACATTCTACGGAGTCAGAATCAGCTTTAAAATCAGCTAAAAATTATATAAGAACTGGAAATTTTGGTAAAATTGATGAGAGTTTAAAATTAAGAATTAATAACGATGCGCAAAATGATAAATATTTCCATTATGGTTTAGAATTCATTGATATGATTGAAGTAAATAATCGCAAGGGTGAAATCATTCAAAAAAAATTTGATTTTATTATCACTAATCCACCTTACGGGGGAAAAGTAAAATCTGATCATAAAAAATTTTTAAAAAGCCGATATGATACCCATCATGAGACTGCTGCTTACTTTATGAAGAAAACTCTCAATTCATCAACTAATTATGGGATAATTCTCCCAAAAACTATTTCATTTTATAAAACTTGGCTGAATATTCGAAGAGATATTTTAAAGATGAGTAATATTCTGCATGTTATGGATACTGGACTAGCTTTTGAAGATGTAAATTATGAAACTATAATACTTATCGGTACACGCAAAGTTGAAAATTATTCAAACTCTGCAATATCTATCGCTTATCCATTAACAAATCCAAAACCTAAGAAAGCAATTGTATATGAGGGTTTAATTCCATATGATATAATGAGAAGTAAGGAGATTATCATTTTCCGAGCAATTTCTGAAGAAGAACTGCAAGTCGTTGAATTAATTGAGAATAACAGTATTTCTTTAGGCAAAATTGTAAGATCTGAAAATTATATATTCAGGGGAGTGTATATTCCGGATTCTGTGAAAAAAAATATCTTAAGAGATCCTATGTATGTTTTACCCAAACTTGATAAAACAACAGATTTAATTTGGATAAATAAAGTTCCGAATATTTCTGAAGATGGATTTAAAATTCTGCAATATTATAAAATCGCCCTTGAACCTGAGAAACATAAAACAATTATAAAAAAAAGTGAAAAAACTATGGTTCCAAGGATTTTTTTAAAAGTTTTAAGGGGAGATAGATTAGTTGCTTATCCAGATATTAAGGGGAACCTATGTACAACCGAAAAATTAGTAAATATCGTAATTCCTCAAGAATCAAATTACTCTTTAAATTTTCTTTCTGGAATAATTAACTCTCCGTATCCATCTTTTTATTTATCAAAAGTTCTATTCAGTAAAACCACTGAAACTTCAAGAGTTATGGACTATCCTTATTCCTCACTCATTCCCATACCCGATATTAAATTTGGGGCAGAGCAACCTGCTATAGATAAACTAAAGTTAAAAATTAAAAACGACATATCTTCCTATTTTACAAGTTCAGGTGAAGGATTATTTCAAACGGATGAAGACGGAACAACATATTTTATCCACCAAATTACATATTATTTAAATAAAAATTTTGGAGAATCGAGTAAACAAGGAATTTATATAATAATTGATTTTCTTGTTAAAAATATCATTGATATCAATAACACAATAAAAGACTTACAATTCAAGTATATTCAATTTCTATTAACTAATTATGAAAAGAACTCCAGCAATTTTGATGTAAAAAAAGTGAATCTAGGAATAATACGGAAAATGGGTTATGATACATGGCCCAGCTTTAAGAAAAAACTTCAAAAATTCTTTATACTGAATAGTTCAGAGTTCAGCGAATTATCTAATTTATATAATGAGTTTATGGTTAAAATAGTTAAAAAAAGGGATTTTGTAGAATTATCTCACCAAATTATAAATGAACTAGCACGAATCAGTTATAACTTAACAGAAAATCAGAAGGAAATTGTACTGAATAATCTAAAACCTCGTGTACAGAAAAAAACTCAATTTTAATCTAAATCCTCTAGCAATTTTAGGATACAAAACTTATAAAAATAAATTATTGCTTCAAGCTAAAAGAAAAGATTATTTTTAATTTAATCCCATTTAGGCTTATTTACAGAATTATCGTCCTCTTCCGTGTGAATTCTCTACAAGTCTTTTTTTTTGAGATTTAATTAATTAGATCATAATTTTCAATCTCTGAATCATTAGCTATCCACTTTAATTTTGAAGGATCAAAATCAAATATCAAACGTGATATCTTACGAGAGTCCAATTCAATTTTATAGATAGCACAATTGTTAATATAATTCTGTCGAAGATAAATTGCCCCTATAGAAAAATGTAATGATGCCTTTCCGTACCGTTGAGGTTGCCCAACTTTTTCCGCATGTGAATGTCCGCTAAGGATTATATGACATCGTTGAGCTAAGAAATTATAAGTGGCGGCATGTCCTTTAAATTCGTTTATTACTTCATTATGTAACCACTCTTTAGGATGATGGAAAAGTACAATTGTGATATTTGAATTTTCTAAATTTTCTGGTTCAGGTAGTAAATTTTCATCAGTCATTAAATTTACATCTGGCCATCCGAGAAATAGATTACCTTTATCTTCATTTTTACCATGAGCATAACGAGCTGAATTTAAGACGAGGAATTTAATACCCATTATGTCTCTATAACCTGATAAATATGCTTTTTGATCATTTAGCTCAAAAGGTTCAAGAAAAGTCTTTGAGAAGTTAATAAAGCCTTTAAATGTATCTTCATAATTTTTGTACCAAAGATTATCTGACTCTTCAATGGTTTTAGGATGGAATCTCTCAATTTCACCTATATATCGATCATGATTGCCAACACATGTAATCACATTATCTTGAGGTATTTGTAAAACTGATATTAACTCTTTTAACCATTTTTTCGCTGATTCATAATCATCATTAATTCCAGCATATCCGATATCACCTGTAATAACCAAAATATCTGGCTTCCATTCCGAATTTTTAAGCAAATAATCTTTAAGATTCTTTATCAACTTCGAGATCGTCGTTTCTCTTTTTATTAACTCCCCTTTTGATGTTTCTTTGGAAGGCTTAATGCCAAAATGAAGATCAGAAATATGCAATATTTTTATATCTTCTAATTTCTTTCCTTTAATCAAAGAAATAACAGAAGTTTTACTTGGTAAAAGATCTGATATTGTTGATTGTTTATATTCTAATTTCTTAAATATTATTTCAGTAAGAGAACCATCCAATAATAAAATATTATGAAATTGTGTTTGAATCTTTAGTTTTTTTTCGGATAAATAGGTTTCCCAACTCCCATATTTTTCAATATCAATGTGAATATTTTCGATCCTATTTAACACATGAATATAATCATTTAATTTGTATTTTTTAAACACATTTCTGATATTATCGAATTTATCACTAGGGATATTTAATTTATTTAGAATTGAATTCAAAATTTCAATACATCTCTTCTTTGCATCTAATAACTCCAGAACATCATCAGAGATATCAAATTTATTACAGTCATTTATTATCAACTCAAATTGTTGATGAAAAATAGTATTATATTTTCTTAATTCAATCCAATTTTCCGTATCAATTAATTCTATAAATTTTTCATCGATAATTTTTATTTGATTACTTATTCTAATCAAATAGTTTGCAATATCGATATATTTATTGACTTCTATTATTCTCTTATCATCGTTTTTTAAGAGCTCCTTACTTTTTTTGAAATGTTCTATAGCTTTTTGATATTCATTCAAGTTTAGATACAAAATTCCTAAATGGGTATATGTATGAGGATAATTAGGATGTAAACTTTCTAATTTTTGAAGTATCTCTAAAGCTTTTGTATATTCTGTGGTATTACTAAAAATTGCCGCTTTATTTAACAAGAGAAAATCTTTATTCGGATTAATTTCTAATGCCTTATCTAAGCAGATTAATGCCTTATCTGTTATTCCAAGCAAATCTAAATCATTCGATTTATTTCCTAGGATCACAGGATTTTCAGGATCTATTAATAAGGCTTTATCATAATATTTAATAGCTCTTTCACTATCTCCTGTTTTAGAAAGCAATATCCCTTTGTTCACGAGAGCAGGAACATAATTTGAATTTTTCTCTAACACTTTATTATAAATTTTCAAGGCTTCATCATATTGCTTTAAATTATAAAAGGCAGCTCCCCTATTTGTTAAAGTTTCAATGTGATTAGGATCTTCAGATAATATTTTTTCACTTATTTTTAATACTTCTTGGTGTTTACCCAATTCGTTTAGAAGCATAATTTTATTGGCTAAAGCGATAATGTCATTTGGAATTTGCTCTAATACTAGATTTATTATATCAAGTCCCCTTTTAGTAACTCCCAAGTCTCTAAGAATAAAGGATTTTGTTGTTAAAGCGTCTAAATCTTCTGAGTTATTCTTTAGAATTATTTCAATAGTCTTAAGTGCATCGCTATGCTGTATTAATTTTGATAATGCATTAGCCTTATTTAAAAGAGCAATTTTATCATCATTTTTAATTTTCAAGGCTTTCTCAAAACATTTAATAGCTTGTTCGTAATTTCCATCGATTGCAAGTTGATATCCCCGATGATTCCACAATTTTCTTAATTTCTCTTTATTCATATCCTAATCACAAGAATTTTCTTTATCTTTTATCAATATCAAATTATTTAGTTTTGTCTTTAAATCAGAATTCCTTGAGTTCGAGGCTTTATCGAGATTATCGAGAAAAATTTGAATTTATTATGTTGATTTAAATCAATAAATCTTCGTCTAAATCACTAATAAATCTAAACTCCTTAGGTGTTAATATTGCTATTCTTACTTTTCCACCACATGTAGGAAATGTTGTTGTAAATCTCTCTAAACCAATAACTGATCTAATTAAGTAATCTGTAAATTCGACACCATCTTTAAGTGAAAGTAAGTGATATGGGATACTTCGCTTTGGAATACCTAGAGAAGGATCCGATAGCTTTAAAAGTTTTGATATTATCCATTGACCTTCACCAGCATAGGCTAATCCATATTTCTCTTTTTTCTCCGGTTTTGCTACAAGCTTCTTTATAACTTCTAATTCACCATCTTTATCTTTAATAAATTTAACAAAATAAACGCAAGGAATAACATTGTTATCTTCTTGATCGAATCCACTAATATAGAAAAAGAGACCAAAGAGATCAGTCTTGTCAAATTTTTCAAAGTATTCAATTATAATGTCTGTAATTTTTTCTATTGATTTAAAATCATCGTCAGAATACTCGTTAAGTGATAATAATTCTCTAATTGAATAAATATGAGTACTCAAAGGTTTTTTTCCAGGCATTGCAATTCCAGATTGAGATAAAGCAAAATTATATTTACCGTTTTCAACTGAGATATTAAAGATTTTCTGACTGTTTTTAAAAGAATTGACGGGATTGCCTTTAACAAATATTGTCGATTGAGTATCTGATCCTAGAACTAATCCTTCAGGTAGATATAAAATTGTTATAATGGTCATGATAAACACTTCTTTTAATTACTATCAAAAACAGTTTTTTATTGTTTTTATACTGAATTGTTAATTCTTAAACAATAAGAGTCTTGAGAATTTTGCTTTAATCGATTGGTTTATCTTCATTACATCACCCATTAATTCTTTATTTTCTTGTAGAAAGAACTCTTGGTTATTGAAGAAAAACTACTATTTGAGATTATCGTTCTTGGATTCGATTTATTTTGGGTGGATACAGAACTTAGTTATAGGGGTTTCTAATAGGCGGTCTTAACATTCTCTTATTTATCTGCTAATATTTTGTCAATTCGAGATGGATCCCAAATATATTCACAAATTTTACGATATAACTTCTGTCTAATCTCTAAATCTAACTTTTTGAATTGAGGATGTGCCCTAAATGGTATAGCGTTTTTGTTCTTAAACTTAAGAAATGAAGGATTTCGTTCATAACATCGTTCATAGAGCGACTTTGCTAGTAAATTCTGGCTAAAATAATGAACCAGTTTATCTTTATATGGATCTTTCCCATAGCTTTGGTTGAAACTTTTGGGTAATAATAAAAGACCACCTAATCGATCTCTATATTCTTCAAATTCTCTTTCATTTGAGAAATCATCTTTATATCGTTCATATTTATTAGCCCAAATATGTTCTATTTCAAATGGATCTTTAATTTTATATGAGATGTAATCTTCAAAATTAGATTTTAATCCAGTCTCTTTTTCAATACAATATGTAATTCTCGCTAATAAATAGCGGACTTTAAATTTATTGCGATTCCGAAGTGAGAAATTTAAGATTTCATCAAAATTTTCATCCATATCATCAATTTTTTTCTTGATTTCATCAGCTAATTCAATTAGACTCAAATCCCTTATCTCTTTCATTAGATTAAACATTGTATACTTTATAGAAGAATATGCTAAAGTCCTCCTATTTGCCATTCTCCTTGCAATTAGAATATCAATATAGGCAGAAACGATCTGAATCTTTTTCTCTATTGTTTCTAAGTCATCTGTAAGTTTGATTGATGCTAATATTAAAGGATATTGTAGAGTAAAATGATTTAAAGCATTATAATAAATATATTCAAATTTTTCTCTAAAAATTTCTGCATAATTCCGAAGATCTAAATAAATCTGCGAGAACTTATCAAAATTTTTCATAATGAATTCTTTATAATTATTACTCATTTTTAAACCCCATTTTCCATCATTTTCTCTAACCCATTTATGAGATTCTGTTGCGATTCTTTCAAAATCTTTATTAGTCGATCCTTTTTTTCCAATACGTATAGTCTGAGCATATTTTGCTCGAAACCATGCATGGAAAAATTTTAAATCACTATCTTTATTATCTAATTCTTTTAACTTCTGAATCCTTCTCTTCCAAAATTTGTTAGCTTCCTCTCTGTCTTTCTCATTATCTATTTTAGTTAACAAATAACCCTTCAACATTTCTGTTTGATTTAATCTTAAACCTCTATCATTCGTTGTTTCAAAAATTGTATAAGCTTCATCTTTTGAATAAGTCATTATTTGAACGATCTCAACTTTATCTAAATACCAGTCAATAAAATATGGTAATGACTCGTCTTTTCTAGAGTCAGGAAATAATTTTTCAATATCATGATACCTATCTATTATATTTTTTACAGATTCAGATTTACCAATAGGATCATAATCTCTATTGTGATATAAGGCGTCTATACACCCCTCCCAATCTGGATCATAAGGATCTTTAATATTGTATGATTTATCACCAAATGCTACTGAATAAATTAATCGGTTTACATCAACCTTTTCAACATGCTCTAACTTAATTTGTAAATTTCTTAAATATATTAACAATAAAGTGAAAGATGTTAAGCGTTGTTGCCCATCAATTATATAATTAATTCCTCCTTCTTTTGTTAATATAATAGTTCCTAAGAAATAGCGTCCATAGTTCTCCACATCTTTTCTTTCATGAGTTTTATCGTAATAAAGTTCAAAATTGGAGTCTAAATCATCTATAAGCTCTTGAATATGATCCTCTTCCCATTTATATCCTCTTTGATAATAATCAATTGAATACTTACCATCACTTAATAATTGTTTAATAGTTTTAGTTTTTGGGTTAATCTCTGGTTCAATCATTTTAATCTACTAAATCATATAATTTAAACAATATAACTTTAATTCTCTTTTATATAATGATTAGAGAATTGATTTTTATATATATTGAAATCACTCTTAAGAACCTATGAAAAGAATTAATAATTAACCTATCGCCAGTATAAACTGAACCTTGCTTGAAATCACCATATATAGATAAGAAGTAATAGAACGGATATTATTAAAACCAAGTTCCTTTTTTTTTGATTGATCCTATTATTTTAAAATCTTTATTTTCTTTTAATTTCGTAATTTTTTTACCGGTATAACTTTCAAATAGTTTCAACATTAAATCAGCATAATTTTGAATTCCTTTTACGCTATTTTCCTCCAACAATTTTTTGAATAGTAGCAGGTAGTTTAATGTGGCGATATTCGGTTGGATTATATTTCTTTCGATTAAAATCAATTTTAGAGACGTATCGAAATCCAGGAATTGGTAAAGCTAGGAGCGCTCCATTTTGAAATATTAGGTTCGATTTTCCACTATATGCGGAATCGAACGATTTTCTACTTAGAACCAGTTTCATAATTTACTATTGCTCCATTTTACAATTATTGGATTTTATGTTCAATTCTTAATTTATTTAAGACTCCCGCTCCTTTCTCGTTTGAAATGTATTTTTTATAGCGAATATTTTTTAAAATCTCTGGTGCGTTTATTTCTTCGGCAAATCTTTCGAGAGCCCACCCTTCGGAGCCAAGATAAAAGCTGCGAAATTCCAAAGGAATCGATTTCTTAAGACTCCCTAATAACCCTTTTTTGCATATAAGATCGTATTTCCAAATACCATCTTTCATGTAACATTTATCAAGTGCTGATTTATTTTTAAAAAAATGATCGCATTTAAACACTTTATTACATGGTAATTCGAAGAAGTCTTCTTCGAGAAGTCTTCTACTGTAGGGACAGTCTTTTTCTTTATTTAAGAATCTTATATTTTCACTTTTAATTGTAATTTTTTTAATTCTTGTTTCTCGATGAGGTGATTTGAGGTCTCCTGTGTAGTAAAAACTGTTACATTGAAAATCGACCGTTATATCGCCTGCCTGTCGCAAATCATCAGCAAATTGCGGTATATATTCGCAATCAGGATATTTTGTTACATTTCTTTTTTCTTTGCAATATTTAAAACTTAGAGCGTTAGGAATATGTTTTAGATCGATCTTTTTAATTACTATCATTACCAAAGTTAGACATCTTTCAGGAGGTTCCTTCCCTCTATCTTTAAAATATTTCTTCATAATAGTTTCATCCTTATTATTTTCATTCTTATCACCTTTAATCTTCTTAGTTTTATTTGGAAAGCAAAATATTACATCGCCCGGATTCAGTTTAACTCTAAGCCCCGGTTTACAACTAAATATACTTGGTAGTCCTCCAAATAAATTAGGGTTCATGGTCGGAAATAACGCCCTCTCTTTGGAGATCTCTTTTTCCAATTTAGATGTGTTTCCTTTAAAAATCGTATTATATCCAAAAACAGCAAATTGTCTTTCGGAAATATCAAAATCTTTCTTCAAACTTTCTGCTTCAGATTTAAGTATTTCATCTATTTTTGATGTATTTATATCCTTTAACATTATTTCTATCCTTTTATTATAATTCACATTTATTTTTTATTTTTATTTTAAAATACTTACAATTTTTCGAAACACCACTTAGTAATCCTTCTAAACGCTTCATCAGAAAGACCTCCAATTAATTCGCTACGCCTTAAGCCTTTTTCATCTTGAACGTCGAAAGCCAAATCACCATAACCAAGCATATAATCGATAATGTCCGCATGACAAACGCCATACTTACAGGGACGCACCCTGTTGATTTCGGTAACGATGTTATCAATGACTTCTCCTAATTTAGAGTTTAGACCTTTAGACAAGTGAAATTCGTCTCTTATGTAGTGCGCGAGGTTTTTTACAGCAAAAGAGTAATAATCCATTCCAAATTTCTTCTCAAAATGATCAGGGAATTTTGGTAATAAATCGTAAAATATATCTTCGTAATCATCTTCGTCAAATCCGCAAACATTGCAGAAATTTATTAGCAATTTTGTTTCTTTATCACAGTTAATTGGGCAATCCCCGTTA
>SDBS01005575.1_pt1 | contig 12250 bp, 21 predicted proteins | sample 2277091 | NCBI WGS metagenome assembly SDBS01 (sample SAMN10404972, study PRJNA504765) | marine sediment metagenome | isolation source: marine sediment core GS10_PC15, 163 cmbsf | place: Arctic Ocean: Southern Knipovich Ridge | collected 2010 | reverse complement strand
GGTGGGTGAAGGTGTCTAGAGTGACGGTGGGGGTGAGCGTCGATCAATCCTGCGTGAAATGTGGGATCGCTCTTGGGAACACTTGGTATTATTCTCAACTCTCGGGAGAGGAGGTTTTAAAGGGTCCAATGTGCTCAATTTGTGACAGTGGAGAGGTTAGGGAAAGTGAGCTTGGGTAATTGGGTGGTTTTGAAGCCTGGAGTCGAGGTAAAACTGCACTTCAAGGAGCACCGTATCACTCCTCGGGCGATCAAGGACCCGTTCTGGAAGGTGGATCGAATGGTTAATTCTCTCCTCTTCCTGGTGGACCGGGAGGACGGCCAGCCCGTCGATAAGATGTTCTCGGTTATCAGTGACAGGCTGGCACAGGAATTTGAGCCCTACCTGGTGGATGGATCATACAAGCTCTATGAGTGGACCATCGTCAAAGGCGATAATATCATGGTGCCCCCACGAATAGCGGGAAGAACCCGAGTTTAGGGACGCTTGTCCCGCTCCAGCGGGATCACCCCTCCTTTATGAATGTCACCCAATAGACCTGGCCACGAATACGATTAGGTATTGTCCACTCGCGACGATGAATTTCAATCCATCCTCTGAAGAGAGGGAGAAGCCCCCAGAGAGTCGGGCCGTCCCTGGTGTCACCCCATTTAAAACATAGTCTCGGCGCTAGTCGTTGGAACTCCTTAGCCGCTGCAGCAATACTGGCCACAGCCCGACATTTAGAAAACCAGGCACCGAACCTATTATGAAGCATTCGGCGTTTATCGGGGCCGCCTACTCTCACAATGAAGGGAGGATCGAAGAGTACCACGCCGAAAACACCAGAACGGAAGGGGCAGTATTTCCACACCGCGATAACATCGGGCGGTATGTCAAGCTCAGGCCCGCGCTTATCCATGAAAACGGTTAAAGGCGGATGCTTTTTGCGCCACATGGATCGGTGGCCAGCGGTCGCGTCAAGGGTCAGGGAACGCAGGTTAATGTCCCACCTGTCCCGTTGCGCGCGCGCGCATCCCATACAAACACACATACATATACTCATACATACATTCACTCTCACATACGTTTACACGCGCGCACGTGTGTAACTCATGATCTTACACGCCATGGCCGCAACCTGTCTAGCTTCCGTGTAGATCAACACTGGCGATTTGTCCTTAGCTTTTATCTCTTCCCATAGTTCATCGACTTCTTCAAGAAGAACAGCGTATCCCTCGTGATAGCTGGCGAACTCACCGAATTTATCCACGGCGCGTATTGTCTCGTCATGGATGTCTTTCAATATGTGGTTTAGCAGTTTTGTATCGTATGTGTGTGTGTGTACACTCTCTCTCTCATCTTCATTCCTCAAGCATCGTCGCCTCCTCGTCCCTGGCCCGCTGGACCGCGATCCACTTCTCCTCGTTCACGAAGAACCTGGTCCCCCGCTGAACCACCACGCCCCACCGGCGCCACTTCGTGAGGTAGGTAGTCACCCATTTAGAGCTCACCCCGTGGTTAATGGTCATGTGGAAGTCTATCTCGTCGAAGGTCAGCCCCTTGGCGTTCTTCTTGAGGATGAACCGGATCATCGAGAGCTGGCGGCTCAGGCTCACCCCGGCCCCATCGTTGACGCTTCCGCTCAAGGGATGAACCTCGCCTTACACTTGGGGCAGACGATGTATAGTTTATGCAGGACGAAATCAGACCCTTTGTGGTTACACTCGTAACATTCGGCATAGATCGTGGTTGGCACGTTCACTCACCTCCCCTAAAGCGACGTCTGCCTGAGTATATCCTCAAGGTTAAGGATAGCCCCCGGTTCCGCTCCCTCATAGTCACCCAATGACCCCTTCAAGATGATTTGATTCCCTAAGTCGTCTTTATACACCAGTTTATAGGAGTAGATCACCTCGACGTCGTGGTCGGTTACCTTTAGTGTCTTGTATGCTAATCTGAATACTCCAACATTCAACGTTTACTCACCTCTCCCCAGGCTCAAAGGATCCAGCTTTCGAGCCTCGTACACATTCGCCCGACCCCCCACCCGGAGAGCCTCTTGATAGACGAACCAGGCGAACTCTCTGTCGCGCGTGAAAACAACGGAGTAAGTAGACCAACCCGTCTCCTCGTCGCCCTGGGTGGCGAGGTACTTCCTCACGGCCCGATAAAACCGCTTCCGACGATGATCGGCGGGAAGGTCGTAGTCCACGACGTACGTCGTAGGGAGGGACACGTGTCCCGTTTCTGGGCATATTAGCCCTCAGCCTCCAGTTCAGCGCCCACCAGGTCGAAGAAGGCCATCACCCGCTCGTTCGCCTCGGCGAGCTTCATCTTCATCTCGTCCAGGACCTCCGTCACGGCCGGGTCCGTCGATAGCATAAAATTCAGGTTCAGGTAAACCTCCATCCAGCGCCTCATCAGAACGTTTGGGTCCTTAGTCGGCCGGGCCATCTAGTAGATCGTCTCCTCGGGCTCTCTCAGGGCCTCGATCTCCCGGTTCATCTTGGAGATGATGGCTGATCGGACCCATCCGGATCGGTTTCTCTCCCCCAACTTCTCTAGGTGTTTGTTTAGTCTGACGAGGAGCTTGGGGCTCATGGACACGGCCACGTCGACCGTGTTAGGTACTCTCGTTTCCACTCTAATTCCTCCATTATACCTAGTCAACCCTAGTTGTACGGGTATATAACTCATGCTATAAATGATTTAGAGGAAAGGGGATTGTTTACGATCGCAGAATCCCTAGCTGGGCGGGGGTTCAGCCTTGGTTTTCTCTATCGCCCACACTTTAGCGAGAGCCTCGGACGGGCTGCCAGTACTGGCAGGTTTCTTCTCGTCACTCATCTATCATCACACATCTCGATGTGAGGCATACACGCCTCCCCCGCCAGCAAGGACAGTCATATTCGAAGCATCCAAGGGAAGGGGGGCGCATGATGCCTCTTTTGAAGGCTTTAGCGGCGCCCTTGGCGGCCAAGACCCATTTCTCGTTACTCACCTTCGAACACCCTCACAGCCTTGTGTTTATTCAGATACACCTCGTTCAGGAAGAGGTTTAAAGCCGCCTCGTCGACGAGGATCTCTGTCGCCATGGAGTTAACATCCTCCCAGGACATGAGGTCGTCGATGTACCCCTCCTCGATGATCGCCAGCCTCTTATCCAGGTGGCGGCGGTTGCGGTCCTCGTCGGCGTCCATGGTGTGAAACATGATCACAGCCTCGGGGATGTCGAGGAGCTGGAGACGTGCCACCATATTCGCTTTCTTCGTATATCCTCGAACATAATCGTACTTGGCGTTAGCCACGAGGCGGTTGATCTCGGTGCCGAACGTCTCCTCCATGATGATCACCTGCTTCGCCGTGGGGAGGGCTGCGAGCCAGGCGGTGCGGGCCACCTCGTCGATGATGATGGGCTCCACGGCGGCTAGTACGTCGGCCATGGTCATTGCACCCCGGGCGTACTGAGCTCGTAAAGTCCGCAGCTCCTCGTCGTGAATCGCCCGCTCCCTGTCGGCCAGGGCGTCGACGACGTGGTACTCCACCATCTCCGATCGGAGGCCCAGCGCCGTGATGTCCGCCCTCAGCGTCGCCTCCAGGCTGTACCCCTTCACGAAGCTGGCCTTACTGTTCCCTATCTGGCGGTTGATGTCAGATAGAAACTGGTTCTTGGCGATGCTCCTGGCAGCCGCCGGGGCATAATCCGGGTTCAACCCGTCCCTGACGAGGGCATCCTCCAGGTCGGCGATGTCGTATTCTCCCCACCGGAACATCCACCTGGACTCGATGCGCCCCGGGAACTTCCACGTCAGGTCCCTGAGTTTGTCGATGTCCTCGGGCCTGATGTCGTTCAGGATGTAAAGCGCCCGGTGCTCCTTCTCCACGATATCGCCACGGTGCAGCATCTCGTCGGCCTGGCTGACGGTGGGGATGATCCAGTGAGCGGTCCAGGCTGCGTCGGCGAAGTACTGGCTGAACCCTATCTGCCCCATCCACTCCGACATCTTGGCGTAGTGCTCCTCGAAGGTGTCGGCGTCAGGGTAGGCCTCGCGGACGGCGAAGCGGATCAGGTCGCTGACGCCGGGGATGCTTGGGACTAGTCCCTCGTAGGCGTCGAGGTGGTCGGTGTGGATGAGGGACTTCGCCAGCACGCCCTTGGCGTCCTCCCACGTCAGGACGCCCCGGTGGATCATGGTCCTGAGCTCGCCGAACCCCGGGTATCGCCACGTGTTCGCCAGCATGTGGTCGCTCCACGTCCCGTCGAAGGCGCTGTACGACATGTTCAGCTTGTACTCCTCCTCGGTGAGGAGGCCCTTCGCCCTCATGTACGGGAGGATCGCCGTCCCGGGGACCTCGTAGGGGTTATTCGCCCGCGCGCGCATCCTCAGCGGCGTGACCACCGACGCCCAGATGGGCGCCTGGATCATGGGGCCGATAACGTCGCTCATCTTGAATTGGAAGAGCATGTCCATGATGGCGGTCTTGAAGCCCCAGTCCTTCAGGAGGTGGGTGGCGTCCAGGGCGATGCTGATGGCGTGGGTCGCGGCGTACATACCGATGATGCCGGCCACGAGGCCCGCCTGCGTCGTCGCCAGCTGCTCTCCCGTGGGCAGGGACTTACCCTCGGTCTTGGACTGCTTCTCGATCATCTTCATGAGCTCGGCGATGAACTTGTCCACGGACTCCTTGGTCTTCGGGTCCGGGGAGGCCTCCCCGAGGGCGGTCGCTGCCTCGTCGAAGACGTCGGGCAGGAGGCTGGTGACGGTGGGCTCCATGGTGTCCTTCAGCCCCTCGGCTCCGGCCATGAGGCCCTTGATTATGTCGCTGGAGGCGTCGCTGAACGACGTCCAGATGGCGGCCGCCATGTCGGCCAGCGGCTTCAGGGCCTTCCCTACCGCGATGCCGAGCTCCTTCCATACGTCAACCATGTCTCACATGTCCCTCCTGTTACGCCTGGCCCTCCTCGAAGCCTTCCCAGAAGGACTTGACGATGCCGTGGCCCCATGGGGCGATGAGGAGGTTGAAGACTCCCGTGATGTAGCCCGTGGGGTTCTTCAGGAAGCCCAGGGGGTCGAGGACTCCGATCACGTTCGTGATGTATTCGGTGACGTTGTACGTATTATTCGTGATATATTCCTTGTAGACTTTGGTTACGTTTGTGACGTACTCATTCACCGTGTTATATACGTTCGTCACATATTCATTTACGGTGTTAAATACATTTGTCACGTACTCGTTAATCGTGTTAAATACGTTCGTCACGTACTCGTGGAAGTTGTTATAGACATTCGTGATATAGTCCGTGAAGTAGTTATACACCTTCTGGATGCCAGCGATGGCGGCGTTGATAGTATTCTGCGCCCAGGTCTTCACGCCGGATATGGCGCTGTTGATGAGGTACTGGACCTTCGACTTGATCCAGTTCCAAACGTCCTCGAAGAGCCCCATCTCAACCCACGGCCCTGTCTATTTCCTCAGCCTGAGCCTCCGCCAGCTCCTTCGCCTTCTCAGCCGTGTACTCGTCAGCGCGCATGTCCAGCTTGAACTCGCCCTCCGTCTTCTCCGTGCGGAAGGTGATCTCCATGGCTCTGAACATCTTGCCGTCCACGTCGAAGTCGACGTACTGGCGGACTCGGGTGATCTCCTTAAGCCCCATTACTCCACCTCCTTGTCTCCAGTCTCACGCCCGAAATAAAAACCCATGATGATGGCCAGCAGGCTGATCATGGCTCCGTTATGGCCCAGGGCCACGAGGGCGGCGATGGTCACGATGCTGACCAGTGCCACGATGGTACGATCCTTCACCTTCACACACTCCTCATTCTCATCCGATTATCTCGTAGACGTACATGGCGTCGACGACGATGTTGTTCCCCGCGAGCGCCGTGTTCTCCACCCTGACGCTGAGTCTCTGCCGGAACGGGAACTCCACGTTGAAGCTGACCTGGTAGGTGTTCGTCGCCGGTGTGATGATGCCCATGCTGATGGGGCCCACGGTGTTCACCACGCCCTCCACGGCGGCTATGATCTCCGCCACGGTGAGCGTGTGAACAGTTTGGTCCGCATGGATGTGGATCTCCATATTCGCAGGAGGCACCACCCCGAGGGTCTGCGCCAGCGTCATAATCAGGCAGGTGAGCTTCCCCATGGTGAATACGTCGGGGATAATGTCCTCCTCCCCAGGGCCGTCGACGGCGATGCTCGTGGCGTCCATGTTCGCCGTCAGGTTTGGGAGGACGACGGTGTTCAGGGTCCCGCTGACGGGCACGTCTCCCGGCGTCTCCCCGGCCATCAGCACGCGCACCCAGTACCGCCGGTCCGCGGTGATCCAGATGATGCCGGTGGGGCTTCCAAAGTAGGCGTCCCAGGGCAGCTCCTCGTCGTAAGCGAATTGCTCAGTACCCAGGAGGGCTGAGTACCACCAGATGAACATGGAGTCGTAGTTCCAGAACAGGTTGAACGTGGCGGCCCTCCACGCCGGGCCTCCGCCCGGGGGTACCACGATGTTCACCGTGTAGGCGGTGCCGGACTCGGGGAACGGTGAGATGTGGACATAGATGGTTCCTCCTGCGGCGAGGGGGTCCTGGCAGTATATCTCGATGGTCTCCAGGAAGCCGCGCATACCTCGGGTGAAGAACTTACCCCGGGCCACGATGACGCTGCCATCTTCCCATAAGGGGACGTCGCCGTTGTTCGAGATGAGGCTGCGGCGTTCCAGCACCGAGTCGGTGGCGTTGCTGCCTCCGACGGGTCTCCACCAGTCCGGATGATCTCGGGATTCAGCCATCGTCATATCACAGTCCTATCAGGTCCTTTAAGAGCCGCACAAGCTCCTGAATCGGCCCCCACGTCTCCGCATACTCCTTCTCTAACACGTTGAAGTCCCACCAGATCGTATGATCGTAGCTCGTCAGCGGCGCGTAGCCCTCCAGGAAGTAATGCCAGCCCGTGATGTTCCTGACGTGCTCGCTCATCTCGATGGCCTCGTCGTCGCCCCACGCATAATTTCCCTCGCCTCGGGGCCACATCTTGTGGGTGCCCTGGAACACGGCGGTGTACACCTGACCCCGGCTGCCTGGTGGGAAGCGGACTCTGACCTTGGTTATGACGCCCTCGGGGAGCTGTATCTCCTTCCGTGTGGGCGAGGTCTTCTCCGTTCCACGTAGGACCGTCAGATAGTATCTGTACCACATGTCTCACACCAAATAATACCTAAAGTGGATCTCCGCCGTCGCTAGTGCCGTCTCCGCCTTCAGGCGGTAGTACATCGTCACCCCCTGGGGGATGTGGATGCTGCGGACAAACACTTTGTGGTTGACGTCCACCTTGATATTCACCTTCAGGAAGCGGCTCCTGGCTACGACGACGCGGGCGGCTCCGTAGGCTATCTCCAGCAGATACCTCTCGTCCTTGACGCTGCAATCCTCGATGCTGATCGCCGATACGTGACCGCCCAACGCTGCGAACACGGTGCTGAACTCGACGGCCAGGTTGTCCACCACGGGCGCCCAGGCTCCGAACGTGTTGATGGCTGCGCCTGCCGTCAGCGTCACCGTCTTGTTGGTGTCGTCGGGGAAGATGTCGCTGACGTGGTGGGTGTAGTGCCAGATGTCCCGTATCAGGGCGTCCAGGGTTCCATGTGCTGGCATTCATTATCCTCTCACGCCACCGCTATCTGATAAATAAGGTTTGGGCCGTTGTTGCAATGCCATAGATACGTGTCATCAAAAGTCAATCCCCTGGGGAATGGGCCTGGAGACGCGAAGCTCCTGAGCACCGCACCCGTAACCGGGTCTATCTGGTAAATGAGGTCCGTAGTGGGGTTAGAGTGCCACAGGTCCCTGCCGTCAAAAGTCAGCCCCATAGAGATTGCGCCTGGAGACGCGAAGCTCCTGAGCACCGCACCCGTAACCCGGTCTATCTGGTAAATGAAGTTTGTACCGAGGTCAGTGTGCCACAGGTACCTGCCGTCAAAAGCCAGCCCCTGACCCCCTGCGCCCGGCGTCGCGAAGCTCCTGAGCACCGCACCCGTAACCGGGTCTATCTGGTAGATGAGTCTTGTATCAACGTCAATGTGCCACAGGTCCCTGCCGTCAAAAGTCAATCCTCTGGATTCGTCGCCCGGCGTCGCGAAGCTCCTGAGCACCGCACCCGTAACCCGGTCTATCTGGTAAATGAGATCCTCATCGGAGTCAACGTGCCACAGGTACCTGCCGTCAAAAGCCAGATCCCTAGGGATTGCGCCCGGCGTCGCGAAGCTCCTGAGCACGTCTCCACCCGCCACCTCACAGTCACCTCATCAGCGTCACGTGGGACGTGATCGTGAAGTAGTTATTCACCGGAGCCGCGTTGGTGTAGTCCGTCGTGACCACGAGGCGCATCCTCTCCCCGATGCAGGGCCCCTCGACGCAGATGTCACAGGGAATAGTGGACTCCTCTTCATACAATGCCCCGAAGGGCCCATTATAGAGGGGCGCCCATACCCCGCCGTCCGGTCTGAACTGAACCTGTATGCGCACCCGGTCGCCGTCGACTATCACCCCTGTCTCTGTGAGGTGGTAGAGGAGGAGGAAGTCGGTGTACATCTCGCAGTCTATCTCCGCAGCCGGGTAGTCGGTGTCGTCCACCGTCAGATCCACGGCGGCGTGCTGGGGGAAGGTGACTTTTAACGCTCGCTTGAGCTGGTCTACACCTGCACCATGTTCAGGCACTTAGGGCACCCGCTTCCGTGATCTGAAGGGCTCCCTGCTCAACACCTTCTCCATGGTGTAGCCCTCCACCAGGGCGTTGATACGATCGTCCACCGTGGTGCCGTAGAACGCGAAGATCACCCTGTTCATCTCGGGGACGAAGTGGACCTCCTTCGCCTGCCAGTACAACCGCGCAGCCACGCAGGTGACATGCTCCTCCCAGGGCACAAAGTTGGCGACGTTCTCGCCGTAGCCCACTCTGAGACTGTCGAAGTCGGTGTCCTCGTCCTCTTCCACGGTGTGTTGAACCATCAGCATCGTGCTTGAAGGGATGGGTCTGGTTTGAAGGTAAAAAATGGGGTCCCCGTTCGAGGTCCCCTTTAGGGATCTGGTGTATGGGATCTTTTCCATATCTCTCTCCTCTCGTATCGGCTTGAAATATTGGGGAAGGTCAGTACATCCGGTGCTGAGTCAGGAAGACCTGAACCAGCGGCGTATGCGCTGCGAAGCTCATGATGTTGAGCCTGGACTTGTCCGTGTACTCCATTTGCAGCCACTCCTCGGGTGTCTCAGGGTCCCCGTAGGGCCATGCGAAGGTCCCGAACGGAAGGGCTCCGTCGACTGAGGCGTGTATTTCATCTGCTGCGGCGTTGGCGCCAGTCATGTTGATCTGGCAGTTCGCGAGGCTGTCGAGCAGTATGTCCGTGGCGGCGGTCACGGCCTGTAGGCTGACGCCCAGGTTCGCACGCAGGTACGTGTTCCTCTGCTCCGTCGCCCCGATGGCCAGGAAGTACCAGGCGCTCATGTGCCACTTACCGTACCACTCCTTCAACCACTCGACCCAGTCGTCGGTGTAGATGTCGAAGGGCCTGTACTTCTGCTCGTTGATGCTGTGCTCCACCGTCTCCAGGGAGGCGATGGGGCACTTGTTGTCCTCGTAGCTGCGAACGTACATGGTCCGGTACGCGTAGTCGACGGGGAGCTCCACCCGAGCCTCTGTGGCAGCTATGGCCGTGTACTCCGTGATCTGCTTGGTCATGAGGTAGCCCGTAGGCCGGGCTGGCGCCTCGTCTATGACGTCCGCCATGATGTCCACGGCGAGCAGCGGCGGGTCCACGAAGCCGTCGGCGCCGACTGCCCTGATGTTCGCGATGTCCCACTCTAGGACGAGCTGGGGGTTAGCGAACCTCGTGGGGTCGAAGGCGACCTCGGGGTGCATCCTGCCGATACCCAGGGGTATCTTGAAGACGGTACCCTGCACGACGTCGGGTCTCTCGTCGATGCCTAGTTCCGTGGATTCCTTGTAGTGGTAGAACTGGTTGGCCAGTATCTCCTCGCTGTCGAGGGCCCACAGTACGTCGGAGCCGTCCACTATCGAGATGCGGTCCAGAACGTCGATGATGCTGTTCTCCACGTTGCTTGTAGCGCCGTTAGTGGCGTACATGCGGATGTAGAAGTCCATGATCGGGTCCTGGATGTTGATCTCCTCGATGTGGGTGCCTGCGTTCGGTAGGGCGAGGGCGTGCCGAAGGTAAGGCTGTCTCATTCTCACAACCATTTCATATCATCTCCATAGGGTGGAGGTGTCTATGCCGTGGCCGCGAGAACGGCCAGTCTCCTCTTGTGAAGGGCGCTGCCTACCTTCTCGACAATGGCATAGTTCCCAGGGCTGCCCCTGGGGCCTCTGTCGGGGATCTCAAGTCCTTCGAGCACCGCGACATAGTCGGCGATGCCCTTAGCCATGTCCTCCTTGGCTGCGGCGACCCCAGGCGAGTACCTGGAGACTCCGACATCCTTGACCTTCCGGGCAAACTTCTCAGCGCCGGCCCTCCGGACCCCGCCGACGAACCGCTTTTCGATTCCGGCGACGCTGATCCCTGCCTTGTAGGTGCCCCCTGCGGCGATTGTGTTGTCTTCCCACTCTTGGCCCGCGGCCGGAGCCTCGGACTCGTAGTAAGATGCACGTGCTGGTGTAACGTCAGCCCATTTCTGGGCGATTTCACTAGCCGATTTTACTGATATGCGTCTTGGCATGTCAATACCTACCATGGAAGTTTGACCCATCTTATATATACAGAGATGAAAGGTTGACATGTGCGTACATCATGTACGTCCATGGTGAGAAGCCTGGGTTTTACTAAAGTCCGAAGAGAGATAGAGCCGCGGTGGGTATCCTGGTATATCAAGGAGAACTACCCGGACGCTGAGATCCGGTTGAGGTGCCCCCTGGGGCCAATCCCCGACGCGTTAAAGGAGCTGTACGGGCCCGCGAAGGCGGCCAGGGTCTACCGGCCCTCCCGCCCCGAAGTCGACGCCCTCGTGGTCCTCGACGACGCTATCCTTCTCGTCGAGGCGAAGATACTCAAATACATGGATGGACTGTCAAAGCTGCCCGTCTACGCCGCCCTCGTCAAGAAGACGGACGAGCTCGACGTTTTGATGCCGAGAAAGATCATCATGCACTTGCTTCTCCCCAGGCAGATACCATGGGTCCGGGCCGTCGCCCAGGATCTCGGCGTTACCGTGAAGATCTCAGCTCCTCAGTGGGTGATGGACATCTGGGAGGAGCGCGATAAATACTGGACGCCCACGGCCAGGATGAGAAGAGCAGATCGGAAGGCGGTCCTAGAGGGTTTAGGTTTCGTTTGAGAGGTTGATTTATGATGAGTGAAAAGATGAAGCTCCGGCACGTGAAGCCGGGAGAGATCCAGGTTCCCGAGGTGCGTGTAACCTCGATATGGGCCATTGAAGAGTATGAGGACTTTGTAGGCACGATCAAAGAGGAAGGCATACAACAGCCCTTGAAGTGTATCCTCGACGGTAAGACATTATGGCTTATCGACGGATTGCACCGCCTTGACGAGGCGAAAAAGCATGGGATCGAGAAGGTCCCCGTCGTTTACAAAGAGGGGAAACTTGTTGATGCCCTCGTGGAGAACTTGACCTCCAACCGGCTAAGGGGGAAGACCCCTGTCAGCGACGAGATCCGGTTAATTAAGCATCTCCGAGAGGAGTACAGCATGGAGCCGTGGCAGATCGCAGGGAAAACCGGCCTCCCCCGGGAGAGGATCGAGCAGCGCCTACAAGTCGGCACCGCCGCCTCGGAGGTCCTCTCGTGCTTAGAGTTTGAACAGATACCGCTAGGCACCGCCTTTCAGCTTTCACGTCTCCCCAACCAGGGCGGCCAGATCGCCCTCCTCGCGAGGCTGCTCCAGGCGACCCCTCCGGCCACAGTGAAGGAAGTCACGGAGATCGTAGAAAGTGCCCTCTCCATACAAGCGGAGATGCAAGAGGCTCCGCCCCAGCGCGTGGTAATGCTTCCCACTAAGACGCTCGCCTGTCACCTCTGCGGAGAGATGTATGAAGCCTCGGACATGCGAGGGATCAACATCGATGCAACCTGTCACGGCCTCGCCCGAGACTACATCCAGGAAATGAAGAAGAAACGGGCCAGGGGCGCGACCCCTGCCGATGTCCTCGCCAGCCGGATCGCCTCATCGGATGATGTCGAGGCCTCAAGGGCGCTCCTGGAGGCTGCGAAGGGGGCCCCCGGATGATGCCGACGGTCGGCATGGAGA
>SDBS01005574.1_pt1 | contig 12250 bp, 7 predicted proteins | sample 2277091 | NCBI WGS metagenome assembly SDBS01 (sample SAMN10404972, study PRJNA504765) | marine sediment metagenome | isolation source: marine sediment core GS10_PC15, 163 cmbsf | place: Arctic Ocean: Southern Knipovich Ridge | collected 2010 | reverse complement strand
TTGCCTCCTTTTATAACTGGTGCAATTTTTCGATAAATATTTAATTCTTGTTCAAGTTGATAACCAATATTAAGAATTCCTTTTTCATCGAAATAATCCCCAATAATTTGAAATCCTATTGGTAAATTGTTATTATCAAAACCACATGGGATTGTTAAAGCTGGGATACCCACAAGGTTAACAGGACAGGTTAAAATATCTGCCATATACATTTGTAAAGGATCATCAATTAACGTCCCTACTTTATATGCTGTTAATGGCATTGTTGGGCAAACAATAGAGTCGCATTTTTTAAATGCATCATCAAAATCGTGTTTTATTAGAGATCTTACTTTAAGAGCTTTAATATAGAACATATCATAATATCCTGCTGATAACGCATAGGTGCCTAAAAAAATTCTTCGCCTTACTTCTGGTCCAAATCCTTCACCTCTCGTCCTAGCAAAAACATCTAAAAAATCACCGGAAAGATCATCGTTCATTACTCCATACCTTAGCCCATCATATCTCGCTAAATTTGAGCTTGCTTCACTCATACAGAGTAAATAATACGTGGCAACTGTATATTCAAGATGTGGAATTGTCACATCAACTGTAGTTGCTCCTAAACTTTCTAATTTTTTAATCGTTTTTTTTACAGAGCTTTTAACTTCATTGTCAATCTTCTCACTAAAGAACTCTTTTGGAATTCCAATTATTTTTTTTTCAATGGGTTTTTTGATTTCTTCTGTATATTTATCTACTTTAATATTAACTGAAGTAGAATCAAGAGGATCTTTACCTGAAATAATTTCAAGCATTAATGCTGAATCATGAACACACTTTGTAATAGGACCAATTTGATCCAATGAATTAGCAAATGCAACTAATCCATAACGCGAAACTCTGCCATATGTAGGTTTTAATCCTACTACTCCACAAAAAGATGCGGGACATCTAATGCTACCTCCTGTATCGCTTCCTAGTGAAAATATAGCTTGCCCTGATGCAATAGATGCGGCAGATCCTCCACTCGATCCTCCTGGTACTCTAGTTAAATCCCAAGGATTAGACGTAGGACCAAAAGAACTCGTTTCTGTAGAACCTCCCATTGCAAATTCATCCATATTTGTATTTCCAATATGAATTGCTCCCTCTTGCTCAATTAAACGTTCAATGACGAAAGCATTATATGGAGGATGATAACCCCTTAGTATTTTTGAACAACAAGTCGTCGGAAATTCTTTTATGCAGATTAAATCTTTATTTGCATAAGGTAAACCATAAAGTCTTCCAAGCAGTTTGCCTTTTTGCATTGTATCATCATATTCTTTTGCTTTTTTAAGTGCTGTATCTCTTGATAGACTTATAAAAGAATGAATAAGATTATCAGTTGCCTTAATTCTGTCAAAGGATGTTTGAATTACATCTTGTATCGTAATTTCTTTGCTTTTTATTTTTTCAATTAGTTCATATCCCATGTAATTATAGAGTTCCATTTATGACAGACCATATTTTTGAAAGAATTAGATATAAGTATCTTTAAAATAATTCAATGATAATAATTATGCATTTCTAAAAAATTTGATTGGTTGTATATTGAGATCGTTTGATTTTATTGTGGATCAATATAATCAATAAGAAATAGTTAATAATTAAAGTCAAAGAGTCACAATCAGTTTAATTTATTAAGGTGTTTTTCTTAGCATAGTCCTTGGAAAAGGAATGGCATCTTTAATATTATCTAAACCACAGATCCAGGAAACGACCCTCTCTACTCCTACTCCATAACCAGAATGTGGAACGCTTCCATAACGTCTTAAATCAAAATACCAATCGTAAGTTTCTGGATTTTCTCCCTCTTTTCTTAATCGTTCCATCATGTTTTCAATTGACAGACTTCTTTCTGACCCCCCAATAATTTCACAATATCCTTCCGGAGCTAACATATCAAAACATAATGCTTCTTTAGGATTTTTACTGTCGGGCGGTTTATAAAATCCCATAATTTCTGTAGGATAATGTGTAACAACTACGGGAACTTTGAAATGTTCTGCTATTTTTGTTTCTTCAATTGTCCTTAAATCCTTACCCCATGGAACTTTCATTTGATATTTTTCATTAAGAATATCTAAAGCTTCTGAATATTTAATTGTAGGATATTCGGCGTTGGTGTAAGACTCTAATAATTTAATATCTCTTTTTAAAATATCAAGCTCCTTTTGATTATGTTTTAAAACTTCTTGTATAATAAACCGAATTTCATCTTTTGCAACTTCCGTTAATTCATCAAGTTCCATCCATGCAGCTTCCATTTCTGCCATCCAAAATTCGGATAGATGTCTTGAAGTTTTTGATTTCTCAGCACGGAAAGTTGGGCTCATATTGTAAATCTTTCCTAATGAAAAGATTCCACATTCCGCGTAAAGCTGCCAAGACTGACTTAGGTAAACGGTATCTTTAAAGTATTTAACTTCAAATAATGTAGAACCACCTTCGGACATGCTTGGTTGAAATATTGGTGCGTCAAATTCGTAATATCCACGGTTTCTAAAAAACTCATGAATCGCCCCAACGATTGTGTGTCGAATTTTCAAAACTGCGGTTAATTTTCTTGATCTTAACCAGAGATGTCTGTTATCATATAAAAGTTCAGGTGATTGGTGTTCTGTAATTGGAAATGGTTCGGCAATTTGGATAATTTCCAAATCAGATAAAGAAACTTCATAACCGGTGGGAGCTCTTTCATCCTTCTTTAATTCACCTGAAACCTTTACTGAGGATTCAATTGTTAATTTTCCAGCCTTTTCAAAGAGTTCTTGATTTTTATTTTTAGATATAACACATTGTATTATGTCTGATTCATCTCTTAAAACAATAAATACAAATTTGTTCGATTTTCTTTCTCTAAACACCCAGCCTCTCAAATTTACATTTGTAACAGCCGTTTTCAGAGCTTCTTCAATGGTTGTATATTTTGATTCCTTCATTTTCGTATTAAAAAAGTAAGAGACAATTTAAAAAAATATCTCTTTTTAAAAATCTAGTTATCTCGTTTTTTATCTAAAAGATACTTTGAGAAAATATTCATATAAAGGCATTCCTCTGCTGCCATTTCTGGCGTTGTTTTCGGGTATTCAGTAAATTCAACTTTACTTCCTCTAATAATAACAACTGGAGTTTGTTGATCAGATTCGCTTAAAAGAAATTGAGCAGCACTTGTAAGATCATCTGCTACAGCTCTCATAGTAATCTCCATTGGTCTACCAAAAAGATCAGGATGCCCACGTAGATCTTCAATAGGCTCAAAGCCTGCCGTTGCTATGGCTATCCCAATAGTTCCCTTCCTAAGAGGTTGTACTCTCGAATCAGAAATGATTACCCCTAAATCTTTTATACTAAATTCTTTTCTTAATTCTTTCCAATAACTCCAAACAACTTCCTTTAAGTTTTTCGGTAAGAGAACAACATTACCAGCACCAGCATTGGATTGATCAATTCCCGCATTAGCTATAAGAAAGTCATTAACTTTTGCTAAAATAACATGTTTCATCCCTCCGAGAATGAAAGATGCTTCTCCTAGAATCAACTCCACATATCTCTCATCCATATCATATTCCTTAGCAAATACTTTAGCTCGTTCAGAGATTTTTTTGATTTCAGACAAACTAATTACTCTCCCTTGAGAAATAGAGACTACTTTTTCAGATATAACAATGATATCGCCCTCGATTAAGGGTTTTCCATCATTTTTAATATTTTGGATGAGAATCTCTAATATTGGATCATTCTTTTTGATTAGAGGAAGTTTAATTGAAAATAATTCCATAGCACATAAAAGAATAATACTTGTTATAAATCTCTTTTTGTCTATACCATTGTATAGATTTTAATCGGTAAGTGGTCAAATTCCACATCATTACATTCTATAATGTAAAAAAGTTAATAATTTTCATCTAATCTAAGAAAATACATTCTATAAATAAACTCAATTATTAGATGAATATAAAATAATAAATATTCAAAATCCTATTATTTGCTTATAATTATACAAAAGGAATAAGATCTTGGAATTAAAAACTATTAGTATAGAAAATTTTCGTTCAATTAAGGATTCTGGGGTTTGGAAACTATCTGAAGATCGAATTAATACACTGATAGGAAGGAATGGCTCAGGAAAAACCTCAATAATAGAAGCATTAGATACATTAAAACAAAATAGCATTAAAGATAAAGATAAACCATTAGAACAATCGGGTCTTCCAACAAAAATATCTGTTGGATTACAATTCTCTGAAGATGAGAGAAGTAGAATAAGCTTTCTTAACTTAGAAAATGAGGAAGAATATACTCAGATAATTACAATATCAAAAATTTATAATCCTAATGGTAATATTGAATATTTAGTAAATGAGAAACCTACTTTTACTTATCTTATCCAATATATAAATGAGATTAAAGCTCTACTAAAGGATAAGGAGAAGTTAGGATATAAAGAAGGAAATAATCCTACTCAATTAAAAGATAAATATCCTAACAAGACACAATTAGCAAAAGATATAAAAAACTTAAAGGATCAACTTAGAAATAATCAAAATAAATTAAATAGTGAACAAGAGAAATTAGCTGAGGTAAAAAAGAATGTATCTCCGATTTTGAATTTATTCTCCAAAATTGAAGGATATGAATCTAATATTTCACGCTTAATCCCGACCTTTACTATATTTAAATATGAGGATTTCCATCCTTTTGAAGATCGATTTCTCTATAAATCAAATTATCAACATATTAAAATTCTTCCAATTCTAATGAAAGAATTAGGTACTAACTTCAATACTCTAAAACAAAATGCGAATAATCCTCAAGTTATAGAACCTATTTCAGATAATAGAAAAAAGGAATTTGAAAGTTATATCAATGAAAATTGGCCTCGTGATGGTGTTCAAGTTCAGTTAAAAATATACTTAAACGAATTTGCAATAATGGTAAAAGAATTAGAAACGGGTATTTATCTCTATTTATCTCAAAGAAGTGGAGGGGAAATATGGGTATTTATCTTTCTAACTTTTATTCATACAAATGTTAAAAATAAAAGAAACACAGTGATATTAATGGATGAACCGAGTATTAATCTTCATCCTTACGCACAGAGAAATATTGTTGCTTTAATGGAAAATTTTCTTGAAAAAAATAAAGAGATGAGCATAATATTTACAACTCACACACCATATCTAATAAAACCAAAAAGAATTGAGCGTTTAGCCTTAGTTAAAAGATTAGACAAAGAAGGTTCAAAAATTAAACAAATAGACTATGATAAATTACTTTCCTTAAAGAATTCTCGTCCAAGTAAAAAGCATAAATTAGAAAACATAAAACAACGACTTCTCCAAATATTATCCGTTTCAGTTAGGGAAGGATTTTTTGGAACAATTGTATTATTATGTGAAGGTATAACTGAATTTCTTAGTTTACCAATCTGGGCAAATATTTGTAAGAATGACTTTGATGAGTCAGGAATAATATTAATACAAACTGGAGGAAAAGAATCACTGTTGGATTATGCAGATTTTTTTTCTGTTTATGATATTCCATTATATCTCGTATTTGATAATGATAATAAACCTGAAAAAAGAGATGATTATTTAAAAAAAGAGAGAAAATTAAACTCCCAATTATTAAAATTTCTCAATGCCGAGATTATAGACTTTCCTTCTGGAGGAGGTAAGAATTATTTTGCATTTGAACGAGATTATGAATCCTGCTTAAGTAATGAAGATTCAAAATATGATGAATACAAAAATAAAGTTGGAAGTAAGTACGGAACGAGTGGAAAGGGTATCACAGCCATGAATATTGCAGTAGAATATCAATTAAATAATGAAGATCCTCCTCCCTCTATAAAAAACCTTATAGAAGGAATTTTTAAATTTCGAGAGGAAGTTTGTTAAATTACAACAAGTCTACTTTATAATTTTTTATCAATTCTTTATATTTTGATTTTTGAACTCAATTTTCATATATTCTTCCCTTTACGTCAAAACTAAAGATTATCAGATATTTTTTGGAACACCACTAAAGTGAAATGGTTTCTGATTTATTTTTAGGTGCATCTTTAATTTTGCTATCAATTTGCCACATTTTTGATTCTTTTCTATAATTTTTTCGTTCTTTTTGGTCTCTATGACTAAAATTCCTTCGATATTTACTTTGTGGTCTTAACCTCTTTTCAATATGTTGTATCTCATTTTTAGCTTGTATAATTAATTTTTAATATTTTGAATAAGAATCTCTAATAATGGATCATTTTTTTCTACAAGGGGAATTTTGATTGAAAATAGTTTCATAACACATAAAAGAATAATATTTATTTGATAGATTTTTTTCATTTTCTATATAAGCTATGAAAAAGATTTATGCATTTTTTTACAAGGTGCACTTCCTATTGGCTTCAAAACCGAAGTAAAGAAGCATTTTTTTTATGTACCTTATGTTACTGCAATTCTTTGTGGCGGAATTAACATTTCTCTCTGAGGGATATTCTCAAATAAATGAGGAGCACCTTTACGACCTATATTAAAAGCTCCATTGACATCTGAATGAATATATTTCTTGGAAATATACGAGTAAAATTGACCGTAATGTTTATGTCCTCGAATAGTATGTCCACGTTTACCAACATAATAACGATGAAATTCAATTGTTTCTTTATCGAGAGCTGAACATTTTGAGGTATAACTCTCTTCTTGAACAATAACATTAATTCCACGCAGCTCAGCTTTATATTTAATAGACTTAATTAATTTATAAAACGGGAGTGGAATAAACTTACGATTAACAGCTTTACTTAGCGTTGAACGTAACTTCCAACCTTCATTATATCCAATTATAATCGTGCCAATATTATATTCCTCACAAAAATTTATTACAAATCGAGATAATTTATGGATGGCATCTCTGGTTCTATTTCTATAAACTTTAAATAATTTATCTAGAATCTCTTGATTTTTTTGCAGTAAATCTTTTATGTGCTGAATTGGATCCAAATTATCCGATAAAATATTATTTAGATTAATACAAATATCTTGCTTTCTCTTAAGCTCTATTTTCTCATAGAAAAGATAATCTCTGATTGTGTCTGTATCAGATATTTTTTTAAGATGATTAAACACGTTCTTAAGTTTTTTGCTCTTACCATATGAAGCTTGAAAATGATTATATGTCAAGGTAGGATTATTTAATACAATATCAGCTACTCTTTCTTTCCATTCAAAATCTTTAATGTATTTTTGAATTTTCTCTTTTATAATTTGTAAAATGTTTTTCTTCCTATTTTTTTTAAATCTTTTTAAAATATCTTTATAAACATCTTGAATACTGTTATAATACGGACTTTTTGTATTCATTAAGTAGTTTACCTCTTTTAACGCCATTCCCTGCAAAAGATATGGTTGTAACCCTATGTTATTAACAATAGTTAAAGGATTTCTTAATCCTAAATCAATGCCAATTGCATTATATCGACATAATCCATAATCTTCAACTTCTTTGTTATACCTAATCTCAATTTCGTAGTAACCCCCTTTTGGAATAAGTCGAACTTCTCTAACATTCTTGAGAATATCATATCTTATTCGAACAGTTGATAAACCTTTATGTTTCTTTGGAAAGAGAAGTTCTGATGTTGTTTTAGAATACTTTTTGTATCCTACCGTTCGTTTTGTAGCCTCTATATGTTTTATAAATGCACTTGAACGTATGTCTCGACCAGTATAAATCATCATGAATTCTCCGTCTTTAGGTTTAAAGCGTGGTATTTTTGGTTCATTTTTTAATTTATGATTATAAAATAAGTTCAAGTTCGTTTTGTATGTTTGCCAAGCGTTTCCCAAAACCCTGTTAATTTGTTGAGATGATTGAGCATAATCTAAATCTTGATAAACTTTACTGTGTTTTATTAAAGTGCTTAACTTATTACCAATTTTACTAAATTCCCGATATTTAATTATATTACTTAATTTTCTAAAAGTGTCTAAAATATTCTCCCTTTTTTCATCATAATTTGCAATCAAAGGATCCGGCATAATATTTTCTCGAATAGTCAAAAAATCATCCCAACTCACATTTGGATTTTTTTTATGAAGAAAGAAAATTTTTCGACATACAAAAAGAGCGAAATTATATAAATTTTTAGCTCTGTGGCAAATATTAGAAAGTTCGGGACTCCAATTGACTTGAACTTTCTCTGTCAACGTTAACTCATCTAATTCTTCTTGGAAAGGCTCAAATTCTTCTATGCATTGACTAGTAGTAAAAATTTTCACCGTTAGAATATCCTCATCTAAAATAGTAGATATAATATCAAAAATGGGAAACTCTTCATTTAACTCTTCAGTTTTAAGATCTTTTATATTCTGGAATATATTTCTATAATAATCTTTCCCTAAATTAATTTTTCCCTCCCGTCCACAACTCAAATCATCATTCTTCTTCATAATAATTGAATTTTTTTTTTATCAAATAATGATGTGAAAATATATATATAAAAACGGAATACATATCAAATTTAATAATTTGTCGTAATTTGTCGTAATAACCGTTTCTAATCTCTCAATTACAATTTTATAAAAAGTAGTCTTACCCATCAAATTCAAAAACAAAAAACCAGGATTATAAATTAAAGCGAATATTTCTGTTTAAATTATAAAAATAAAAGTAATTAGAAAATAAATCAGTATTAAATGATATTATGCATTTGAAAATTGAAATATTTGGGAAGAACAAAGAAAATAGGGAGAAACGATCCTTGCCCTTGTGGAAGCGGTTTAAAGATTGAAAAATGATAGTGTAGAAAATTAAGTGTTGGTGTATAGGAAAAATTTTTGATATTTTTAGCATTATGATTGGTGATAAATTTATTTTTAACGCTTTAGGAATATAACACTAATCATTAAGATTTAATTACATTAAAGCTTTTTAAAATTGTGAATACAGCAACAAATTCCCTTAAGGAGTATATATTTCATAAGCCGATTGATTACTATACAATCTTTTGATAATGCAATAATTATTCATACACTAATATGAGATGAGAACTTGCCTTTTACAGAAATAAAGATTTATACAAAATTATTTGATTTTTTAGAAATCGGAGATGACTTTCCCACTGTTATTGTGGGGGTTATAAATCTAAGCCCAGAATCTTTTTATAAAGGTTCAGTCTATAATAAACCTGAAGAAATTAGGGATGCGGCTTCTGAAATGATAAAAAATGGAGCGAAAATTATTGATATCGGTGGACGATCCACAGCTCCTTGGTCTGAAAAAATAACTGTAGAAGAGGAATTAAATCGGATATCACTTGGCATGGAAAATCTTTGTAAGGTGATCCCTAAGAACATTGTTATATCAGTTGACACTCAATATAAGGAAGTTGCAGTAAAAGCCTTTGATATTGCCACAAAAGAAAAGAGAAAAATCATTATTAATGATGTGAGCTGTTTAAAAACTGATCCAACCCTAGCAAATTTTATTATTGAAAGAAATCTCCCTATAATTATTATGGCTTCAAAAAAAGTTCCAGGAGATTTATGTAATATTGAAGAAATTATAAATGAATTTGAAAAAACTATAAAAAAACTTAAATTGCGTGGTTATAATGAGAAAAATATAATCTTAGACCCTGGAATAGGGAAATGGGTGGAAAAGAAAGTACATACTTATGATTTAAAAATAATTGGTAATTTACATAAACTTAGACAATTAAATAAAACAATATTAGTAGCAATTTCAAGAAAATCTTTTATTGGTACAACCTTAAATATTCCCGATCCTGAAAATAGATTAAGTGGAACGCTTTCTTCTACGGCAATAGCCGTTTATAATGGGGCTCATCTTGTTCGAACCCATGATGTGAATAAACAAATTTTAGATACTGTCAAAATGGCCGCAGAAACCCGCAGAAATCGATAATTATTATTGGTAAAAATTTGTTTTTTATATGAAAAAATAGAGGTGTATTAAGACAAAACATGGAAATGAATATTTAATTAACAAAATATATCTTATTTAACAAATGAATCTTTAATTTACGAAAGATTATGAAGGGATTTCAATGTTTTGAGTAAAAAAATAACTGTGCTTATATTTAAATTCAATGAATACCATATTATATATGTATTTAGTTAAATTATCGGTAAAGTTTCAACTATCTTTGATAAATTTACTTTTACAATTCAAATATAAGAATCGATTTCTTATGCCTGAAAATAATTATGATGCAAAGGATATCCAAGTACTAAAAGGGCTCGAAGGCGTAAACTCATTTTAAAGTTGTAAGATTGAACTGCGCAATTCGCGTTGAGTCGCCAGAGACGTCGGCCCGCTCTTTACATAGGAGATGTGAACAAGAGGGGACTCCATCATCTAATTTTCGAAGTTGTAGACAACTGCGTTGATGAGGCTTTAGCTGGATTTGCTGATATAATAAAAATTACTTTTAATAAGGATAATTCCATGCAAATCTCAGATAATGGAAGGGGTATTCCTATTAACATTCATCCCGAATATAATAAGCCTGCTGTTGAGGTTATAATGGAACATTTACATTCGGGTGGAAAATTCGATAGCAAAAGTTATAAAATTTCGGGAGGATTACATGGAGTAGGCCTCTCCGTTGTAAATGCCCTTACAGAATATTTAATTGTAGAAATAAAGCGGGATGGTGTGATCTATAAACAAAAATTCTCTAAGGGAAAAAAAGTATCAGAGCCCGAAATAACCCAAACAGAAAATAATAATTCAGGTACTAAAATTATATTTTATCCTGATCCTGAAATTTTTGAATTTGATCCAAACAATCGAGTATTTAATTATTCAACAATAACAAATAGAATCAGAGAACTTGCATTTTTAACACCTCAAGCAAGATTCGAAATTCACGATCATATTACAGAAGAAGCAGAAGAATTTTATTTTAAGGGTGGAATTAAGGAATTTATAAGATATTTGAACAAAGATAGAGTTCCCCTTCATGAAAAAATAATGGATTTTAGTGGATCTTATGGTCATTCAAATGGCGCAGTTGAAGTAGATATTTCGATGCAGTATAATCAAGGATATCAAGAAAATATTCTATCTTATTGTAACACAATCCGTACTAGTGAAGGAGGAACGCATTTAGCTGGATTTAAATCAGCACTTACTAGAACCCTGAATAATTATGTAAAAAATTATATGGTAAAAAAATATAAGGATTTAGTATTAAGCGGAAGCGATACACGAGAAGGATTATCAGCAATTATCTCTGTAAAAATTCCAGATCCTCAATTTGAAAGCCAAACTAAAATAAAATTAGGGAATTCTGAAGTTAGGCCAGCTGTAAGCCAAATTGTATCTGAAAAATTAACTCAATTTCTAGCAGAAAATCCTAATGAAGCTCAAAAAATAATTTTAAAATCATATAACGCTCAAAAGGCTCGAGAAGCTGCTCAAAAAGCAAGAAATGTTGCTCGCAGAAAAACAGTTCTAGATAGTGCCAGAATGCCAGGAAAACTAGCTGATTGTTCTTCTAATAATCCCGAGGAGTGTGAAATATTTATAGTAGAAGGAGCTTCAGCAGGAGGTTCAGCTAAGCAGGGAAGGGATAGAGGGTACCAAGCTATCTTGCCACTACGAGGTAAGATATTAAATGTAGAAAAAGCTCGAGTTGATAAAATATTACAAAATAAAGAAATTCAATCGCTTATCAAGGCTCTTGGTGTTGGGATTCATGGAGTTGGAGAAGAAGAATTTAAACCTGAAAAATTAAGGTATCATAAAGTAATTATCTTTTGCGATGCAGATATTGATGGCCACCATATAGAAACGTTATTACTAACATTTTTCTTCAGGTATATGCGTCCATTAATAGATGAAGGACATTTATATTTAGCTGTACCTCCGTTATTTAAGGTTTCTTACAAAAAATCGAAAGAGTATATTTATACAGACAAGGAAAAGGAACATTATATTAAGCAATTAAAAGAAAAATATCAGTTAAACAATTTATCAAAAATTAAGGTCCAACGTTATAAAGGGCTTGGAGAAATGAATCCAGATGAGCTATATGAGACTACTATGAGACGAGAAACAAGAATGCTAAAAAAAGTCGTATATGAAGATTATCTTGAAAATGATCTTATGTTTACAAAATTAATGGGCAAAGAAGTTAAATCCCGAAAAAAGTTTATTATCCAACATTATAATGAAGTTAAAGAATTAGATATTTAAT
>SDBS01005573.1_pt1 | contig 12251 bp, 11 predicted proteins | sample 2277091 | NCBI WGS metagenome assembly SDBS01 (sample SAMN10404972, study PRJNA504765) | marine sediment metagenome | isolation source: marine sediment core GS10_PC15, 163 cmbsf | place: Arctic Ocean: Southern Knipovich Ridge | collected 2010 | reverse complement strand
ATAGATATAACCCTTTGATTTATAGTAAATATTTATTTGCCAACAAAACATCTCTGATAAGCTCTGATAAGAACAAGCGTCTTTATGAAATGAGTTAATATTTTTTATAAGATCATTTCGAATGACAGTTGTCACAACTCGCAGGCGGAAATTCGGCAGTTTCTGGTTGAATGGTGATATGTTCAATGTGATAGTTTTCTTTGAGTAGATTTTTAATTGCTTGAAATATGGTTATCCAGTCAGCTAGGTTCTCGATCATGACATGTGCGCTCAGAAGCGATTGATTGGATGTGAGTGTCCAGATATGTAAATCGTGAACGGATTTGACTTGAGGAATTTCCCCTAATGCTTTTTCTACTTCATTGACATCAATATGTTCGGGTGACCCTTCCATTAGGATATGAAACGTTGTTTTAAGTAGTTTGATTGTGGAGCGTAAAATGAGTAGTGAAATAAATAGCGAAAGTATCGGATCAATTGGCATCCAGCCTGAAAAGTAAACAACGACACCAGCGATAATAGCCGCAACAGATCCTAATATATCGCTAATGACATGTAATAATGCTGCTTTAATATTTAGGTTTTGTTCACTAGCATTTAATACCCAGGCAACAATAATATTCGCGAGAAGACCAATCACACCAACAACGATGACCATTTGGCCATGAACAAATTCGGGCGTGTGAAGATGTTCAATCGCTTCAATGACAATAGCGACGACAATGCCGAGCAACATAATGCCGCTGACAAATGCTGCGAGCACTTCAATGCGGCCGAAGCCATAGGTTTTGTGTTTTGAAGGAGGGCGAGTTGCTATCCAAGCCGCAGTTGCTGCTATACCTAAGCTCAGCGTGTCAGCGATCATGTGACCAGCATCGCCCATCAGCGTTAAAGAATTTGCAAACCAGCCTGTTAGCGCTTCGACTATGGCGAAAAGGCCAGTAATGATAATCGCAAACATTAAAACTTTTAGCGAAGATGAAGAATGTGAATGATCATGCGAATGATCATGTGCGTGGTCGTGTCCCATTTTTTATATCCAATTATTGTTGTTAAGTAGGGCTTGTGATGAGTCAGTTAATTTTTCAATTAATCTTTTTTTCTTTATTTTATAGGTTATTTCAAAAAGTTTTGCTTCTTTGCTCGCTTGCATTAGGTAATCATCACTCGTTGTTAGTTCATCAATGAGTTTCAGATCAAGTGCGCGAGTTGCAAACCAATGTTCGCCAGTAGCCACTTTTTCCATATCAACTTGAGGGCGATTGCTTTGAATGAATTCTTTAAATAGTTCGTGTGCATCATCAACATCTTCTTGAAATTTTTGACGATCTTTTTTCGTATTTTCCCCGAATAAGGTCAGCGTGCGTTTATATTCGCCTGCCGTTATTTGTTCAAAATCAATATTGTTTCTTTTGAGTAATTTGTGAAAGTTTGGTATTTGTGCGACAACACCGATTGAACCAATAATTGAAAATGGCGCAGCCAGTATGCGATCAGCAACACAAGCCATCATGTATCCACCGCTTGCTGCCACTTTGTCGACGCAAATAGTTAGCGGAATATTTTTCTTTTTAATGCGTTGTAATTCAGAAGCAGCAAGTCCATAGCCATGAACGACGCCGCCTGCGCTTTCTAATTTTACAAGCACCTCATCTGATGGTTTTGCAACGGTTAATATGGCCGTAATTTCTTCTCGTAATGTGTTAACAGCAGTCGCCCTTAAGTCGCCTTGAAAATTCAGGATAAAAATATGTTTTTTATCAGACTGATTTTTTTTCTTTTTAAGTTTCTTTTTTTCAGCTTTGACGAGTTTCTTATGTTCTTTTTTGTTAAAGATGCTTTCCTGCATTTTTTCAGCAAGATTTTTATAGTACTTGTTGATCTTTCGGATTTTCAGTCCTGATTTTGCTTTAAATTTTCCTTTTCCGGCAATTCCTACGATGCAGGTAAAGGCAATCAAGATAGCGGCGACAATGACAATTGTCTGTGCAGTAAAGAGTCCAAGTTGGATTAAAGCATTCATCATTAATGAATCTCCTTTAGTATTTTGTGGGGTCTGATAATAATCACAGTTGCTGAAGGATAAGCTTTTTTCAGCCTTTTTGGTAGTTTTGTCGGTGATATTGGTTTTGTTTCCCATATATACGCGCCCAAAGCAGGTATGAGATAATTGATCATGTTTTTCGATGACGGCATATAGGGGTAATTTTTTCTGTGTAAAAATGGAAATAATTCTTTAATTGTTGGATCAAAATAAATAGTGCCAACCCAAAGAGCTTGCTTGTTTGGCAGAAGGTTGATTTTTGCGGGCCATAATTGCATGACGAGCGGAACAGAATATTTTTTTGAAAATTTAACTAATTCAATAGCTGGATGTTGGTCGCGATATAGTTTTGCAAAAAGAGCATGAGGTAGTTGTCTTTGTTCTTGTGCTATTTTCTTGAGTGTTGAGAGATAATCGGAAGTCAAAATACTTTGCCACCCATGATTAATTAACGTTGATTTAATGTTTGATAATGTTCCGGTCCATTGAATATTAAGAATCTCGACAGGCTTGCCAAAACGGTCAGTGCGATAGTAAGGAATAATTGGAGCATCTTGATTCCACCAATTTGATTCTTGAATTTGTTCTGTTTTCCAATAGGGCTGACTATTTGTTAAGTCTTGATGAAAGTGATGATAGAGATAAAAGCCATCGGAAAAAATCAATGTAAATAAAGTGACGAGGATAATACCAAGCATCGGTAATTTTTCTGTTTTAACGCGACGATATGAAACAACAATAAAATATAAAACTGCCAAGCTTAATGTGATTGAACCAAGGATATCACTTAACCAATGGGCGCCTAAATAAAGTCGTGATATTGCTATTGCGAGACATAAAGAAAATGCAATTCGGTAAATTGTTTTGCGAGCGGGCTTTGATCGCTTATATCCAAGCATAAAGGCGATAAAGCCATAAAAGGCAATGGCAAGTGCCGTGTGACCGCTTGGAAAAGATGAAGACGGCGGATTAGAAAAAATGCCAAGTGGGCGATGTGAAAAGTAAAGTGCTTTAATCGAATAGGCTATGCCCGTTGTTAAGAAGCATGCAATAAACCAATGAATTGCTGCTCGCCAACGCTTAATAATTAAGAGCCAAATAAATAGCGCGCCAAGTAAGGGTATTAATACGATCTTGTTTCCAAGGCTTGTCACGACAATGGCAAGATGATCAGCGGTTGAAGAACGCATGCCTCGCAGCCAGTGATAAACAAAATTATTCCAGTGAGTTAAAGGGCCGTGAAAAATAACATTGACAAGCACAACAATAAATAAAATACCTAATGTGAAAGAGAGAATTGAAATTAATAATTGTCCATGGGTTTCAGGGTGTTCGCCGTTACAAAGCAGGGTGCAAATCCAGCGCTTTGAAGGTTGGAGAGCCCAGCGATGCCATTTTTTATCTAAAATAGAATTAAAGTATCTGCGTGTTCTGCGAAAGATTTGTTTAGTCAGGTAAACAATTATCCAAAGAGCGACAAGAAGGAGTAAGACAGCCAGGATAAGTTCAGTTGCGACATGCGCTGGCATTTCTAATGAGATCGCGCCAAGTAGAATTCCCGGTAGCATGTAAGCTGGCGCCCATCCAATGGCAGATAGTATGCTGGCAGTAAAATAGCGTTTGGGTGGTAATTTTAAAGTGCCAGCAACAATTGGAATAATGGCTCTTACGGGGCCTACAAATCTTCCAAAGAAAACGCTTTTGCCACCATGCTTAACAAAAAAGGTTTCTCCTTTTGAAAGAATTTGTGGGTATCTGCTGAAGGGCCAAATGCGTCGAATTTGATCTTGAAAATAATAGCCAGCCAGATAGCTCAATCCATCGCCCATGATGGCCCCAATAATGGCAGAAATCACAATGGACCAAATGGGTAATACACCGGAGCCTGCAAGAATGCCAATAGCGGTCATCGTTACAGAGCCGGGAATGATCGAGCCAATCACGGCCACGGATTCAGCAAATGCGATGACAAAAGCCGCAAGCCAACCCCAGTGTGGATGAATATGTAACCAATATGTAATGTTTTGATACTGACTGTGAAACATTTCTGTTGCCAAAAGTTCATTAATTAATAGATGATTCTAGCGCTTTTATAGTGTCATGACCACGTCTTTACATGCTTTCAAGTCAGAATAAATACGCTCCAATTGGGTTTTATTTTTTGCGTTAATTGTAACGCTCATTGAAAGGTATTTGTTTTGTTTGCTGGGCTTAATTCTTAAACAATTTTCAGCCAATTTTGAGGCATGTTTGCGAATAATGGTGAGAACTTCTATCTTAAATTGTGGATTATTATTTCCAATCACTTTAATTTCATATTCACATGGAAACTTTATTAATTTGGTGTCGTTAATCATGATGGTGCTGCTCTTAACTAAGCACGAGTTTCGCATACTGCGAAACTCGTGTTGCTATTTTATGACTTGATTGCAGGTTGTTTCTGTGGCGCTGAAGTTACAGGTGTTGCCACAGGAGCGCTTGTTGTTGCAGGCGTTATTTGTGGCACTAATGGCGCAGCTTGAGTTACTGCAGGTTGTGTGGCTGCTGGTGCAGGAGGGGCGGATAGCTTAACTTGTTGTGTTTTGTTACTGCTATTAAGCCAACCATGAAAAACGTGAGCCACGTGATCAAATGATTTTCTTAAGGTGCCTCCTTTAGAAACGCTGTCCAATGCAACAAGCGGCACGCTTTCAATTTGTTTATTATTTTCCGTGACAATAACTGAACCGATGGCTTGTCCTTTTTTAATCGGAGCCTCTAAGTTTTTGTTAGGTTGAATGGTTGCTTGAACTTTTTGGAATTGTCCGCGCGGTAGCGTGATGTAAAGATCTTGTGCAACGCCGGCTGGTACTGTTTTTTCAGAGCCAAACCAAACTCGTGGTGTGATGATGCTATTGCCCGCTTGATAAATCAAGTGAGAGTCAAAAAAGCGGTAACCGTAGGTGAGCAATCGAATGCTGTCATCTGCTCGAGCTTCGTCAGTTGGGGTGTCCATCACAACGCTAATTAATCTCATGTCATTTCTAAGCGCTGATCCAATCAAGCAAAATCCAGCTTGAGCAGTATGGCCTGTTTTTAATCCATCAGCTCCTTGGAAGCGCCATAATAAACGATTACGGTTGGGCTGCCGAATGCCATTATAACTAAGCCATTTTTGGCTGAAATAATGGTAATATTGAGGATAAGTTTCAACAATAGCGCGAGTTAGCAGTGCTAAATCATAGGCGGTTGCATAATGATCCGGGTCTGATGTAAGGCCTGAAGAATCAGTGTAATGCGTATTTTTCATGCCCAATAATTGAGCCTGTTGATTCATCATGCTGACAAATGCAGCTTCGCTACCGCCAACATATTGAGATAATTGCACGCAGGCATCGTTTCCTGAGTCGACAATGACGCCTTGAATGAGGTTATCAACTGTGACTTGTTTGCCAACGCGAATAAACATTTTTGATCCGCCCATTTGCCATGCTTTTTTAGAAACGGTCACTTCGCTATTGAGCGTAATCGAGCCAGATTGTAAGGCTTGAAAAGTGAGATAAATTGTCATCAGTTTTGTCAAGCTCGCAGGCGCTAAACGCTGAGTCATGTTTTTTGAGGCCAAGACTTTTCCGCTATTAGCATCCATCAGAACATAAGCTTTTGCATTAATATTCGGGGCGGCTGGAATGATTGCTGGTGTTACAACAGTAGAAGTGGTTGGGGTTTGTGCAAATGATAGGTTTATTGCAAATATCGATACAACCAAAACTAATATTATTCTTGAACATCTTTTAAACATATGCCTTTCCTCTTTGGCTCGAAACTAAAGTCTCAATTTTAGCATAAGTTTGATTTGGGTAAACCATTATCATGCGGTGTCTGTAGGGACAGGTGGCTTGTTCCTGCAAGAACCCAATTACCTACGTGACATTTTATGAAGAAATGATATTCTGTCAGCAGTTATTTTTGAGGACAAATCATGGAATCCCGCAAATCAAATTCACTATCGATCGTATTAATCGTCTTATTTGCCTGTTTTATTTTTAGAATGATTTTGGCAGTTTATTTTCCGCTAACGGGTGACGAAGCTTATTATCAATTATGGGGACAAAACTTGTCGTGGGGTTATTATGATCATACGCCATTTATCGGTTGGTTTTTACATCCATTTTTATTGATTAGTCATTCGAAACTCATGTTGCGATTGCCGACACTTTTGGTTTCATCCATTATTGGTTTATGCATTTATTTATTCTTGCGGCCTTATGATGATAAAAAAGCACTATATATAAGTATTCTTTTCTTTATTTCGCCGATCAATCTATTAGGCATTTTAATTACTACAGATATTCCGCTCATTCTATTTTCATTTTTATCTGGCATGTTTTTATTTACAGCGATCAAGCGCGATGAACATTTAGGGTTTTATTTTTTATCTGGTTTGTGTTTGGGTATTGCGTTTTTCTCAAAATATTTTGCTGTTTTATTAGCACTAGCTTATTTCCTCTATTTTGTTTTTTCACAAAAAAGCTGGAAACGAACGTTAGGTTTTATCATTGTCTTTTTATGTGTGTTGCCATTTGGATTGGAAAACTTATATTGGAATTACACGCATGCTTGGGCAAATATTCTGTTCAATGTTTATAACCGTAATGAAGGTGTACATTTAGAGTGGCAATTTATTTTAATGTATTTGTTGATTGTTGTTTATATCATAACGCCGGTTATTTTTTATTATTTTTGTAAGCATAGTAAAAAGATATTTAGCAAGCCAAAACATGTTGAATTTGATATTTTAAAGTGGTCGTTGATAGTGCCGCTTTTATTTTTTCTGGGACTCAGTACGATTAAATCGATTGGAATGCATTGGCCATTATCTTTTATTCCTTTTATTTATATCCTGGCTTTAATTTATTTATCTCAAGCAGAAATTAAACGATGTATTAAATTTATGTATTGGTTTACAGGTGTTCATGTTGTCATACTTGCGATCCTTATTTTTATGCCGGTGACTTTCTGGCAGCATTTAGGATTTAAAGGGCATAAATATGCTGATTTGGTTTTTGTGATGAAGCATTCTCAGATTCGTCAAGCGTTGAATCCTTATGAGAAACATTATGTGATAGCGAGCCCAAGTTATGCTAAGGCTGATTTAATGACGGTTGATAGTGAAGTTTATAGCCCTATGTTTGGCGTCGGTAGCGTTCATGGTCGAGAAGGGGATTTTTTAACGAATTATGAAAATTATAAAAATAAGAATTTTGTTATATTTTTAACTGACAAACCAAAATGGGATCGCATCAAACCATTTTTTAGAATGACAAAATTAGAAACATTTACAAAATATGGTGCTAAATTTTATTTAGTATTTGCCTATAAATTTAATTTTGCAAAGTATCGGCGAAAAGTATTGACAAAAATTAATGAACGTTATTGGCAAGTTCCGAAATATTTGCCATACAAAGAAACATTTTACTGTAAAAAATATTTTAAGTTTTGCCCGGCGAATCCGGTTTAAATTATTATCCCTTGTTTTAGTCATTCCCGGTTATCCCGCCAGAGGCGGGATAACCGGGAATCCATATTCCAGAGGCTAGAATTAATAATGCCGATGTTAAGGATGTCGACATGACCCAGTTTTCAATACATGACAAACAATTCATGCGCCGAGCACTCGAGCTTGCATATCATGCAGAAGAGCAGGGCGAAGTGCCAGTTGGTACTGTTGTCGTGCTTGAAAATAAAATTATTGGTGAAGGTTGGAATCAACCGATTGCAAAACATGATCCATCAGCTCACGCGGAAATCATTGCATTGCGTGAAGCTGCAATACATCAAAATAACTATCGATTGCCTGGCACAACTTTATACGTTACTTTAGAGCCTTGCATGATGTGTGCATCAGCGATGATTCATGCGCGTATTGATCGTTTAGTTTTTGGTGCGCCGGATCCTAAAACAGGAGCTGCCGGCAGCCAAGTTGATGTGTTTAATTTACCTTTTGTTAATCACAAAGTCAGTTGCGAATCAGGTTTGCTAAAAGAAGAAAGCGAATTGCTTTTAAAAACTTTTTTCCAAAAGATGAGGGTCAGACCCGACTAGTTGTTTGTAGCAAAGTTAGCATGAAGTAAGCTGATAGTTTTTGATATCTCTTTATTTGAATTCGCGTTGATTAAATGTTTGTGCATTGTACGACTGACTGTATCAGAGCAGCGCGCCATCGAACTAGCAATATCCTTTAGGTAGTATCTTCCGTGATAATGAGCAAAATAAGCAATCATGCTTCTTGCAAACACTACTTTTTGATTAAGACTCACCGAGGAAATTAAACCTTCTTCAATGTTTAACTGTTTACAAATAATTGCTCTAATTTCTTCAATCGATAGGTGTGTAAGAGAAAGGTCGCTTCTAGAGTTAATTTTTTTATTAATCTGATCGTCAATTGTTAAGATTCCATCAACGTCAAAGCTGATGTTGGAGATTATTTCTGAAGTTTTTTGCGAGCGCATGAATACAGTATAAGCATTAGGCTCGTTCGGAAATCGTGCGTTGATTGCTCCTTTAACTAAATCAATGGTTATCCATGAAGGTTGTTGAGTATTATTATAAAAATGATGACTACTCCAGCTGTACTCATTTAAGTTATGGGCTATGCCTGCAGCAATTGGATTCATATGAATATAGAAACAGAGCTCAGCCAAATAACTTTCATCCTGAATTAAAAGAGATTTATATCGCCCTTGAAAAAGATGGCCTGTTCTATTTTGTTTGTTATTTAAATACATAGAATAAGAGGTCATGATACTTTGCATGATTTTCGAAAGAGGAATTTGAGTCACTTCAACTACCAAATGAACATGATTGCTCATCAAACAAAAGAGATGAATTTTATAGCCAAAACGAATAGTTCCATTTTCTAATAATGCGAGAAAGCGCTCTCGATCGCTATTTTCAAAAAAAATATTTTGTTTGTAATTACCACGTATCATTACATGAGAAATTGCTGAGTAATAATGTATTCTAGAAGATCTAGGCATAATTTTTCCTTATAAAAGTTGAGATTTGATTTTTCAGTCAAAGTAACAGTTAAGTTAGACTGATATGATAGTTGTTTGAAAGATTAACAAGATTTGAAAAAAGGAAGGAGGTCTTTATGTTCCTCTCATAATAAAAAAGAAAATGATTTTTATCAAGAAAATTATTTTGATGAGAGTTAAGCCGTGATTATGATTATAACTAGTCGGATCAGACCCGATTAGTTGACTCTTGTAACTTGTTGATTGTAAGTGCTTTTCAAAAATCTAGTCGGGTCTGACCCTCTACGAGAAACTTGGCAGCACGTGAAATACGCTTAAGAGTTGGCAGGCGATTAAGGCTACACCAATCAGCATCACTATCGTCAACAATGGCAATCCGCCTTTTACGCGATAAGAAGATTTCAGTGTTGTGCTTTTTCGTAATTTAATTACCATTAGTGCCGGCAAAATAATTTCTAAAATCGCCACAAAGATTGCCGCGTAACCTAAAGCTAGAATAAAACCTTTTGGATAATACAACGCGAAAACTAATGGCGGAATAAATGTTAATAATGCAGTTTGTAATCTGCCTGTGTGTGAATTCGATCGTTTAAATCCATCGGCGAGAAAATCAAATAAGCCTAAACTGACACCTAAAAATGAAGTGGTCATCGCAATATCAGAGAAGCCATTAATGCCAAAGCTGATAATTTTGCTATTTATAATATGATCCATCGTGCTGACAAAGCCGCCAACCGATTGATGTGCTTTGATAATATGTGAAAAACTGTAATGACCAAATAATGGGATGATGCCAAGCGTTGCCGCCAGCCATAAAATATAAATGATCAGAGGAATAATCGTGCCAATTAAAATGACTTTCTTTAACGTTTTTGCATCACGCCCGAGGTAATTCGTTAAACTTGGAATGACTGTGTGAAAACCAAAAGATGTTAAGAAAATCGGCGCTGCGGCCCAAATATATTTTGCCGGACCCGCTTGATGAATCAATTGTGTTATTTTGATATGTGGCATTAATAAAATTAAAGTCGCTAAAAGCAGGAAACCTTTAATGCTAATGAAAAAACGATTTAGTATGTCAACGGTATGCGTGCTCCAGAAAACAGCAGTGCCTAGAACGAGGGTGAAGAGTATTGCGTTCACCCATGAAGGAGAGTTTAAATTAAAAACATGCTGCACAAGCGTCGTTAATAATGATGAGTTGCCTGCAATGTATGCAGAAGTCAGCGCATAGAGCAGCAATAAACAAGTCAGCCATGCGATAATTTGTCCAGTGCGGCCAAGTGTTCCATATGCCATTGAGCCGAAGCTATTATGGTAAACTTTAAATGCTAAATTTACTTCGAGAATGAGTAGGGCGGTGAGCGTCATCAGCGCCCAGAGAAAAATAATTAATGCGGTTGAAAAAACAAATCCAGTTGAAGCGCTCACCATCGGAAGTGCTAACATACCAGCGCCGATTGCCGTACCAGCTAAGAGTAAAATGCTTCCAATAACTTTTCCGTTCATGATAATGGCCTCTTTGAGTTTTCATGTGATAGTAGAAATTTTTTAATATTAATTAATCGTCCCGTTTGTTTTCCAGCAAAGCCGCTCAAGCCTTTTTGGCTTATAATACGATGGCAGGGAATAATAATTGGCAAAGGGTTTGCTCGACACGCATTGCCAATGGCTCGCGGTGACGTTTTTAATTTTTTGGCAAGCTCACCATAAGTGAGTGTTTTTCCTGCGGGAATTTTTTGAAGTTCGCGCCAAACTTTTTTTTGAAAGATTGTGCCATTCATTTTTATTGGTAAATCAAAAACATGGTTTGGATTTTTAAAATAAGCGATTATTTGAGATTTTGTTTTTTGGGAAATGGGATCGTTTGTTGGTGTTGATTTTTTTGTATTGGCGAGAAATTCCGCACCAATCAATTCATCGTCAGTTGATGTGATTTTGATTGTTCCAACAGGTGTTGCAATAATACTTATATGTTTGTTCATGATTGTTTGGTGTTGTAGGGGTTGCGCCAAAGGCGTAACCCGGCCAAGCCTTGGCTTGACTAATAAATTTCAAAAGTGGAGCTGCGCTCCACCGGGACGCATACTATGCGTCCCCTACAAAATCATTCCGCTTTTTTTTCTTCAGCTGTTGCAGCGACAGTTTCGGCTGGTTTTTCTTTTTTAGCCAGTTTTGAAGTAGATGCTGCTTCTTTCAAGTTCTTTTTGCTGATAATTTTTTCTTTAATTCGTGCGGCACGTCCACTTAATTCGCGTAAATAATATAATTTTGCTTGTCGAACATCACCTTTGCGCTTCACTGTAATTGATGCAATGATTGGGCTGTGAGTTTGAAAAGTTCGCTCAACACCTTCGCCATGAGAGATTTTTCTGACGGTGAAAGATGAATTTAATCCGCGATTTCGAATGGCGATGACAAGGCCTTCAAATGCTTGTAGACGCTCTCTGGTTCCTTCTTTAACCTTAACTTGAACAACAACAGTATCGCCTGATTTAAAATCTGGAATATCTTTTCTAAGTTGTTCATTTTCAATTGCTTCAATTAGCTTGCTCATGTTCTTCCCCGTATTCATTAATAAATTCATTTAATAAAATTTGTTGTTCAGCATTTAACTCCAGATTTTCCAAGAGGTCTGGACGCTTCACCCAAGTTTTTCCTAACGCTTGTTTTAAGCGCCACTTTTCAATCGTTTTATGATTTCCTGTCAATAAAACTTCAGGCACTTTCATGCCATCAAACTCTTCCGGCCGCGTATATTGCGGATAATCCAGTAAGCCGTGATCCATAAATGAATCTTGTGCTGCTGAGTCTTTATGACCTAGTGCACCCGGCAATAATCGCGTTAATGCATCTATCATCACGCAAGTTGCTAATTCGCCACCTGATAACACATAATCACCAATTGACCATTCTTCATCAACGTGCATTTTAATCACACGTTCATCAATCCCTTCATAACGCCCAGCAACAAAAATGATTGCTTCACGTTTTGCCATTTCTCGAGCAGCGTTTTGATCAAATACGCGGCCCTGTGGCGATAAATAAATAACTTTCGTTTCCGCTGGCATCGCCTTTTTAGTAGCATCAATTGCTTTAGCTAAAGGTTCTGCCTTCATCAGCATGCCAGGTCCGCCACCAAAGGGACGGTCATCAGCCGTGCGATGCTTGTCATTCGTAAAGTCTCT